>ERZ1034361.565-NODE-565-length-23231-cov-4.882051_pt1 | contig 23231 bp, 20 predicted proteins | sample MGYA00520617_ERZ1034361 | MGnify/ENA primary metagenome ERZ1034361 (study PRJEB33736, sample SAMEA104284507) | Azolla filiculoides | biome: Urban; feature: Water surface; material: Ditch water | place: Netherlands | collected 2015-10-28 | depth 0-0.1 m ...
CTGGCAGCGTGCCCGAGTTGATGGATTTCCCGGCGGGTTGTGCGTTTGCCGACCGCTGCAGTTTGGCCGTGGAAGATTGCCGCCAGACACCCCCGCAGGCCGAAAAAATCGAACACGAAGCTGCTGGCGAAACGCCCCATGTGGTCACTTGCCCGCGCTGGAGGCTGCCATGAGCGAGACGCACACATCTGCGCCGCTGCTGGCGGTGAAGCATTTGGGTCGGCGTTTTGCCTTGCCCCGCATGGGTTTATTCCAACCCGCAGGCGCTTTGCAGGCTTTGTCGGACGTGAGCTTCACCCTGCAGCCAGGTCAAAGTTTGGGCATTGTGGGCGAGTCCGGTTCAGGCAAGTCCACCTTGGCGCGTTTGGTCATGGCACTGGACTCTCCCACCGAGGGGCAGGTCCTGTTCAAGGGTGTGGACGTGCACCAGACGCACGGGCAAGCCTTGCGCCAATTGCGCAGCGGTTTTCAGATGGTTTTCCAAGACCCTTACGGTTCGCTGGACCCGCGCCAAAAAGTGCTGGCCATCGTGACCGAGCCGATACGTAACTTGCAACATGTTTCGGGCGGCCGATCCGAATGGAACGACCGGGCCGACAGTAAAGCTGAGCTGCGCGACCGCGCCGCTGAGGCTCTGAACGAAGTCGGCCTCAGAACCGCCGACCTTGACAAATACCCACACGAATTTTCGGGCGGGCAACGCCAGCGCATTGCCATTGCCCGCGCCTTGATCACCCGCCCCGCATTGATCGTCGCCGATGAGCCCGTCAGTGCGCTCGATGTGTCTGTGCAGGCCCAAGTGTTGAACCTGATGATGGACCTGCAAGACCGCTACGGTCTGAGTTATTTGTTGGTCAGCCACGACCTGGCGGTCGTTAATTTGATGTGCGACGATGTGCTGGTCTTGCAGTCAGGTCGTGTGGTCGAGCAAGGCCCGGCAAGCCAAATTTTTGAGCAAGCCGAGCACCCTTACACTCGGGCTTTGTTGGCCGCTGTGCCAGGCCAACCCCCTTCTTTTTTGACGCAGGAGACCCCGTGAAAAACAGTTCTTCCCTGACCCGCCGCACCCTCGCTTTGAGCTCGGCGGCCGTGTTGGTCACCAGCTTGGTGGCTGCCCCTTTACAAGCGCAAGCCCAGTCGCGCAAAGACACCGTCACGCTCGGCATGATCCTGGAGCCCACCAGCCTCGACCCAACCATGGCCCCAGCTGCGGCCATCGGTGAAGTGGTGCACTACAACATCTTGGAAGGCCTCACCAAAATCAATGTCGACGGCTCGGTCACACCCTTGTTGGCTGAAAGCTGGACCATGGACGCCGACGGCAAAGCATTCACATTCAAATTGCGCAAGGGCGTCAAGTTTCAAGATGGCGCCGCTTTTGATTCTGCCGCAGTGAAGTTCAGCTTCGAGCGTGCCAAAGCCGAGAAGAGCACCAACAAAGCCAAAGGCGCAGTGTTCAACAACATTGCGCACATCTCTACGCCCGATGCCCACACCGTGGTCTTGGTGCTCACCAACCCCGATGGCAATTTCTTGTTCCGCATGGGCGAGAACACTGCCGTCATCTTGCACCCCAACTCTGCGGCCAGTGCAGCCACCAAACCCATTGGCACAGGCCCTTACAAATTAGAAAATTGGGCCAAGGGCACAGCAGTCACCTTGACCAAATGGGATGGTTTCCGAGATGCTGCCAATGTCAAACTCAAAAAGGTCACCTTTCGTTTCATCAACGATGCCTCCGCCCAAGTGGCTGCCCTGCTGGCGGGTGACATCGATGGCATGCCTCGTTTCCAATCGCCCCAAAGCTTGAAGCAGTTCCAAACCGACAAACGCTTTGTGGTTGAGTTGGGCAGCACAGCCGGCAAGGGCATCATGACCATCAACAACAAAAAGAAACCGTTTGACGACGTGCGCGTGCGCCGTGCTTTGTCACACGCCATCGACAAGAAGGCCTTCATTGATGGTGTGTTCGAAGGTTTGGCCAAGCCCATTGGCAGCCATATGGCGCCTACCGATGCGGGCTATGTGGACCTCACGGGCCAATACGCTTTCGATCCAGAAAAAGCCAAAGCCTTGTTGAAAGAAGCTGGCGTCCAAACGCCCTTGAACGTCACGCTTACTTTGCCTCCCCCACCTTACGCCCGTAAAGGTGGTGAAATTTTGGCTGCACAGTTGGCCAAGGTGGGCATCGTGGCCAAAATTGAAAATGTCGAATGGGCACAGTGGCTCGGTGGTACGTTCAAAGGCAACTTTGACCTCACTGTCATCAACCACGTTGAACCGCTCGATTACATGGCCTATGCCAATCCCAATTACTACTGGGGCTACGACAGCAAGGCCTTCCGTGACTTGGCTGCCAAATACTCATCCACCACTGGCGCCAAAGACCGCACCAAAGTGTTTGGCGACATGCAGCGCATGATTGCCAACGATGCCGTCAATGTATTTTTGTTCAATGCCACCAACACAGCGGTGTACAAAAAGGGCTTGAAAGGTCTTTGGTCTAGCTCACCTGTTTTTGCCAACGACATGGCGGCTGTTTCCTGGAATTGATGCATGAAAATATTGGTGACGGGGGGTACTGGCTACATTGGCAGCCACACCTGTGTTCAGTTGATCGAAAAAGGCTGGCAACCCGTCATCTTGGATTCCCTGGTCAATTCAAAGGCCAGTGTTCTCGGCCGAATTGAGCAGATCACGGGACATCGCCCCACCTTCATCGAGGGCGATGTTCGTAACAGCCACCTGCTGGAGAAAATTCTCATTGAGCACGCCATTGATGCTGTCATTCATTTCGCAGGTTTAAAGGCGGTGGGTGAATCGGTGGCAGCGCCTCTGCGCTACTACAACAACAATGTGCACGGCAGTGTGGTTTTGCTACAGGCCATGCAAAAATGCGGGGTCAAAACGCTGGTATTCAGCTCTTCGGCCACGGTCTACGGCCATTCGTCTGCACCGCCTTGGAACGAACAAGTGCCCACAGCACCTGCCAACCCCTATGGCCTTAGCAAACTGATGGTCGACCAAATCATGGCCGAGGTCGCCGCGGCAGACGCCACGTGTGCAATGACCTCCTTGCGCTACTTCAATCCCGTAGGTGCCCATCCCAGTGGCCTCATGGGTGAGGATCCGCAAGGCACACCCAACAACCTCATGCCCTACTTGGCGCAAGTGGCTGTCGGCCGGCGCGACGCCTTGCAAATTTATGGCAACGACTACGACACCCCCGATGGAACAGGGGTACGCGATTACATCCATGTAACCGATTTAGCCCAAGGTCACATTGCAGCCTTGGCCCATGCCCATGCACACCCAGGCCACCACGTGTTCAATTTAGGCAGCGGGCAAGGCCACAGTGTGATGGACATGTTGCACGCATTCGGCAAAGCTTGCGGCCAAGAATTGGCCCACAACTTAGCACCTCGTAGACCCGGTGATGTTGCGGCCTATTGGGCAGACCCCCAACTCGCACGTCACACTTTAGGCTGGCATGCAGAAAAAAACATCGACGACATGTGCCAAGACACTTGGCGCTGGCAATCTGCAAATCCCAACGGGTACCCTTGAACGGTTTAACTTGCTGGCAACAAGGTCTCGTGTTAATTGAAAACCAGCTGCAATTAAGCAGCGTTGAAACTGAAAGCTTCAAGTGGCAGGCTGCTGGCACGCCCAGCCAATTTATCAGCCAACAACTCAGCCGAACCTGCCGCAAAAGTCAGTCCCAAGGTGCCATGACCGATGTTGGCAAAAACATTTTCAAATGCCGTTTGATCAATGATAGGACGCCCTGAAGGCGTAGCAGGACGCAGACCTGCCCACGTTTGAACATTGTCGTAATCTCCCGCATCCGGAAAATTGTCACGAGCTTGCTTGATCAAGGCTTGAATCCGCGACGGCTCAATGTCGCGGTTTTCACGCCCCAGGTCCACCATGCCTGCCACGCGCAGACGTTGACCCAACTTGGCAAACACAATTTTGTGGTGACTGTCGGTGATGGACACAGACGGTGCAATGCCTTGTTCACAATCTAGCGTGATGGAAAAACCTTTGAGGCCAAGCAAAGGCGCACGGGTGTCAAACTTTTTCAACAATTCGCGGCTGCTGAGGCCTGCAGCCACCACAAAAAAGTCTGCTTTGAATTCTTCGACATCCAACCCTGTACTGTTCTCGTCAAACACGGCACTGCGTGCTTTGAGTTTCAAGGCCAAACACCGTTGGCCCTCATGCACCGCACCTGTGATTCGCGTGTCGTAGCGCAGCTCGCCACCGCGCGAGACAATCAACCGCTCCAAATACATGCACAGACCATGGCTGTCGACCACATCTTCCGAGGGTGTATAAACCCCCCCCACCAATTTGCTTTGCATGCTCGCCAAGGCAGGTTCTTTTTGTACACATTCAGCAGCAGACAGCACAAACTGTTCACAGCCCACATCCAAGCTGCGTTGAAAAGCCACTTGCGATCTGGCCGAAGCCAATGCGGCCGGGTCTCGAAACACCACCAGCTTGCCATTGGTTCGGTAATCCAAGCCTGCTGAGGCAGTCCAGCTGGCAGGCGCATCGGCCAACCAGTTTCTTAAAACACGGCGAGACAGATAACCCAAGCTCAGTAAATCACGCGTGGTTTGATGCGCCTTTGCTGTCGTGCAATGCGTTGCAAAACTCAAACCCCAACGCACAAAATCTGGCGACAAAGAAGGATGAATGCGCAAGGGACCATCTTTTTGCAGCAGCCATTTGGGCAAATGGGTCAGGGCCGATGGCTCGGCCAAGGGGGCGACATAGCTGTAAGAGAGTTGCGCCCCATTGGCATAACTGGTCACCAAGCCGGGCGCTGCACCTTCTTCAATCACACTGACTTGCCAGCCATCTTGGAGCAAACGCCAAGCGGTGGACAAGCCCACAATGCCGGCGCCAATGACGCACACGTGTTTAGTTTGGGGATTCATGATTTGGCATCGTACTGTTTTCCGCGGGCCAGTAAAGCTGGCGTACCAATCAGTTGATTCAGATCATCAAAATTGAGCATCTGGTCGCGCCACGGCGTGGTGGTTTGGTGCGCATGCAAACTGCCGTAGTAGCCTTGCAAGGTATGCGCCACAGCCCGAGCCGTGCCGCCCGGGAAGATCACAATCTTGAAACCACGGTGACCCAACTCAGTGGCGCTTTGAATGGGCGTTTGCCCGCCCTCCACCATGTTGGCCAACAAAGGTATGCGGTGCGCAAACTGTTTGCAAGCGCGATCCATCTGCTCAGGACTGCGCAAGGCCTCAATGAACAAGGCATCCACGCCGCAGGCCAAATAGGCTTCTGCACGGTCTAACGCAGCCTCTATGCCCTCAACCGCCAGCGCATCTGTGCGCGCCAAAATTAAAGTGTTGCTGCTATGGCGTGCATCCAATGCTGCTTTCAACTTGCCCTGCATTTCAGCCACGGGCACCACGCCTTTGCCATCCAAATGACCACATCGCTTGGGAAAAGTTTGATCTTCAATTTGAATCATGGCCGCACCCGCACGTTCAAAGTCTCGCACGGTGCGCTGTGTATTGAGCGCATTGCCAAAGCCAGTATCGGCATCCACGATCACGGGCACCTTGATGCGATCGGTGATGTGCGCCAAGGTTTGCGCCACTTCGGTGGCTGTGGTGAGGCCAATGTCAGACCGGCCCAAGCGGGTGTAGGCAATCGACGCACCCGACAAATACAAGGCTTCAAAGCCGGCTTGCTCAGCGAGCAAAGCACTGAAGGCATCGTAAATGCCGGGGGCTAACAGCGCCGTGGACTGCTGAAGTCTCAGTGCCAAATTGGGGGTGGCAGTTGAGGTGGAAGTAGGCGCAGCTGTGGCTTTTGAAGTCATCTTGTTTTCCCCGAAATTTTTTGTGCAACAGCCTGTGCCGCAATGTGGCCACCTGCAATGGCACTGAGCAATCCATTGCCTGAAAGATAACCCCACACTTCAGCGCCCGAGACACCTCGTGCAGCGCCACCTGCGGCATACAAATTGGGTAAGGTCTCGCCATTGGGCTTGAGCACTTGGCAATAGGCGTTGATGTTCAACCCGCCTTGTGTGTGAAACAAAGCACCGGTGACCTTGATGGCATGAAAGGGACCCAGCAAAGGTCTCTTGAATGTTCGGCCCCATGCGTCTGCGCCCGTGCTGGAATTGACTGAAGACATGGTTTTTTCAAGTGACTCAACTGAACAACCGATGATGGCTGCCAATGACACCACATCAGCTGCAGACTTTACTGCACCTGCAGCTTGCGCAGCCACAAAGTCTGGAAAGTCTTGTGCAAAGCGCAGGAGTTGGTTGTCGAAGACATTCCACGCAAGCCCATCAGGCTGGTTCAACACTTGGACAGCAGCTTCTGAGTAGCCTTGCGTTTCATCGTGAAAGCGCTCACCCAGGGTATTGATCTGCACACCCCCCTCCATCATGAGCGCCCAAGAAATGAGGCTGCCCTGTGGAATGGCCCAAGAGCCGTGGCCTTGGTAGGCGCCCATATCAGCCAAGGCGGCCCCCAACTGCAAACCCCAAGCTACGGCACTGCCATCGTTGCCCACATGACCTGCATACTGCGCATCTTTCATAGCGGGCAAGTGTTGCTTCACCATGTCGGCATTGCCACCAAAACCATTGCACGCCAAAACAACAGCATCGCACGACAACTGGGAGATGCTGCCATCGGGTTGTGAATAACTCAGGCCCTGGACGGTCCCTGCGCTGTCGGCATGAAGTGCCGTGACATGCGCTTGGGTAAGAACCACCACGCCAGCCGCATCTGCCGCTGCACGCAGACGGGTCATCAAACCTTCACCGGTTTTTTCAGGGACGGCATGCATGCGGTGCACGCTGTGGCCTGGATACAAAAACTGATCGAGCAATTGCCAAGGGATGTGGTGGTGGGTTTCTAGCGCATCCATGGCCGGGCCAATGGCTTCGCTGTAGGCCTTGACCAACGCAGGGGCGGCTTGACCATGCGCTTTGTGTTGAATGTCTTGCGCGAACAGCTCTGGGCTGTCTTGCACCTTGGCTGCTTTTTGCACCCGGGTTGCAGGCGCTGGCACAAAGCCAGACGACAAAGCGGTAGAACCCGCTGGCACTGTGTCGCGTTCAAGCACGACACACTCAACGCCTTGCCTGTGCAAAGCCAGTGCGGCTGTCAGCCCGCAAGCACCTGCGCCAACAATGGCCACTGGTGTGTGGATGGTTTCTTCAGAGGGGCTCATTTGACGTTCATTTGACGTTTATGCCAAGCTGCTGACAAATTCGCTGCAAGTCGTCACTTTGCCAATCGAGGCCAAGTCGGCCAAGGAAGCTTGGTGCAAGGCATCACTGAACGCGGCGCAGCCATCGCTCAAAACCACCACCTTGTAATCGCGCAGGTGGGCATCGCGTGCGGTACTGGCCACGCCACCGTTGGTCACAATGCCGCACACCACCACGGTTTCAATGCCCGCTTTGCGCAGCACCCAATCGAGTTGGGTGTTGAAGAATGCAGAGTACGCCACTTTGCAGACCACCAAGTCCACGCAGTCTTTGAGTTCTGGCACATTGGCTTGACCCACACTGCCAGGCGCGAAATCGCCTTTGCGTAAGAAGGGCCGCTTTTCTAACAAATGCGGCGACACCATCGGTTCGCCTTTGGCATCGGGCCACAAGGTAAATTGGCTGGCCGCGACATAGCCCCCTTGTGCTTTCAAAGCTTGGGCCACGGGCGCTACGCGCGCAGGCAACAACAAGGCTTCTGCACTGACAGTGTTGCCACGCGCATAAGCGCCTTGCGGCGACAAAAAGTCGTTTTGCAAATCCACAATGATCAGGGCGGTGCTGGCTGCGGAGATCTTTGAATGCTGAGCCATGGTGATGCTTCCTCTATTGATTGCGTATTGGAATCAAACTTGCGCAGTGACCAGCAAATTGCCCATGGCATCGACCTTGGCTTCAAAGCCTGGCTCCAACCACACGGTGGTGTCGGCCTGCTCCAAAATGGCCGGGCCATTCACCTTGGCGCCAATCGGCAATTCCAAACGGGCGTAGCGCTGGGCATCCCACCACTGACCTTGGTGGTACACACGCTGCACGCCCAAAGGCTGCGTGCTGCCGGCACCCACGGGTGCCAACACTGACAAGTCAAATTTAGGACGACGACCAATGCGCGCATAGCGCAAGTTCATCACGCGAATCACAGGGCCTTCAAGCACACGGCCAAAGGCGTTTTGATACGCTTCAGTGAACGCTTGGCGCAAACCCTCGACTGACAACTGCGAACGTTGCACGTTCACTTGCAGTGTGTGGGTTTGGCCGGTAAACAGCATGTCGAGTGCGATGTTTTCATCGACTGCGACAAAGCGCACGCCAGCAGAATCAAGGCGCGCTTGGCACGCCTCTGCCAATTGATCGATGCGCGACAAGACCTCTGTGAAGTTCACATCGCTCAAGGCCTGATTCAATGTTTGCACAGCGTCATGGCGCATGTCGGCCATCACACAACCCAAGGCAGATGTCACGCCAGGATAGCGTGGCACGATGCCTGTGGCCACGCCCACTTCCCGCATCATGGCGCAAACATGCAAGCCACCACCGCCACCAAAAGGCATGTATGCAAACTGTCTTGGATCGTGACCTTTTTCAATGGACACCACGCGCACAGCACCCGCCATCTTGGCATTGGCCACTGTCAAAATGGCTTCGGCTGCTTCTAAAGTGCTCAGGCCCAAGGGCTCCGCCACATGCTTATGAATGGCTTGCTCGGACAGGTCTGCGCGCAAGGCTTGCAACAAGCCACCGCCCAAAGGACGGTCGGCAGCGATGCGGCCCAAGAACACATTGGCATCGGTCACGGTAGGTCGTGTGTTGCCACGGTCGTAGCACGCCGGGCCAGGCACACTGCCGGCCGACTCGGGACCCACTTGCAACATGCCACTGGCATCGACGGAGGCAATGGAGCCGCCGCCCGCGCCAATGGTTTCAATTTGAATCATGGGGGAGCGCACCACCAAGCCAAACTCAATGGACGTTTGCGCCGCCAAGGCCGCTTCGCCTTGCGCCACCAAGGACACATCAAACGAGGTGCCGCCCATGTCGCCCGTCATCACATTGGGATAGCCGGCTGCACGCGCAATGGCGGCACACGCCATCACGCCAGCAGCAGGCCCTGACAAAGCCGTGCGAACGGGTACATCGCAAGCGGTTTGACGCGACATCACGCCGCCATTGCTTTGCACAATCAGCAATTCGCCTTCAAAGCCTTGGCCGCGCAAATCAGATTCCAAACGGGTTAAATAGCTTCCCACCACGGGCTGCAAAGCGGCGTTCAAGGTGGCTGTGGAGCAGCGCTCAAACTCGCGAATTTCGGGCAAGACTTCGCTGGCGGCCGTCACGTGAGGGTTGGGCCAGATGGCGCGCACGGCGGCCACGGCGGCCTGCTCGTTGGCCATGTTGGCATAGGCATTGATGAAGAACACGCACACCGCTTCGCACCCGGCATCGAGCAAAGCTTGCGCTTGCGCTTTCACCTGATCGATGTCGACGGGCGTGTGAATTTGACCATCGGCTAAGACGCGCTCGTCCACTTCCAAGCGCAAAGCGCGTGGCACGATGGGCGTGAAGCTACCGCGCAAACCCCAGGTTTGAGGCCGATCACGGCGGCGCATTTCCAACACATCGCGAAAACCGCGTGTGGTGATGATGCCGGTGCGCGCTACTTTGCGCTCAAGCAAAGCATTGGTACCCACCGTGGTGCCATGCACAATGCTGGCCACGCCCGAAGCAGAACCATCGTCTGAAATTTTCTGAATGCCATTCATGAAACCGCGCGCTTCTTCGCCGCGTGTTGAAGGCACTTTCACAATGCGTGCGGTTCCGGTTTGCTCATCGAGCACAAACAAATCGGTGAACGTGCCGCCCACGTCCACCCCCACCACCCAGCGTTTCTGGCTCATGATTTTTCCTTTGAAACGTAGGCTTCTTCAATGTCTTTGGCGCGCGCTTCGGCGCTGCGATCGCTGGGCTTGCCCCAACCGCCGCCGCCAGGTGTTTGTAAACGCACGCGCTCGCCTTTTTTCAACCGAATGCCCAGCATCTTAGAAACCATGGGCGGTGTTTTCCACACGCCCTCATTTTCGTACTCAAACACATTGGGCAAGGCAGGCTGTCCACCCGCAATGCCTTTGGGCGAGGCTTTGCCGCGCTCGCCAAAGATAAAGGCTTCAGCAGAATCTTCTAACAATTCAATTTCGTAGACCGCACCCAAGCCCCCGCGGTGTTGGCCATCGCCCCCTGAATTGGCGCGCAAGGCCCATTGCGTAAAGCGCACAGGGTAGGCCGCTTCCAAAATTTCCAAAGGGGGAATGGTGGCGGTAGAAATAGGCGCATTGCTGTGCGACAAACCATCGGCGTCAGAATGACCGCCATGGCCACCGCCAAAGAAACTGAACATCACCCAACGCTGGCCTTTGCGTTTTTCATCGGTGCGATGGCCCGCAATCGACAGCGCATTGATGGTGCCGTAAGCGTGTGCCACAGCGCGCTTGGGGTCGGCCAGTGCCGTGGCACTGAAGATCACATCGATCATGCGCAAAATGGTTTCGGTGTAACCACCCACGGGCCGTGGGCGTTCTGCACTGATCACCAAGCGATCGGGAATGATGAAATCAACGGCATCGAGCACGCCAGCATTGGCTGGCACATCAGGAAATACGTGCTTCAAAGCCACATAACAAGCCGCTACTGCTGTCGCCTTGGAAATGTTCACGGGGCCGGCGCACTGCGCAGACGTGCGTGAAAAATCCAGCGCCAATCGATCGCCCTTGACGGTCATGTCCAAAGCAATGGTGAGCGGTGTGTCCACCACACCATCGTTGTCCAGCACATCTTCAAAGCTGTAGCAGCCATCGGGCAAGCTGCTAATGTGCGAGCGCATCAAGCGCACGGCGCGCGAGCGTAACTCCACCATGGCTTGCGCCACTTTGGCGTCGCCATATTCATCGAGCAAACCATTCAAGCGCTTGGCGCCCAATTCCAGCGCGGCGAGTTGACCATTCAGGTCACCCCAGAGGCTGTCGGGCAAGCGGGTGTTGGCGCGCAAAATAGCCAATACATCTTCGTCCAACACACCAGCACGCAAAATGCGAACGGGCGGAATTTGCACGGCCTCTTGCCAACACTCGGTGGCGGCAGGGTTGTAATTGCCCGGTACAGCGCCGCCCACATCGTGCCAATGCGCCGCTGAAGCCAAGAAGCAAAACAGTTGGCCATTGCGGAAAAACGGACGAACCAATTTGAAATCGTTGGCGTGTGTGCCGCCTTCATACGGGTCGTTGAACAACCAAATGTCACCATCCTGCATGCCACCGCGCGTGGCAGCCGCTTTGGCCGCAGCGCGAACTGCAAAGGCCATCGCGCCCACAAACACGGGCAAGCCTGATTTGCCTTGCACCAGCGTGTCGCCAGACACACCGTCGTAAATGCCATGACACGCATCGTGCGCTTCAGCAATGATGGGATTGAAGGCGCTGCGATACAAGGTGGCATCCATCTCATCGGCCACTTGCTCTAAACGCCCTTTTAAAACCGCCAGAGTGACAGGATCAAGGGCCGCAGGGTTTTGAGGCTTTCGCTCACTCATTGGATGTCCATTCATTGGGAAAAATTAAGCAGACAAACTGGCATCAGACGCCGCGGATGACTTGGCTGCCATGCGCTGCTTCAGCACGTTGACCAAGCCACCGGCATTGACCATGTCCATTAAAAAAGAAGGGACTGGCGCACAAGCCAGTAAGCGTCCCGATGCTGTCAACACTTGAGGTGTTGTGCCTTCGTAGGTCAATTGCACGTGCTCGTTCTCTTGCAGACTTTCTGCTTCGGGGCACGTCAGCAACAACAGACCCAAATTAAAGGCGTTTCTAAAAAACAAACCACTGTACGACGGCGCAATGACGGCAGCCATGCCCAACTGTTTCAAAGCCCCAGCTGCTTGCTCTCTGGAAGAACCAATGCCAAAGTTAGGCCCCGCCACCAAGACATCGCCGGGCTTCACGGCACCTGCAAAATCGGCGCGATGAACTTCCAAGCAATGCGCAGCAATCACTTCGATGCCATGCTTCATGTAGGCGCCTGGTGCCAAAGCATCGGTGTCCACATTGGCGCCAACGCGCCAAACTTTGTGGGTTTTGAGCGCAGCTCGGCTCATGACAAGAGCTCCCGCACATCAGAGATGTTGCCCGTCACAGCAGCCGCTGCCACGGACCAAGGAGACGCCAAATACACCTGCACACTGGCCGGGCCCATGCGGCCTTGGAAGTTGCGTGCTGTGCTGGAGATCACGGTGGCCCCCTCTTGGAACGTCCCGCCATAACCCGCACAGGCACCACACGCATTGGGCAACACGCTGGCACCGGCATCGGTCAAAATTTGCATCACACCTTCACGCGCCGCTTGTGCCTGATCACGTGCACTGGCCGGCGCCACCAGCAACTGGATGCCTGGAGCCACTTGACGGCCTTTTAAAACTTCTGCGGCAGCACGCAAATCGGCTAATTTGGCGCCAGTGCATGCGCCGATGTAGGCCACCGTGGGCTTGATGTCCGAAAAGGCTGCAACGGGTTTCGTGTTTTCTGGACTGTGCGGCGCGGCAATCTGAGGACTCAATTGCGCCGCGTCAAATTCAAAACGCTGACAGTCGGCATCTTCATCGGTTTGGAAAAAATGACTGGCTTCTAATTGCGCATCTGTCACGCCCACCGATTTCAAATACTGAGTGGTCACCGCATCAGCAGCAATCAGCCCCACTTGGGCGCCCATTTCTGCACTCATGTTGGACAAGGTCATGCGCTCTTGCATGCCCAAGCCGCGCACTGTGTCACCGGCAAATTCAACAGCTTGGTAGTTGCCACCATTCATGCCAAACTTGCCAATCATGTGCAGCATCATGTCTTTGGCGCAGACACCTTTTTGCAAGGCACCCGACCACACCATGCGCATTGTTTGGGGCACTTGCACCCAAATTTCACCAGTGGCCACCACGCCCAACATTTCAGTGGCACCAATGCCAAACATGTAGGTGCCAAACGCACCGCCTGTGGGCGAATGCGAGTCACCACCCACACAAAAATATCCAGGTTTCAAGTGGCCTCGCTCTGGCAGCACCACATGGCAAATGCCTTCGGAGTCAATGACATGGGGCAGTTGCCATTCTTTGGCCACATCGCGCGTGACTTGAATGATCTTTTGGGCATCTTCGTCTTGTGCCGGCACGTAATGGTCCAGCACCAACACCACTTTGTTGCGATCCCAAATTTGCGCACCGATGTCGGCCAACATGGGCTTGAGACGGCGCGGGCCAGACGAGTCATGGAACATGGCCAAATCAACTTGGCAAGTGAGCACGTCACCCACTCCGACCTGCGAGCGACCCGCAGCCCGCGCAATCAGTTTTTGCGCCAAGGTTCTGCCAGCACCTGAAGGCAGTGAACTCGCCTTGTCAAATGTCATTCTGGCTTGGCTCCCGAGTACTGAACCACCGTGCGCCAGCGCACAATTTCTGACTCAACGAATTTGGCAAATTCTTGGGGACTGTTGCCAGCAGGTATGGCACCTTCACTTTCGATGCGCCTTTTGACTTCGGGACTTTGTATTGCTACACGTGCTGCATCGCTCAAGCGCTTGGCCAATTCTGGGTTCATTCGCCCTGGTGCAAACAAACCAAACCAAGCACTCGACTCATACCCCGGCAAGGTTTCACCAATGGCGGGGACATCTGGAAAGGCGGCCAGTCGTTTAGGGCTGGTCACCCCGAGGGCACGCAACTTGCCCGCCTTGACGTGCGCTTGGGCATTGCCCACGGCAGCAAACATCAACTCGACCTGACCTGCCAAGACGTCTTGCACGGCAGGCGCGGTGCCACGGTAAGGGATATTGACAATGAACACGCCCGCCTTCATCTTGAAGGAGTCACCAGCCAAATGCAATGAGGACCCCAAGGCACCAATCGCAAAATTCAGCTGGCCCGGTTTTTCTTTGGCCAGCTTGACCAATTCCGCCACGTTCTTGACCGGCAAAGATGGATGCGCCACCAACATGGAAGGCGAGGACGACACCATCGTGAGCGGGGTAAAGTCTTTGATGGGGTCGAATGGCAAACTGGGGTAAAGCGATGCGTTGATGGCATGGCTGGTAAAGCTCATCAGCAAGGTATTGCCGTCGGGCGCTGCTTTGGCCACCATGTCGGCGGCCAGATTGCCTCCCGCACCCGGCTTGTTTTCAACGACCACCACACGGCCCAGCTGCTGCCCCAAAGACTGCGCCAAGGTTCGCGCCATGGTGTCGGTCGTGCCACCTGCTGGCGCGCCCACCAAAATTCGAACCGGCGCGCCCGCAGCTGTTTGGGCCTGAGCGCCACTCAAGGCCATGGTCATGGTCATGGCCATGCCGATCCAACCCAAGCGCAATGTCAAAATGGATGTCCGCATTTGATTGTCCTTTTCACATGCCCAAATAGGCTTGTCTTAATGTGTCGCTGGCCAACAGCTCAGCGGGTTTGCCGCTGAAACGGATGGCCCCGTTTTCCATCACATACGCACGATCGGCAATCTCCAAAGATTGCCCCACGTTTTGCTCCACCAACAACACCGCCAAGCCATTGGCTTTGAGTTGTCCAATCAGGCGGAACATCTCTTCAACCAGCAACGGTGACAAACCCAAAGAGGGCTCGTCCAAAATCAAAAGTTGCGGCTCGGCCATCAAACCACGACCAATGGCCAGCATTTGCTGCTCGCCACCACTCAAGGTGCCCGCCAATTGTTGAATGCGCTCCCGCAGACGCGGAAAAATACCAAAGATTTTTTCCAAGTTGGCATCCCGCCGTTGCCGGCCGCGTGTGAACGCACCCAAGGACAGGTTCTCCAGCACACTTAAATTGGGAAACACTTTGCGGCCTTCAGGCACATGGATCAAACCGGCCTGCACCACTTTGCGCGCATGCCAGCCTGTGATGTCTTGCCCCTCGAATATCACCTGACCACTGCGCGCTTTGACCAGGCCACTCAACACGCCATTCAAAGTGGTTTTGCCAGCACCATTGCTGCCGAGCAGCGCCACGGTTTCGCCAGCATTCACCGTCAGGTCCACACCTCGCAACACCTCTACTGCACCGTAGCCTGCGCGCAGTTGGGACACTTTCAAAATTTCGGTCATGCCGAGACCTCCGCTTGACGCAGTCGCGCAGCCGTGCCGTGGCCCAAATAGGCTTCAATCACTTGCGGATGTCGCGTCACCTCGGAAGGCGTGCCCTGTGCAATCAGTTGGCCTTGGGCCAACACCCAAACATGCTCAGCCAAACTCATGACAGCTTGCATCACGTGCTCAATCATCAGCACCGTGACGCCCGACGCGGCAATGGCCCGCACCACGGGAATCATCTCGGCAATTTCTTGCGGGTTCAAACCCGCCAACACTTCGTCTAGCAACAACAATTGAGGTTGCGTGGCCAGGGCACGCGCCAATTCCAAACGCTTGCGACCTGCCACAGTCAAGTCACTGGCCAGTTTGTCCAATTGATCGGCCAAGCCCACGCGTTGCGCCACCTGCTCGGCTGCGGCCAAGGCTTGCGTGCGCGATGCTGTGTGCAGATGTGCGCCCACGGCAATGTTTTCTCGCACAGTTTGTGCGGCAAAGGGCTGCACAATTTGAAAGGTCCGCGTCATGCCCAATTTGGCATTCAGATGCGGCGCCTGTCCTGTGATGTCCTGACCCTTGAATATCACGCGTCCGGTGTCCGGGGTTAAAAAACCAGACAGCAATGCAAACAATGTGGTCTTGCCTGCGCCATTGGGGCCAATCAAGGCGGTCAAGGCGCCTTGCGGCACGTCCAAGCTGACGTTTTGAACCGCCTTCAAGCCCCCAAAGGCGCGGCTCACACCCTGCACTTCTAGCAAAGCAGTGGACTTAGTCATAGCGTCTCCAAGACTTTGGCAAATGCGGGTACAAGCCGGCGATACCTCTGGGTAAAAACATCACAATCACCACCAACACCGCGCCGTAGATGACCATGTTGATACCTGGCATTTGGCCAAACAAATTGCGTGTGAGATCGGCCAACACGTGCAAGGCCAAGGCGCCCAACACAGGGCCCCACAAGGTGCCCATGCCGCCCACGATGGCACCCACCAAAGCTTCGACCGAGGTGTGCGAACCAAAACCAATGCCCGGATCGATGTACTGAAACACTTGCACATAAAAAGCGCCAGCCGATCCCATCAAAGCGCCCGACAACACAGTGGCCCAAGTTTTGACATAAAAAGGATTGACGCCGATGGCTCGGGCCGCATCTTCGTTGTCGCGCACGGCCTGTAAATAAGCACCAAATCGAGAGTTGCGCAAATACGCCGTGACACACAAAGCCAAGGTGACCAAGCCCAAAATAAGCCATACAAAACCAGCCCGCGAACCAAACTGCATGTTGGTCCACGACTCATTCAAGGGCAGCATCAAACCCACACCGGCTCCCGTGAACGGCACTGACAAAGAAACAATTCGGAAAACTTCGGCAAAGGCCAAGGTGACCAACGCAAAGTAAGAGCCTTTCAAGCCGTACCTGAAAGACAGTGCCCCCACCCAAGCGCCCACCAATGCAGCCGCCAACATGGCCGCCGGCAGGGCCACCCATGGATTCCAGCCCCAAGAGATTTGCGCTATGGCCTGAAAGTAAGCACCCGTGCCAAAGAACAAGGCATGGCCAAAGGAGAACTGACCACCAAAGCCGCCCAACACATTCCAGGCCTGCGCCATCAGGCATGCAAACAAAGCCATCATGACAAAGTTCAAGGTCACACCCGACTGGGTGAGCACAGGTATGAAGGCCACGGTCCACACGAACAGGCCAATGCTGACCATGTCTTTGAGTAATTTAGTCATGCGCAAAGCCTCATGTCTTCGCCCCAAACAAACCCTGGGGACGCAACAACAACACGGCGATGAAGATCACAAAAATACCCACCTGACCAAGGGACTCGCCCAAGAACAAGCCGCCAAATGACTCCACCACACCAATCAGCAAACCACCCAGCAATGCGCCCGCAAAGCTGCCCATGCCACCCAACACCACCACCGTAAATGCCACCAACACAAAGCCATTGCCGACTTGTGGGTTGACATAGTAGGCGGGCAACAAAAAGCAGGCTGCCGCACCCAGGCAAGCCAAGCCCAAACCAAAGCACATGGCATAGACGTGTTCGACATCGATGCCCATCAAACGCGCGCCCTGTTTTTCTTTGGCCACCGCACGAATGGCACGGCCCAAATCGGTGCGTTGCAACAACACAATCAACAATGCCGATACCACCAAGGCACCAGCAAAGGCCACCAACTTGGGGACCGAGACCATCACCTGCGCCATCTCAGGCCCAATGGCCACCGTGCTGAGGGTGTATGGCGTGTCAATGGTGCGCGTGTCCGATTTGAAAAACAACAAGGCCAGGTTTTCCATCACGATGGACAACCCCAAAGTCACCAGCAAGATGTTTTCGTCTTTGCCGTGGCTGGCCCGGTTGATGATGAGGCGTTGCATGCCATAGCCCAACAAGAACATGGCGGGCACCATGATGGGCAAGGCCACATACGGGTCAATGCCCCAGCGCTCTTTGAGCGCATACACGCCATACAAGGCCATCATGAGCGAGGCACCATGTGCAAAGTTGATGATGTGCAGCACACCATAGATCAAGGTCAACCCAAGCGCAATCAGGGCATAGACTGCGCCCGTGGTTAAACCATTGAGCAAAGCGGACAGCAAAATGCTGGCGTCAAACATCATGGTGACTCATTCAAAGTGGCGATCATGGCGCAGCGCAAGGCCTTAGGCCTTAGGCCTTCAAGGGGAAGATCGGTTCGACTTCGCGGTAATCACGCGGCACGATCACTTTGATGTCGCCTTTGACCACTTGCGTCATCAAAGGTTGAGCACCCATGTTTTGACCATTCACAAACTGTGTGGCACCGTAGGGCATGATGTGGTTGGAGAAGGTGCTCTTGTTCAAAGCATCGATGATGGCCGCACGGTCGGTCGACTTGGCGCGCTCAATGGCATCGGCCAACAAACTCATGGCGGTGTATGTCATGAACACTTCGTAGCTGAAGAACTGGCCTTTGGCTTCGACTCGCTTTTTCAGTTCCAAAGAACGCTTGTCGCGTGGATTGAACCAGTGGTTGCAATCGATGATGCCGTTGGCCGCTTCAGGAAACTCTTTGACAAACTTGTAACTGGAAGCCGCGCCACCCAACACTGAGTAAATTGCTTTGGGCGTGATTTTTTGCTGCTGCATGGTGCGCACCAACAGCGCGTACTCGTTGTAGTAGTTGGCGGGAATCACAATGTCGGGGTTGACTTGCTTGATGCGCAGTGCGATGTTGTTGAAATCGCGCGTGGGGTTGGCGTGCTTGATGATTTCTTTCACGTCGTAACCGTAGCCGGGCAACTCCTTGGCCAACAAATTGGCAGTGCCTGTGCCAAACAATGACTCTTCATGAATGATCATCACACTGCGTGCAGGCTTGCCCGCAGCCGTGTTGAGCACATGCAAATTGGCCACAGCCACTTCTGCACATTTTCTGTAGCCTGGGCCAAATCGGAAGGTGTTTTTCAAACCACGCTCCACAATTTGATCGGCCACACCGACATCGACCACGTGCGGCAAGTTGTACTTGGCAGCCGCTTGTGTGGTGGCCAAACAAATGGCGGAAGCAAACGCGCCCACCACGGCGCTCACACCGGCTTCGTTCATCTTTTCAATTTCAGCGGTACCGGCTTGTGGGCTCGATTGGGCATCGCCCAAAATGGCTTCAATTTTGGCGCCGCCCAAAGACTTGATACCACCCGCATTGTTGATGTCTTCAATGGCCAACAAGGCGCCCAGTCGACATTGCTGACCGGAATACGCCAGTGCACCCGTGACTGGATGCAAAACGCCTACCTTCACAGTCTTTGCTTGCGCGCCGGCAATCAAAGGGAAGGACATGACAGAAGCCGCAGCAGCGGTCTGGCTCATAAAGTGACGACGTGTGGTCATAGGAAGCTCCTTTAGATGGTCAAGGGTCAAGTGAATAAGAAGGTCAACGAAAAGGTCAATGAAAATTGGCTGACAGCTCTTTGTCCACCCAAATTTGGGCGTCAATGCTGCCAACACGTGACAACTGCATTTGGTATTCGTAACGATCGGGACGGTACAAACCCAACAGCCACTGGACGGGCTTTTCCTGCTGGTCATAAATCAAGCGGCGCACAGACAACAAGGCAGAGCCCACAGGCACATCCAGGTGCCGCGCCATCTCGGCATCGGCCAAGCGGGCAGAAATGGTTTGTTCAGCACGGCCCACTTTGACGCCGGCCTCTTCCAGCAACACCAAGATGGGCTTTTGGGCCAACTCGCGCTGACCGAAACCTTTGGCAATGGCCGATGGCACCCAAGTGGTGATGTGTGACAGCGGCCCTTCACGCGTGCTGCGAACACGCTCGGCTTTTTGCACCCAATCCGTGGGCAATATTTGCAATTTTTCTTGAATCTCTTTGGGTGCCAACAAAGTTTGCACAGACAAGACCTTGACCGATGTTCGAAGGCCCATGGTGACCAGGTTTTCCAGCAAACCCGTCAACCGCGCCTGCTGACTACCCGTGACGGAGGCGTCATTTGCAGTGCTCAACGCACCGGATGCATCTCTCTTCACAGGCCGTGTGCCACGGCCCGGCTCGCGTTTGATCAAACCTTCCTCGGCCATTTGCTGAAGGGCTCGTCGCACAGTGACACGGGCCACTGAAAACTGCTTCATGAGGGCCAACTCACCTGGCAAGCCTTCATCAAACTTACCCTCTTGCAATTGCTCGCACAGCACCAAATAAATCTGGTGGTACTTGGGCAATGGCAAGCTTTGGTTCATGAGCGCTATGGTTGATCACTCCTAATGACCTGTCAATAGGACATTAAGTAGGACAAATTAGCAATTTCACCAATGCATTCAACCCAAGGGCTTAAGCGTAGTGTGTTCTCAATTCTCGTTTGAGCAATTTGCCGCTGGGGTTTTTAGGCAGGGCATCGGCAAAAACAACCCGTTTGGGCACCTTGAAGCTGGCCATGTGCTGGTTGCAATGCGCCATCACATCTTCCGCGCTCAAAGTCTGGCCGGCCTTCAACACAATGACAGCGGTCACAGCTTCTACCCATTTTGGATCGGGCAAACCAATCACCGCCACCTCGCTGACGGCAGGTAGCTGGTAAATCATTTCCTCGACTTCACGGCTGGCCACATTCTCGCCACCCGTCTTGATCATGTCCTTTTTGCGGTCCACCACGCTGATATACCCTTCGTCATCGATGGTGGCCAAGTCGCCGCTGTGAAACCACTCGCCCGTAAAAGAGGCGCGTGTTTTTTCTGCATCGTTAAAGTAGCCCAACATCAAGTGAGGAGACCGGTGCACAATTTCGCCCACTTCGCCAGGCTTCACCTCTTGCATGTCGTCGTTCACCACACGTGTTTCCACATTCAAGACCGCACGGCCGCAAGAACCAGGTTTGCGCAATTGGTCGTCGGGGCCCAGCATGGTGGCCAAGGGGGCTATTTCGGTTTGACCATACAAATTCCACAAGCGGACCTTGGGCAAGCGTGAGGCCAACTCTTTCAACACTTCAACGGGCATGATGGACGCGCCGTAATAGCCTTTGGCCAAGTGACTGAGTTTGTTGGCATCAAACAAAGGTGAGCGCAACAAGGCAATCCACACCGTAGGCGGTGCAAAGAAGCTGGTGATTTTGTATTTTTCGATCAACGCCAACAAATTGTCGGGCACGGGTTTGGCGGTGATCACGTTGCTGCTGCCAATGTAAATGGCGGGGCCAAAGAACACATCCAACTGCGCGCAGTGGTACAGCGGCAGCGCATGCAATGCCAAATCTTGCTCGGCAATTTCGGCATTCACCACACAGCTCACGTACTGCCACAGCACCGCGTCATGTGTCAGCATGGCCCCCTTGGGCATGGACTCGGTGCCACTGGTGTACACAATTTGCGCCAAATCTTGACTGGCCAAGCCGCTCTCTGGCAAGGCGGCGGTACAAGCGGCCAGCGCATGAAAATTGAGCATGCCCACCACCGGTTCGCTGGGGTCTTCAGAAGGCAACCAAACAAACTGCTGCACTTTGGTATCCAGCGCCGACGCTTGCTTGGCTAAATCAGCCAAGCCGGAATCGGTGGCCAAGGTTTGGGCGCCAGCATGCCGAAGGATGTAGGCCACTTCTTCGGCCTTGAGCATGAAATTGATCGGCACCATCACAGCCCCCATGCGCGCCAAGGCAAAACGCAAAGCTGCAAAACCATGGGAATTGCGAGCCAACACCGCCACACGATCGCCAGGTGTCACACCTTGGCCTGACAAACCCGCAGCCAGGCGCGTCACCAGCGCATCAAATTCCGCATAAGTCCAAGACGTACTGCCGCACACAATTCCCAACTTGTTTGGCAAGCGCAAAGCCGTGCGCCTCAGGGCATCGGCAATGGTTTGACGCCGAACCACGGGAGAAATGAGAGGCTGTGCTGCAGTTGACATTCAAAAGCTCCAAATCAAATCGATAATCAAGGCATTGAACTCGAAATTTGAGAGGCCGACATTGGCACTTCCACCCCCCTCCCCTCGAAAACTGTCACATACGCGCACCGTGGTCTATTCAGGCTTTGAACGCGAGGATGGCTTGTGGGACATTGAAGCCGCTCTGACAGACGTCAAAACCTACAACTTCATTATTCCTAGCCAAGGCCCCTTGGAAGCAGGTCAGCCCATTCATGGCTTGAACATTCGACTCACGGTGGACAATGATTTCAAAATCCATGACCTGATCACCGACATGGCCCACATCCCCCACCCAGAATGTGAGCGTGCCCCTCTCAACATGCACAAGCTGGTGGGCTGCACCTTGGGGGCGGGTTGGCGCAAAACCATCGACGCGCACCTGGGCGGCGTTGCAGGCTGTACCCATTTGCGCGAGATGCTGTTCAACATGGCCACCGCGGCCTACCAAACCATTCCCTCCGCGCGTCAGTTCAAAGCGCAGCAAGCGGGCCTGCCCGACGAAGTTCCCACCACGCCGCCGCCCCACGTGGGCAAGTGCATGTCTTGGGCTTTTGACGGGCCGGTGGTTGAACGCTACTACCCCATGTTTTTCAGAAAACCAGAAGCCGCTTGATCAGTCCCTGCGATAATCGCAGGCTGAACCGCGCGCCGCAATGGCGCGCACCTTCCATCAGCCCCTGGATATAAACCAGTTACCGCTTGGAGTCTCTTGTGAGCAAAAAAGTATTTATCAAAACCTTCGGTTGCCAAATGAACGAGTACGACTCGGACAAAATGGCCGACGTCATGAAGGCCGCTGAAGGCTACGAGCCCACCCAAGACGTCGAAGAAGCCGACCTCATTTTGTTCAACACCTGCTCGGTGCGTGAACGCGCCCAAGAAAAAGTGTTCAGCGACTTAGGCCGCGTCAAACACCTCAAAGAGCGCGGCGTGCTCATTGGCGTGGGCGGCTGTGTGGCCAGCCAAGAAGGTGCCGACATCATCAAACGTGCCCCCTATGTGGACGTGGTGTTTGGCCCCCAAACTTTGCACCGCTTGCCCGAACTCTTGGCCGCACGCAGCGCCAAAAAACGCCCGCAAGTGGACATCACCTTCCCTGAAATTGAAAAGTTCGATCACTTGCCACCTGCCAAGATGGACGGCCCCACCGCCTTCGTGTCCATCATGGAAGGTTGCAGCAAATATTGCAGCTATTGCGTGGTGCCTTACACCCGCGGCGAAGAAGTCAGTCGCCCCTTCGAGGACGTGTTGGTTGAAGTGGCAGGCCTGGCTGAACAAGGTGTACGCGAAATTACCTTGCTAGGTCAAAACGTCAACGCCTACCGCGGCAAGATGGGCGACACCGCAGAGATTGCAGATTTCGCGTTGCTGATTGAATACGTGGCCGACATCCCCGGCATTGAGCGCATTCGTTACACCACCAGCCACCCCAATGAGTTCACACAGCGCCTGATCGATGTGTACGACAAGGTGCCCAAGTTGGTCAGTCATCTGCACCTGCCCGTGCAGCACGGCTCCGACAGAATTTTGATGGCCATGAAGCGCGGCTACACCGCCATGGAATACAAAAGTACCATTCGAAAACTGCGTGCCATCCGGCCCGACATGGCCATGAGC
>ERZ1034361.566-NODE-566-length-23223-cov-39.512313_pt1 | contig 23223 bp, 34 predicted proteins | sample MGYA00520617_ERZ1034361 | MGnify/ENA primary metagenome ERZ1034361 (study PRJEB33736, sample SAMEA104284507) | Azolla filiculoides | biome: Urban; feature: Water surface; material: Ditch water | place: Netherlands | collected 2015-10-28 | depth 0-0.1 m ...
TGTGGATCTAGCCATAGTGCCACAGGTACATGATTAACAAAAACATTTTCGCTATGATAAACATCAGCAATGTGCTTAACACCGTGCGCAACTGCACCTATAACATATGGCATATTTTTTCCTATTCAACTAGCATGTATTTATCGCAGTGCAATTCCAGTAGTGCCTTCCATATATTGAGTTGCTGCATCTTTTTTACTTGGGACCATTACAAACACATGTGCCTTTTGTAAAGTAAAAGTTTCTTTATCAGCAAGGAATACCCAAGGCATCATACCAAGACCTTGAGCACCAGCAGTAAGCGCCAATGGGCGATTAATACGAATTTCAGTAGCAGTTTCACTTTCGTAACGAGCAATGATCTCATCACCATTGAGTAGTTTGAGGCTAACAATGTCGCCCCCAGTAATAGGTTTTTCAATAAGCATATTTTTAGTTTTCTTCCAAGTTAATTAATTTTTCCAACATTACATAATGATCATACGCCTTTTTAAGAGCGGCGTATTTTTCTAATTTTTTAGGATCAGGATTTTCAAGAATAGCAAGTCTTTGCTGCATTTTTTCTAAAATAGACGACAATGGTTTACCATCAATAACCACGTCTTTACAATGCATATTTGGAGTAGACATTCCATTGGAAATGTTAATGTTGGAAAACGTTGGGCCCGTTACCACTGGGGCAGCGTATGCTACATTATCAACAGTAGTATAGATGTGCGACAAATTAGATGTCGATGTTGTTGTGTAAATCATTGATATACTTACGCAGTTCGATAAATCCGCCGACATGCTGACCGTCGACAAAAATCTGAGGGACAGTCCGTGCTGTAGGCACTGCCTCTAATAGGTCTTCTCGAGAATATCCGTTTCCGATTTTTCGTTCTTCAAACCCAATGTTTTTAGCGTTAAGTAACGCTTTGGCTTGATCACAGTAGGGGCAATTTGGTTTAGACCAAATAATGATTTGATTCATTTGGTCCCCTTATTTCGTGGTTCAACTTTGATAACACACGGGCTATCAATGTTATTAGCCCACAGATTGCACTTTTTACTCCATGCAACTAGCTTGTCACTCAACCAATCTAAAAACTGAACACGCAAGCATTTGTTTTTTTCTTCAATTTGGTTAAGTTTTGTTAATACTTCTTTAATTTTAGTGCCGTCTTCAGTAGGCTCAACACACCCGGCTTTCTTGTAAGTTTGTAATACTTCCTGTAATGACATAATTTAAAACTCCCTTTTCTTATTATAATAGGTCAATGCGCAAAAAACAATACTGTTTATTAAAAATCTATATCAAAATCAATACCTGCGTCGTCTCTGACAATAGTGTTGACCTTATATTGGTTGTTATCTTGCTCCTGTGGGGCTGATTGAGTAGACCCGATATTCAACCAATTTTCTAAATGCGGCATGGGATTTGTTTTGGGAAATTTATGCTCACATTCAATATCAAGGAATGTGTACACATCCTTAGCATTAAACAACGCCCAGTTATTAAGCATTTGTAAATTAGCACCCAGTAACTCACGCCCTTCGGAGAACAAGTAACGATTGAACGTGAGTTCAGATTCCAGTACTTCGTCGGCAATTGCTTTAATCTTGCCTTTGTTACGTTCATAAGCTGCACGACCTCGGTCAGTTGCAAGTTCAACTCTCAGTACTTCTTTATCAAGTTCAGCATGAACTTCCAGTTCATCCTGGGCAATCTTTTGCACAGCCTTACCAATGGGTTGGAACCAGTTAGCAGAACAAATAGTAAATGTAATACCAAACGAATCAGTAAACTGTAGTCGTTCCAGAATGAACAGCGCAACTACTCCCATGAAGAGCGCGTCATACGCCTCTTCTTCACTAATTTCACCTAGAGCGTACTTATGACTGGCTTTATACAAGTCGTCAAACACTTTAGCAATTGCTTCAAGCCGTTTGATAGATTCTTGAACTTTGAGAATTTCACCTAGTACTTCTTCAGGATTGTCAAAAGACATTCGAACGATTTCACTGTAAGTGGCAGCATGAACAACTTCGTTGTCAGAAACACGTTGCCAAGCAGCCCACAGTGAACTGTCAGTAATAAATGGCGCCAGTACTGGCGCAATTGCGCGGCTAGCAACTGAATCTGCTTCCCACTGCCAAGCTAATGTGCGAATCATCATGTCGCTAACTGATTTGGGGCAGTTTTTAAAATCGTTAAGACATTGACTGTAGTCAAACTCTTTTTCATCCCAGTCCAGGGATTTCATAGTTTTATACAATGCCCAAATTCGTGGATAAGGTTTGTAAACTGTGTTAAACAGTCCTTGTGACTTCCCAAAAAATAATGGCTGACTGGCAGCCATGTATTCTTCAGGAGTCTTGTTTTCATTAAAAACTTGACTCATGTATTTTCCTTTGTGTTAGAGTGAGCAAGACTCACAAAATTCTTGTTCGTGTGCGATAATTGACGGTGCGGTGTTCACAATAGTCACTGCTGTTTCTTCTTTATTGAGATCAACACCTGCGGATGTTAAGCTATTGACATAGTAACGCGTCTTAAGCCCGTACTTGACCATATCCAAGTAATCCTGGATCATTTGCGTCGAGGATACTTTTTCCTCGCCAATGACTTTAACGTATAAGTCCGCGCTGATAGCTTGGTCTGTCCACTTTTGCATAATGGCGTAGAACTTGATCATATTGCTAGTGCTAATATCCCATGCACGCTGATACCGATTCTTGAGTTTGGTGCCGTCAGGTGCTGCCCAGTGATTTACCAAAGTATCGTTAGTTTTCATAATGTACAGCTCACGAATTGGATAGAGCCCATTTGAAGTGCCCATACCAATTGTGCTGGATTCACCTGGCATATGCGCCACCAGCACTGAGTTACGAATACCACCGTTGGCAACGATCTCACCACGTAGTGGCTCCCAATCACGATGATATGTAGGAGTGCCACCGACTAGCTCATCAGTTTTCTTCTCATAAGTGTCGATTGGTAGCCAACCTTCGGGCCATTTGGTCTTGTGCATCCAAGGTGCGACTCCAAGTTCTTTGGACAAACGAAGTGATGCACGAACTAAGTGGTACATATGCGTTTCTCCAAGTTCATGTAGGAATTGGCGCCCTTCAAGATCATCGTATTTTTTGTTCTTCTTAGCCATGAGGTGGGCAAGACCAATAATACCAACACCTGCGCTTAATCGTGCCTTTGCGCTTTGTTCTAGTGATTTAAACGTGTAGTCGCTTTTGTGAATACACTTGTCAATCATTTTGAGTGCATAATATGCAACTTCAGCGTACTGGTCATCGGATTCAATGTTGGGAACAATAATGCCTGCCAGTGAGCATAGACCAATTTCACCATCGCTATCTGCTTTATAGAGATCTGCTACAGAAGCAAACGGCTTCGTAGGAATGCCAATTTCTGCACAGAGATTTGAAGAATAAATTGTATCCTTGAATGGTGTGTGAGTATTCAGTGTATCAGTAAAGTGCAGATAGTGAACGCCGGTCTCATAAGCTTGCGTTAGGGCGTTGATAGCAATCTGTCGTGCATTTAATTTAACTTTTGCAGTTTTTTCATACTCAGCATACAGCTGTGTGAACGTACTCTGATCTGCCTTATACTGTGATTCGTACAAGTCGGGTTGATCAAGATAGCTAAATGGAGCAAAGTCTTCACCACGGGCAACTTTTCGAGCAAATGCTTTATTGGATCCAAAGTTATAGTGGCAACCAGCAATCCGTTTAGCTTCCGGGGTCATAGGATGTCGGAGCTTTTGTATTACTTCTACTTCAGGGTCATACGCAGTGTAGTATACAGTGCTAGCACCACCACGCCCGTTTTGCAAGTTAGCGCCAATCGCACCTACCATAGCACGGTAGTATGGCAATTTGCCCTGGTGAGCAATCATACCGCCACGAACAGGGTCACCGATTGAACGGGTTTTAATATGTGTACCAATACCAGCGCTCGCGCAGGTCATCATGTATGCAATGTGATCTCCCGTCGCTAGGCTTGCGGCAGTATCGTGGGTAGTATACAAACAACACGATGCATATCCGTTGAGACTAGTGCCCAAGTTGACATAGTTAGGAGTGGGTGCGTTTAAACGTGCATGACTAAAATGCTCGTACCATTTCTTAACATCGTGTAACCTAGTTTCGCAAGGTTCAGTTTCACCTAGCGCCATGGCCATACGCATGTACACAAATTGCGGAGATTCATATTCCTTCTTAGCAACTTTATTTCGCAAAGCATATTTCATGCGAATTTGATTCAGTTGGTAATGTGGGTACTTGAGATCTAGTTTATGATCAATGACTGCCTCTAGTTCAGCATAATCAGAATCACTATAATTTAATTGAACCATTAGACCGTCATTTTGAAGCTTCTCATGTACTTGCTTGATCGTAGGTCTGCCAGCAGGGTAAATTTCACGCTCAATTAGCGATGCATATAACCTACCAGCCATTTTGTTGTACTCCCAGGTTTTACGTGAAAGGCATACATCGATTAATTTTTTTTGCAAATCTAAAGAACTGCAAATTTCTGGACAAGCATTTACTGTATCAATTACTACAGACCCCCAATTAACATACCCGTTGAGTGTTTTAGCTGCCCATTCGCCCCAGCCGTTAATCTTGGAAGGAGAAAACGGTTCGATCGAACCGTCACGTTTAATAATATTTTTTATCATTGTTTTATACACCTGTATTATACCGCATCATAGATTAGTATTTACAGATCAAAATTAAATTCGATTAAATTTTCTAGCATAAAGTCTAGATCGATATCAGCAATATCAACAGGCTCAGAGTCAGAAAAATTTAGAGCCTTATTGCCAATAACTACTACATTATATACACATGTGCGGTCTTTGTCTACATATGTTCGTATATCAATATGATCATTGCGAAATCTTGCAGTATAACGTAATGTCCACGCTATCATTATGGCTTTTGTAAAATCATCGTACTGATTTTCAGATATAATTTCCCATGGAGTTGGCCAACTTTTTTGATAATATGGGTCAATGCGGCGGTTATAAGGAGTATATGGTGCAGAGTTCCAAAACTCACAAACATCATTGAACGGTGTTTCTGAAGATTCAACACGAGTCCGAAGCTCTGTCCATTTTGACAGTCTTAAGTCAGTATCTAGTTTAAACATTGATTAAATTTGTATATCTAGTTGATATTCTAAACGATATTGTGTCGATGTTGATGGTGTTATTGTCAACGACACATAGTTGTTATCATGATGATCTTGGTAATAAAAATTTGAATTTGGATTATTTGTTTTTAGTAATGTATAAGTGCCTGGGAAAACAAAAGTAAAAGGAGGAGTATATGGATCAATGTTAATTTCGTAATAATTGACACCTTGATTAATACTTTCTACATATGCAGCTTTTGATAAATCAGCACCGGGCGCAATATACCAAGATCCTGGGTCATTTATAATTTTATTATATATGGCATTTGATGCAGTAGTTAGCAACAAAGTACTTCCACTAGTACCTGCTAGCGAAGAAATACCACTGGTATCAACCGTTAAACTGTCAGAGTAAGTATAGTTGTCAGTTATTGAAGTTTCACCTGATGGTGTTACGTTAAACAACACTGTTCCTTTTCTGGAGAATGCACTATTAAATAATTGGTAATTCATAGTGGCCATTTGATCAGACCCAGATAGTGGTATTTTAACTAAATTGATCGTGCTAGTAGTAGCAAAATCCTTTGCGTAAACCGCGTTATTGGAAATTAATGCATTACCTTGAACTAAGGAATTGTAATACCATGCTGGATCAGTCATTTCCTCTGCATACGTCATTCTATTGAAATGGTTATCAGTGATTTTGTTGCCTTGCGACAAAAACGTTACTACAGCGTAGGTCGATGTAGTTGGATAACTATCACTCAATCCCAACCCATTGCCTACATGGTAAAACTGGTTGTTTGCACTCAAATGATTGGTAACGTATGTTGTATTAGCGCGGGTGTCAAAATTACCAGAGAAAATCCCTTCTCTGGTAATATTCCTAAACGTGTTTTGTGTAAAAACACCGTTCCGTGGTTGGAAGCTAGGGTCAGACCCCTCATATTCCATGGCAATACCAAAGTCCAAATTTTCAAATTGGCAATTAGTAACCACAGGCCCGAGCACAGAGCCTAACCCATGAACGCCCACTTGTGTTCCATAAAATTTGCAATCGCGTACTACAATATTACGGCTCAGTTCTGCACCACTTGCACCACGGCCGCGCAAATTGATCCCTACACCTAATTGTCTTGGTGTAATTGCATCCACTACACCAAATGAACAGTGTTCAATTAATGCAGTATTTGCATTATCTAAAGTGACAAGTGATTGTGCATGTGACAGCGTGCTTGCAAACTCAAACGTAATGCCACGGAGTGTAATATTCCCAGCTTGATTGGCGCTGGATGACATACCATCTGGGTCTGTGTCGTAACTAACGCCAGTTGCATCAACTGTCTTGAACAAATTTTGCTCTGAATTATTAAAAATTATCTTAGTAAGACCAACACCGTCGCCCACTATCGTCGTGTATGGTGGTAGATCAACTGATTGTGTAATCAAATAAGATCCAGCGGGAATACGCAATTCCCTACGAGCATCACGGCGTTGCCACGACCCTGCTGCACTATTATAAAACAAGTCGGCTACTGCAGTTTGGAGAGATAGCGTAATATCTATATTAGTGTTAGTTGACGGGATAAGACCATAACTAGTTAAGTTGACCCAAGTATCAAGCTGTGTTGCAACTGTGGATGTTGTGGCATTGATATGTGAATCAAACTCTCTATATTGGTATTTTGAATATGCTGTGCTAGTATTCAACACAACAGACATGAAATTGTTCAGATCATTTTCTGTTAAAATTCTAGTATTCTGATCAGTAGTGGCACCTTCAGCAATTCTCTTACCGATATACAGATGTTCAGTGTCTTGCGCCCATCCAAACTCGCCGGCATCTAATTGAGGAACCCCAGTTTGTAATTCCTGACCCCTGCGAACTATAATTTTGGCTATTTCTATCACGGCCATAAGTTAAATCTCCAATATATTTTATTTATCAGAGTATCTCACTAAGTTAAAGCCCGTAATACTGCTCTAGTTTTGACAGCCACTGCTTCTCATACTGTATGTATTCATCAGGCCACAAATCAAATTGTTGGTAAGTCAAGTCACGAGTGCACATGAAAATATGGCCTTCACGGATATTTGTTCCATAAACTTGGTTATGTGCCATCATATACGCAACAAGTTGTAGGAAATAGTCCTCAATCCATTCGCGTTTTTTAACTTTGTTAGCTTGCTTGTAGTCACAAATACTAGGGTTGCCTCTATAAACCGCAATTAAGTCAGTTGTACCACTATAAAGACCCGGGTAATATAAACTTTGCTCAATTGCCCAAACTTCGTCAATATCTTTAAGACCATTTTCAATTATGATGTTGGCCATAGAGTGTGCTTGTTGATGGACTAAATTAGTACCAGGTTCTCTGGGCAGTCCAGCCAAAAACTTCTCTAAACTTGAGTGCATTGAAGTGCCAACACCTGCAGCCTCACGAGTGATTTGCGCTGCTTTTTCTTCACCAACACGTTGACGCCATTCATAAAGGTGCGTCATATCTTTAGTTGCACCGAGCACTGTTGTTACACTGGGCAGTTGTTCACCATCCGGTGTCTCGTAAACACGCTTTCGTGTAATTGGATTGTTAATTTGTCTACAAGATTTGTAGTCAAAACGTGTTATAACCGGTGGAGGTGAAAAAAGTGCCATAATTTACATTATGGCACTTTTGTTGGGGTGTGTCAAGTTTAAATATCTGGCGTCAATTTTTTTGCACCACGTGAGGCCATGGTGTCAATATCAGGACCACCGACTGCCATGTCTGTGGCATCTGTGGCATCATCACGTGCTGATTTAATAATAACAAAAGTTCGACCGTCTGAAGATGTTTCAATGTCTTTAATAACATCCCCATCTGGATCAATTGTGTTTTTTAAAGCAATTAGCCCGTCTGGAGTTGAAATACCCAAGTGGTATGGTCGTATTAAGTTTAACACTGCGTCAAAGGGTATTCTATAAGTATCTTTATTTGACCCATTGTCTTTATTCAGCTGTCCTTGTAGAACTGCAAGAGCAGATCTTGCAGATCCTGCATCTACTTCAAATAATCTCATTTGGCCAGTTTAAACATAATTGAATGTGATTCAGCTAATTTTTTTGTAAATCGGCTTTCACGCATTTCTCTACCAGCAGATCCAGCGCCAGCTGCTGCATCACTTGCACCAAACTCGTCACCAGGTTCGTTCATCATGTCAGGGCCAACTGGTTCCATTTCTGGACCCATTCCTGGTTCTTCCATATCCATATCCATGCCCGGTTCCATGCCCATTTGGTCTTGCGGTAAATCTTCACCAGCTAGCACTGCTACTGCATTACTAATAGACTCACGCTGTTGAGTTAGTGTTTCCAGAGTGGCAGCAAGTGCTGGTGCAACGGCTGTTTTAAATTGCTCACTTTGCTGTAATCCAAAGTCTGCACGGATTGCGTCGGCTAGTTCAATTAATGCTTTGGTTTGATATTGGCCAACACGTTGCATCCAGCTAGTAAAATCGTTGACAATGTCACTAGCAGCAGTAATAGTTTTAGCTTTACCTTCTTCGTCTTCATTAATCATGCGAGTCAGACTCTCATTAACAATGGCAACATTGCGCTTAAAACTTTCCTTGGTCTGTTGTTTCCACATAGCTGAAGCTGCAACTGCTTTGGGATCGCGGGCACCACCCTTCTTGGCCGCTTTTTCAACTTTTGCAAAACCTTTGCCTGGTTTGCCAATGTCTTTTCCAGCTTGTGCTTTTTTAACGACTGCAGATTTTGCTTTCTTAGTCATGCCTGCACTTGGTTTATCAGCTTCCATGACCCCTTGGTCACCAAGTTCTTTCTTCTTTCTAGCAATACCACCAGACGTTGACTTGCTTCTGGATTGTTCTTTATCTAAGTCGCTAGTGCTAACTTTCCAATCAGCGGCACCAGATGCTTTGCGCTTGTAAGCAGGGATGTCGCTTTTTTTAGCACCAAACTCGTCATGGGTTTCGTTCACTTCTGACTCTTTAACTTTTTTATCTTTAACGGCCTTTTTCATTGGTTCAGATTTATTGCCGTCTTTGTCCACATCTAGGAAATCAGGCTTAGTGCCTTTGGCCTTTTTAGTGCGCTTTATATCACGCACTCCTTTTTTGGCTTCACTTAGTTCCATCATTTTGTCTCTCAATTGTTTTAAATTTTCGCCTAGCATTTCTTTGATCCTTGTATTCAGTAATTGTAGCATTGCCTTGTCTTTCTGATAAGCCTCATTTGTAAGGAGATCATTGTAACCGGCGCTACCTTCATGTTGGAATACACGAGTGCGCAATTTATTTCGCATATCCTCAAGTTCTTCACGAGTGTACTTGTCTAAATTGACTTTTGATCCAAATTGACGTTCAAAGCTTTCTAATAGTTTTGAGCTGCTAATTGGTGTGAAAAAATCGTGTGTTTTCATAATGTATTCCAGAATGTTCGATATGGTTATTTATCAATTCGTAGAAGTTTTTCAAAACTCTTGTCTATTGCCCGACGATATTTGAGCTTTTTTTGATGGTTGATACCACTACGTGTTAGTAACAGTTCAGACCTATCGTAATCCAAACTAGCAGTTTTCTCAGAGCGTGTTTTGTGTAGTTCTTCTTCAAATACAGCATACCCATATTGTTGATCTAAGTGCAATGCTGTTTGATTTGTAAACTTGCCAAGGGCTAATCCATTTGCGACGATAATAGCAGTTTGCGGCAAGTTGATACAATCTTCTACAACTTGACCAGTGTGAGTCTTTATTTGATAAAATCCACCAGTTTTACAAATCAAATAGTTACCTATTGTAACTGACCCATCTGGATTTTCTGTGGGTATTGCGACTCCACGATTTCGCAGTGAATCTTTAACTTTTTCAGAAATAATTTTTAAATTTTTATAAATTTGACTTGCATTCTTATTCATTTGTGGTTTTTGTTATAGTAATGTTGTCATTACTTATTTTATAAAGACCACGCCTGACTAAATTCTGTGCAACCCATAGCTCGTGCTCATTTAGTTTTTCTAGATTGACAGTATTATACTTGCGTATAAAATCTTGATCTTCGTTGGAGATGGGAATCGAAAATCCAGAAAGCAATTGTACAATTTTCATATTAAACAGTGCGTGTTAACTGGGCCAATTGCTTTTGTAAATCAGCAATTTGTTGCATTATTGACTGACGCTGCGCTTCACGTTGCTTTTTATCTGCAGCTGCTTGCGCTGCTGCAAATTTGGGATCAGCGGTAGTTTGTGCTGATGGAGTAGATAATGTGGCCGTGGATACTGGCGCAGTACTAGTTGGGGTAGTAAATGCCGTAGACCCCATGGGCATCGGCGACACACCTTGCTCAAATAGATCTAAAATTTTCATTAGGATAATTTAGTAATAATAACGCCCAGGAGTGATAAAACACTCACAATTATGGTACCAGCTGTACCAATTAGGACTTTAATTGTACTGTAATGGCTTTTTTCAATTGCTTCTTGAAGCGCAGAAACTTTTGTTTCAATATTACTTAATCTGCGTTCAAGTGACCCATAACGAGCTGCGCAGAGTTCAACGTGGGCTTCTAAATTTTCTTTTTCTATATCCGTGGTTTCCATATTTTATCCGTCTAAGTTGAAATAGTCTGCAATTTATTATCCCAAAAAAGTGACTACTGTATTTTTAAAAACAGTATCTTTACAATCAAACACTGCTTTAGTCATATTTATGGTTTCATTTAATTTTTCAATCACTGGGACTGAATGCAAGTCATTAATTAACTCCCCCACTGGGTTATCATTGCTGTCTAAATAAACCCCACTTCTGTCAGTTTTAAACCTAAAAGTCCAAACACGGTTTTTGCCTTTAAAATTGGACCCAAATTCTAAATTCTTAACATCCAACACTTCAAAAATTGGAGGTGTTTCATATTCAATAACTGATCGCAATTCAGCACACTGCAACAGTGTTATAAAATTCCGTTGTTGATTGATTTCCAGCTGAGACCCCTGATTAGGCCTTAAAGCGCGTGTGTTAGTTATATCTACAAGAGTACGTATTTCGATGTGTTCCATAAATGTTCCATTTGTAGATATTTATAGCCATGAAAAAAGGGAAGTTTAAAACTTCCCTTTTTAAGTTAACTTAACGAATATTAAGAAACGTTAGCGGCCAACATGCCAGGTACAACAACAGTTGAAGTGACACCAGTAGCAGCGTCAACAACCGCCTTCACACGTTCAGTAACGGTTGGGGTACTGTCAGTATCGTAAGCAGGACCAGTTGGTTGTGCAGTTGCGCCGTCAACAGCGACAACAAACCCGTCATCAGCACGAGTGCCAATCCAAACTAATGTAGCAACAGTTTGAATAGCACGGATTGCTTTGGCAAAGTTGCCATCAGTAATAGCACCGCCAGCGCCAACGCTGTCAGCAGTAGCAACACCAGTGCCAGTGACTTTCAAGAAAGTCATCTGATAACCGCCGTGCAATGTAACTGGGGCAACTACGCCACCGTGAACTCTATCAATTCCAGCCATTTTATTTCTCCTTAATTTTGTAAAGTTTCATGGCGAAACTTATTGTAAAAGTATTTAGCATTATTGATCAAAAAGTGGATTTTTAATGCAAAAATTAACAATTTAGATTGGACGCCCAGGTTTTTTGGATTCTCTAATTTTTCGAATCCCCCTAGTGAACTTACTAGTGTCTGAATTTTTTATAGAACTCAAAAATCGCTTTTCTAACTCATCTGACTCTTCGGGAGAGTAATTTTCTCTTATCAACTGAATAAGGTTTATTGCACTGTTGAGCACATGCAACGCACGGCTTTCCACAACATCTTCAGCATGCTTTTTACTTGCTATAGAATTGAGCTCTTCTAACAAACTTTTGGTAGTGCGTTTCACTAGTTTTTCCTTTCAGATATTTATCATTGAAAGTTTTAATAAATAACTTTGTCATAGTGTAGCAAGAAAAACTTGAAAACTATTGACACACAGTGTTTTATACACTACAATAAACACATAAACATACACACACAAGGAGAAAATATGTTTAATACTAATTTTTATATCGATACGTTCCAAAACAGCAAAAAGCAATTTGTAAATGCAATCGTTCAACACGATGGTATTAAAAAAGCACTTAATGAGTTTGTTGATACGCAAACTGCTTACACAAAGTCGGCAGTCAATGCAGCACTTGAAGTTAATAAGCGCGTTTTTGAAGAAAGTGCAAAAGCAGCTTCAGAATTTACTAAATTTGACGTTAGTAAATTCTTTAAAGTTAGTAAGTAAGGAGACTTGAATGAAAGATAAAATTTCAGAAATGACTTCTAAGCTGCCTGAATTTAAAGTAAATGCTGCGCGTAATGGATATGAAATTCGCACAGATATTCTAGCAATGGCCAAAGATTTGGTACAAAGCGAATATAGTATGAAGTTTCATGGTTGGGAAATGTCGCAATCACGTAATAGCGATGGTAGTATTTCAACTGATATTAAAATGCCAGAGTTCCCAGGTTTAGATAAAATTTTGGAAACTGCTGAAAAGATGTATTCGTTTGTTAATAAACCCAAATAATTATAATATATTGTTAGAGCATAGCTCATTTATAAAGTAAAAAGGCCCCATTTGGGGCCTTTTTCACATCTGCATTTTTGGTAAATAGTTTTATTATGCGTATAACTGACTTACTCTATATTGTTGAAGGCTACAAAGAGGCTCAAATAGATTTCAGCAAAGCTGCTGACCCTAAAACTGTAAAAGCTACTATTGATCAGTTCAAAGAGCTTGTTAACCGAAATCGATTCACTGGTTCTGAACGTAACATTGACTTTTGGCGTAAACAAGGCTGGGACTCATTTACAAGTGCGGTGAAAAAGAACACCGATGCACCATCGAAGCGTGAAGTTAAAACTAGATCCAGAGTTGGGCAATCTGCCAACTTAATGGAAACCGACGATTGGCTAGTAGTGCTACCTATGGACAAAGACTCTAGTTGTTTTTACGGAAAAGACACTGCTTGGTGTACAACCAAAACTAACTTAGAGCACTTTGAAAGTTATTTTTATAACAAAGCAATTACGTTAATTTACTGTCTCAACAAAAAAACTGGTAGTAAATGGGCCATTGCGGCGCACACTAAAGCAAGTGCGATAGAATGTTTTGACCAGAAAGATACCTCCATAACGCCTGAGGTATTCACGCAAGAGACTGGGTTAAATCCGCATGACTTGGTGGCTGAAGCTCATGAAAAATACGGAGACAGGGCCAATGACGCTAGGGTTGCTTACACCACTAGAATGAAAAAGATATATGACTATTTCTACGACGGTGAGCATGCTGACGAGATTGAAGATCTGCTGTCGTTCACCAAAGATCCCAGCGCATGTGCTAGATATGTTGATCAAGAAGGATATAGGGATTACCCTGAGGCAATTGTTTATGCTGCAGTATCCACTGACCCTGACCTAGTAAAAAACGTAAAGACTGTGACTCCGGCTATGGCCAAAACTATGGTTCGGTTGTCTCCAGGCGTATACCGTCATATTCAAAGTCAGTTTAATGGTCATGCCCTTATTGGTATACAAAAAGCTCTAGTGGATCGAGATGGCACACATATAATGTTGATTAAAGATCCATCAGAAGAAATCCAACTCCGTGCTGTAGCTAGCAGCTACCAAGCAATAGCATCCATAAATAACCCCAGTCTAGCTGTGCAAATGGCAGCAATAAAAGCATCTGGTAATAATCCGGAAGCCTATTTCATGATTCCCTATGAAGCCCGTCGACCAGAAGTGTACTGGGTCGTCAACGGTCAACAATTAAAATCATATCTTAAACAGGTAATTGATGCTATCAAGAGCCAAGACCTGGATTCATTAAGGAATCTAAAAAAAGATGAAAAAAATGTAGATTTAGAAGTGTTTATTAATAAAGTTGATGATTTCAAAGATATCAACCCAACTGTAAAACGATTTGCAGAAAGTGCATATAATCTGTTGCTCAAGATGCACAACATTCTCAATCAGTCACGAGTGGCCAGTAGTGCTCCATGGAGACCTGAGCGGCAAGACCAAGCACTGATGGTTTGGGACTCTGAGGATATTGTTGACTTGCAGAAGGGCGTAATTGATGACATCAAGAGTGGGGATATGACTGTATCTGGTACCAGAGTATATGCAAGAATACTGACAAGGGCACTGGAAAAATTCCAATCAGCAGTGAATGAATACGGGGTTCCCAAGCGTCAAGACGAATATCAAAGAAAGATTAGATCAGTGCAGTCAACCATAAAGTTGTTGCAAAACTACGGTCAACGATTACAAGCCAACGTGCAACCTAGCGCGTAATTTCACTGATAGTTACTTTTTGAAATCAAGAAGTAATCGTAAGAGCCACGATCGGTCACACTTGCCAGTTGATACCCAGGGGCAATGCGATTGATCCTAGCAACCATACGCTTGTACAAATTGGTTCTATTCTGATCAGATTTTTCTGACGAAAAAGATACATTCTCTGGCTGATACCGACTCACAAACTCTTGCACTGACTTTATGATGAAATTGAAAACATCGACTTCTTTACCAGAACCAGATTTTTTATAAGTAACTCCCTTTGGTCCTTTTTCGTGAAAATCTATAGTCCAAGTCTCAGGGTCATCTTGTGCAGCCATAAACACTACTACACGATTATTTAAAACCGCGCTACGAGTTGCAAATAAATCAGGCTTGGCTTTGACTACTGTGATTTCTGAACCGGAAGTGAATAGCTCAGATAACTTAGATTCAGCAATGATGGGCTTTACTTTTAAGTATTCAGGATACTGTTTATTGAAATTACGCATCACAATACCAGCCATTGCATTTGCTTCGTTTTCAATTGGACTGCCGGTATTGCCACTATCAGGTTCTAACTGATGTTCAGTATCCTGACGGTAGTGCGTCAGTTCATGAGCAACTGTTCTCAGTATGTCATTGGGGTGACGGTTTGCCAATGCAACATACAGAGTTTTTTCGTCATTGACGTATTTGCCAAAAGTGGGCTGATCTTCATCACCTATACTTCGTTCAAATACTATTTTAGGTAAATGGTCTAGACCAATAATTTCCATGGCCAATGGTAGGAATTTACTAAAAATTTCAGTAAAGTCCTGATGTGTATTGCTTTCAGCTAAAAACTCAGTTGCTCTCATAACTGTTATTTATTCGGCGGCGTTGGCCATTCAACGACCCAGGGAAATTCTGGTTGATTAGTGACATCACGAAGTAATTGGCGATATGTTTGCCATTCTGTTTGATCCACTGGGGCATCTGATACTTGAGTCCAATCGCATACCAAGAGTCTACGATTTCTATCAGCACGCACTTCAATTTCCTTGGCAGTAGTTTCTTCATCAGTGGGTGGTTTGGTATCCCACTGTTGGATCCACGTTTTGTTAACTAGTACTGGTAGTAGTTCATATACTACGTACCCAGTTGGCGGAGTAACTGTTTGAACTGCTTCAATACCCAATTGAACTAACACAGCATCATTAAGCACACTAGGCATAGATACATCGGGAAAATCACTGCGAATTTCGGAATGTAGTTTATAAGTTTTAAGAGTTTTGGTATTAATCCACATCTTTACAAGTTCCCTGTGTTAGTTGACGGAAATGCTCGATTTGGCCCCCATAAAATTCGCACAGCGCCGCCGGCCCCATCCCCACCAACAGAAGTCCCAGAGTCGCCGTTGCCAGACCCGCCACCAGCACCATAGTTACCACCAGCTCCACCAGCATTTGTATTTGGTGGAATATTTCCATTAGCTCCCCCAGATCCACCGCCACCTACCATTGTGGAACTTGGTGAAGCCAGTGTAAGATCTTTAACGCCAGCTCCGCCATTTGATCCTTGTCCCAACAACCCAGTCCCACCGCCACCAGCACCACCATAGTTTGCTGTTCCAGTAGTAGTGGACATGCCAGCACCGCCGCCACCAGCACCTCCAGTGCCCGCAGTTGCCTCAACATATGTTCCGCTACTGGTCAATGAGCCAGCACCTTTACCCCCGATTCCAGAGTATCCACCAGCACCACCGCCACCGGATGACAAATACGATGTATCAGCACCTGTCCCTGCACTTGATGAATAGTTACCTTCGCAAGTTCCACCAGTGCCCCCACCGTCATAAGTACCAGACGGCCCCCCACCAGTTGGGCGTACTGCATTCCCTGAAAGCCCATATCCATGTTGACCGCCTGTTGCAGTTACTGTGATAGACCCGTTTGAAAAACTTGATGATATGCCGTTTCCTTTAACAATAGACCCAGAACCCGCTGAACTAGATTCACTATACGTTAACCCAGTGCCGCCAGTACCTACGACGACGCTATAAGATTGCCCAGGTACCACTGTTATGTTATTTTTATACGCCAGACCTCCACCGGCACCGCCGGCCCCAAAATATCCAGCTCCAGCACCGCCACCACCCACACAAACTACACATACCGAAGTAACACCTGCTGGTGCAGTCCATGAATAAGTGCCAGGTATTGTATATTCTTGCTGACCCATTGGTACTGCAGATAACGCTGATGATCTTAATTTATCTGCTAACATTATGCGTTACCTACTCTTGCGCCATATATTGTTGAATTAACTTTCCACAATTGTATTACAGTATAACCACTAGTATTGAGAGTCGGCGCCGATCCTGAGTCAGTTTTCCAAGTTACTCCCATGGAAGTCCATGTAATAGTATACGCAGAACCATCATCAACCATGAGAGTTAACGATTGCCCAGATGCCCAAGTTCCTGCAGTTGGTGTTGAAGCACCAGTTAGTGCCCAAACTTGTATAGAACCGTTCATTGGGGACAGTGCTGGAGTTGTCCCACTCACTGTGAAAACTTCTTCAGTATACCCATCGTTGATCGTCAATCCTGAAGCAACGCCGTTAGTCACTGCCACGTAGTTTAGTGTGCTCCAACTTGTGTCGTAATTAGTGGATGAAACTTTTGTTAAGGCTTGCCCAGCTGTCCCCCCTAACGGTAATCCAGGACCAGTTGCGCCTGAGTGCCCACTTACTCCAGCTACTCCACTAAATCCACTGACTCCACTGAAGCCACTTGCACCAGCTACTCCACTGAAGCCACTAGCACCAGATGCGCCATTAGTGCCAGCTAATCCACTAAATCCACTAGCACCAGTTGCGCCATTAGCACCAGCTACTCCACTAAATCCACTGACTCCACTGAAGCCACTTGCACCAGCTACTCCACTGAAGCCACTAGCACCAGATGCGCCATTAGTGCCAGCTATTCCACTAAAGCCACTAGCACCAGTTGCCCCGCTAAATCCACTAGTTCCAACACCAGAATACCCGCTTATACCAGAATAATTAATTGGCAGCGGCGATGCGTCAACCCATTGTAATGTGTTACCATCGTTATAAAAAATCTTTAAAGACCCAGATGTGTCACTACTATTCCACCAAAGACTGCCTGCTGTAGCATCCACTGGTGGGGTTTCTGATACTGGGACTGTGCTTGCACCAGCTACTCCACTAAAGCCACTAGCACCAGTTGCGCCATTAGTGCCAGCCAATCCACTAAATCCACTAGCACCAGATGCGCCATTAGTGCCAGCCAATCCACTAAATCCACTAGCACCAGATGCGCCATTAGTGCCAGCTACTCCACTAAAGCCACTAACTCCAGCTAATCCACTAAATCCACTAGCACCAGTTGCGCCAGATGCGCCATTAGTGCCAGCCAATCCACTAAATCCACTAGCACCAGTTGCGCCATTAGCACCAGCTACTGCATTACCAGTACCGATTGTAACAGGAGAGCCACCTGGTAACCCGTTATGAATTCTGAGGTCACCAGTGTATTCATCAAACCAAATCGTACCTGGTTGACCAATAAAAGTGTCAACAGTTTCTGTTATTAATCTACCAGATTTGATTTTTTGAATTGGCATACAGGGTTAACGACCCAACAGAGATTTTAGTAACATAATCAAATCACCAGTGTCGTCTGACGGCGTGGTCACATGGCCTACTTGATCTGGGGCTGTTAATTTATTAATAACTGGGCTAGCTTTACCTAGTTCAGCTTTTTGTAGTTCTAATTGCTGCTGTAGCGGAGCCACCATAACTGGGTTTTGGTCTAGTTCAGCTTGATCAGTTGATCCCGCAGATACTACCGGATCATTATCTCCAGATATACTGATAGTTATTGGTACATTAATTGTGAATTCTTTTGCTCTCATAGCCTTATTTATTCACACCAACTTTGTTTAGCTTCACCAAAGTATGCACGGGCAAACCCATTGGCAATTAGCAGACCCCTTAAACTTTGTCCATCCAATAAGATATCACCCAACACTCTGCCTCCGAATTTATCCCAGTCATATAATACGACTTGGCGTGTTGTACTTTGGGCAACTGCCTGTTTGGTAAATGCGCTGGCCGCCTGTCCACGTTGGTTTTCACTTTCGCATTTAGCCCTAAATCCCTTTTCAGGGGTGTCAACACCATACACACGAACTGCCAGTTCAGGTTTTAATGGTTTTGGCAAAAATGGAGCAGCAATGACTACAGTGTCACCATCGTTGACTCGCACAACTTGTGCATCATATGTCACACCTTGAGGTGTTTTTTGTGCTAGGGCAGGAATTGCTGCCGCTGCTAATAATAGGGTTAATAATAGTTTTTTCATAGTAATACTTATCTCTGTTCGCGCCAGCGTAATGTACCTAATGCTGTCACGTTGTTCTTTGCGGGCGACAATGCTAGTGTATAGACATCGCTGATCGTTCCTAAACTTGTGCGGCCAATTTGAAATACTCCAGTGTTGCCATCTAAGTGATACGGCGCTCCGTTTAACGGAACAATACCTAGAGCAATAACTTCACCACCTGTAACTGATGTAGCATCTGTATTAACCTGTACACTACTGCTATTGGTGTTAAAGTCAGTCCAAGTTAATGTGCCGCCATTTGACAATGTAGCGTTTTTAATAATTCTAAATGTCAGGAAACTGTTGTCTACAGTAAATGCCTGTACTTCTTCAATAAATGCTACCGCGTTAAGTTGATCAGGTTTTAGTCTAATACTTACTGTGGGCACATAGGTAAATGCTGTGGATAAATTTAATCCGGGTAATGGAATGCCTGTAATTTTAGGTACGCCAAAACTAGTCGATGAACCCTCCATAGACAGACTAGTAGAATACAGTGTAAGAAAACTTTCTGTAGTAGCAGAAATGTTTTTAATTTCCTGTCTTATAGGAAGAAACGGAGTAGCAGACCAAGAAACGGCTTCTCGGTTGCCTGTGTAAAATGTATGAACTGTGTGCTTATGATTATCAATAATAAAGTTAATCATTACGGCACCAGCACCGTACCATTCGTAGTCAAATCTAACCATCTGCATCTTGCCTGGAGGGACTGTAATTGTGCTAAGGCCTGTGCCATCTAGTCGATCGCCGTTCCAGTCTGAACGTTTGACTCTGTTTTCTAATACTACACCTGTGCTTTTAGAACGAAGCACACACCAAAACTCATTGTTCTCATCTTTTTCAAAGTAGATGCCATTGTTCTCATCAAACACCCCTACACGAGTTCTAGCACCTGTGGCCTGTTGTGTTTGAAATGCTAGACTGAACTCCACTGGGCGACCGGGAACGTAGTTCATCACCTTTAGCGTTTGTCTGATGACTTCAGAGTTAGTAGTTGTGGATGTTTTTAATACACAGGCTGCCTTGTTAGCATCGTGTGTGGCAGTAGCAGATAAAGTAGTTGAGTAACCCCACACGTCTGTGCCAAGACCGTACAGACTAGTGTTATAGAAAGTAACTTGCTTTTCACTAACCTTTAATCTATTAGAACTGGTATGATCAATCCCCGATAAGTCTGTACGCAAGACAGGTTGACCATTGAAATCGTATTCCATGGCTTTATGTGCATTTAGAAGATTGCTCTCCTGAGGATGCACATAGTTAGTGCTGTTCTGATAACGATCAACTGCCATTATGTTGTCCAAGGTCTAGATTGCACTAATGTGCTGGTAGTTCCAACAGTAGTGTTGTTAGTATATTTGTCTGCTAGCAAATCTACATCATATACATTATGACTTCTGTAGAATGTCGCGCTTGTATCTCCACCGGCTTGTCGTCTAAGTTGAGCTAGTTCTAACTTAGCAACCTGACGTTCCTCTTTGGTGGGCAATGCTGCGATTGTGTTACTACTACCTATGTAAGTCCCAGTAGTCGCGCCGATGACTGCCATGGTAGCAGTGGATGCTAATTCAACGCTATCAAAATAAAAACTCATTATGGTAGTTGTAACACCTTCAGCAGCATATACTAGTGATTTTAATTGGGCCACAGTGGTAGAACTGCTAACGCTGACTGTTAGTTTTGTTGCGCTGTTAAGAAAGCTTTGTACTTGTATATCCATTAATTACCCCTGTTGGCTTGAAAGTTAGGGTACATGCTAATGCTATTGGATTTCATATCTGCGGGATTTTTTGGTCCGTTCCAACCACCCCCAGCATCCACTGTGACAGCCTCAACGGGTGCTACTGCTTCCCCAGGGGTATTACTGTAGGTTTGATTGCGCTCCGCAGAGAGAAGATCAAAAATGTGTTTAAAACGATTAGTGTCAACACCAGTCTGCACTTCAGTTGTGCTGCTAGTGTCCTCGACAGAGGTGCAATCAATTCGGTCTATCAAATCTAGTACATCCCTAATAATATCAGTTGCTTTCATTTTGGTTCCTTGTGCAAGTTACCTTGGTAACTTCATGCCGTAATGATATTTAGTTGCGAAAAATACAAACTAATGTTATAATTTAGACTAACACTGAACACATATTATGTCATGAGCGCAACATTATTATTAAACGCTGATGCGACCCCAGTCAGCATTCTACCACTGAGCACTATCTCTTGGGAGGAAGCCATTAGGTACCTAGTGTCCAATAAGGCCACAGTGCTGGAATGGCATGACGATTGGATTGTACATTCTGCTAGCTGGAACACTCGCGTGCCAGCAGTGATGATGCTACATGAGTTTCAGAAAAAGAAAACTACCGCTAGGTATACAAAGCATAATGTTTTCTTGCGTGACAACTATCAGTGCCAGTATTGTGGGGTGAATGTCAACAAACGTTCTGCCACACTGGATCATGTAATCCCGCAAAGTCGTGGCGGGTTGAGTACTTGGGAAAACTCCGTTTGTGCATGCGGCCCATGTAATTCAGCCAAAGGCAACGGTAACAAATTTAAGCCGCTTGTTAAACCCTGGCGACCCAATTACTTTCAGCTTGCAGAACGTAGGAAGAGGTTGGGCTGGGATCACATACACCCCAGCTGGAAATACTATTTGCAATAACATTGGCCCGTTCTATACGGGCCTTTTCATTTAGTGCGGTATGTAATTCGGCCTCGAGTAAGGTCGTAGGGACTAAGTTCAACAGTAACCCTATCACCGTTGAGAATTTGAATTCGATTTTTTCTAATTTTACCACTAATATGACCCAGTATTAGTGCTTGGTTTTCTAATCTAACTCTAAACATAGAGTTGGGGAGTACTAACTCAACCACACCAGATAATTCTATAATATCGTCTTTTGCCACGATGTAAATACATCTCCTTTTATTTTGTATTAGGCAAGTATTTATCAACGCAAAGAAAAAGCTCCCTAAAAAGGGAGCTAGTTTTCAGGAATACTTGAGCAAAAATACAGTGTATTTTTTATAGTCTTCAATCACGGGGGAAAGTGGTTTACCACTCCAATTATTATTTTGACACTTAATACCAGTATCAGCAAAAAAATCGTCAATAACAGTATTAGAGCATACACACAAGTGGGTATGCAATTTTGATGAAGATGCATATCTATCTCCAAACCACTGCTGGTACTGCTGATGGAATTTGTTATAAAGAGCGAACTGTTCACTAACAGTGACGTTGTTGGGTATGAGTCTCTTGACCATTAGCGTTCCCTATAAGTTATACGCCCACGGCTGAGGTCATACACTGATAACTCAGTTCGAACTCGATCCCCTAGTAGTATCTGAATTCGATGTTTGCGAATTTTTCCACTAATATGTGCTAGTACTAGCACATCATTTTCCAATCGAACACGGAACATGGAGTTGGGCAATACATTTTCTACAACTCCCAACATTTCAATAATATCGTCTTTGGCCATTAAATTTTCTCACCAGCCACAAATCCACGGAATCCACGGAACCGTGGGAATCGCAGCGACCACACTTCTTCGCTATCCTGACTCCGAGTTGCAGCATCGGCACGAATTTCAACAACTTGCCCAACTACTGCGTCACGGCTCTGCCAAATTTCGTCTCTCTGCTCATCACTAAATCCCGAGCCCACGTTTACACAGTAGGTTTTACCGTCATCTTCACCAGCGCAAACCAGTGCGCCCATGCGCCCAGCGTTCTTTCCAGTACCTTCTTCAACTGCAGTAACTGTGAGACTGATTTCAATATAAGGTTTTAGCTTGAGCCAAGCTACGCTACGCTTACATTCATACAATGCCTCAGGATCCTTGATCATGATGCCTTCAAGTCCACGATTGATTGCATCTTGGTTAATTTCCTTAAACCGAAGTTCACCCACAAACGTGTCAAGATCAACTAGTTCCTGATCAATGACATCAATGGCGCTGCATTTGGAAAACAGTGGGGCAAAAGACTGGAGCTGACGGCTCCTTCGTTTCTGGCCCAATGAGCTGATGCCTGCACGGAATTCACTCAGTGGTATGACGTCAAATAGCATCAGTGTGGCATCAGCTGATTGCACATTGTCCTTACGATGCACTTGCTTCATAAGTGTTTGGAAGCTGCTGCTTACTACTTCACCATCAAACACATATGCACGTTCCAGAGCAGGTGCTATTGCAGCAAACTGCTGGCAAATGTGTTCAAAATTAACCAGCTCTTTACCGTTGCGACTGAACTGATCAACACGCCCGTTGGGATACACGATAGTAAGTACACGGACGCCATCTAGTTTAACTTCAATCAGCTTTTTACCGTTGACCTTGGACTCGTGATTAGTGCTGTCATGTGCCAGTTG
>ERZ1034361.570-NODE-570-length-23074-cov-11.813063_pt1 | contig 23074 bp, 22 predicted proteins | sample MGYA00520617_ERZ1034361 | MGnify/ENA primary metagenome ERZ1034361 (study PRJEB33736, sample SAMEA104284507) | Azolla filiculoides | biome: Urban; feature: Water surface; material: Ditch water | place: Netherlands | collected 2015-10-28 | depth 0-0.1 m ...
TCGTCGCGGGTCACATAGACCTGGATGCGGCCCGTGGCGTCTTGCAGCGTGGCAAAGCTGGCCTTGCCCATCACGCGTTTGAGCATCATGCGGCCTGCCACCTTGGCGGTGGTTTTGGCCACGCCTTCGCCATTCAAGGCTTCCGCATCTTTATCGCCATGCGCTTGGTGCAGGTTGGCGGCGTGGTGCTCGGGCTTGAAGTCGTTGGGAAATGCCACGCCTTTGCCCTCAGCCTGCGCCTGGCGCATGGCCTTGAGTTTTTCGCGGCGCTCGGCGATCAGCTGGTTTTCATCTTGCGGGGCTGGCGCGGTTTGGGCGTTGGCGTTCGTGTCGGACATGGCGGGCGGTGGTTGGGCTGGGTGCGCTGGGCACCTGAGCCGGGGTTGCGGGGGAGATGTGACTGCGCCAAGGCGCAAAGCCGTCTATTTTAAGAGTTTGCCGAGGGCTTTTGGCCGGAGCCGGTCGGGTTCTTTGTGGCTGGGTCAACCGGGGCCACCAGATCGCCCACCAACTCCAGGCGCATCAGGGGCTCTTGCAGGGCAAACAGCCGGTATTTCATCTGCAAAGGCAGCGGCATCAACTCGCCCCAGCGGTGGGACAGCCAGCTGCAGTCCTGCAGTCGCCAGGCTTCGTTCCATGGTGGCACCACACTGGGCTGGGCGCTCAGCTGGGTCAGGGCTTCGTGCATTTGCGCCGAGAGGTGCTGCAGGTCTTCGGGCACTTGCACGGCGGGCTCGGGCGGTAAGGCATGTACCCGGCCCAGCCACAGGCCATCGCTGCGCTGTTGCGTGGCCTCGATGTGAAATTTATCCAGCCCACGGCACCAGACCATCACCACACCGGGCTGAGGTCGCTCGATGCGCTCGATCTGCACTCGGGTGCCCATGACCTCGAATTGCTCGGCGGCTTCGCCGGGGCGGTGCACTTCGCGGCCCTGCGTGAGCGTGACCACCCCAAAACCAGTGCCTTGCCGCTCGCATTCGCCAATCATTTGCAGGTAACGCAGTTCAAACAATTGCAAAGGCAGCAAAGCACCCGGGAACAGCACGGCGCTCAAGGGGAAAAGGGGCAATTGCGTCAAGGCTTGCGGGGATGGGGCGTTGTGCTCAGGCATCTGGGTATCATCGCACGAGCAGGAGAAAAATCGATGTTGTTCCAGATGGTGAGCTTGGTGTTGGATGTGGTGGCGGGCCTGATTGCAGGCACCTGTTTGCTGCGCTTTTTGATGCAGTGGCAGCGCATTTCTTTTCACCAGCCTTTGGGCCAGTTTGTGTTTGCGGTGACCGACTGGTTGCTGTTGCCGCTGCGCCGGGTGATTCCGGCATGGTCAGCCTGGGATTTGTCGAGTCTGGTCGGGGCGTTTCTCATCAAGCTGGTGCAGTACACGTTGCTGTGGTTGGTGGCGGGCGGGCATGGCGCTTTGGGCTTGCTGCCGCTGGTCAGTCTGGTGGGCATGGCGCAGCTGATGGTCTCGGCCCTGAGCGCGTTGGTGCTGGTGATGGCGGTGCTGTCCTGGGTCAACCCCGGCTCGCCCATGTACAGCCTGGCCGCACGCTTGTGCCAGCCGTTTTTGCGCCCGTTTCAGCGGGTGGTGCCCCTGATCGGCGGGGTCGACTTGTCACCCATCGCCTTGCTGCTGGGTTTGCAACTGGCGGGTATGCTGTTGGCCCAGCTTCAAATGAGCTGGATGTACTGAACGCGGGCCAAACTTGTTCAATTCCCAAGCCGGGGCATGTCTCGGTTGTTTTGTTTGTCATACCCGCGAATGCGGGTATCCATGACTGCTGAAGGGATGGACCCCCGATCAAGTCGGGGGTGACAACTGTCAGTGGTGCTCGGCGGTGATCAAGCTCAAAGTCGTGTGACGTGCGACCCCGGTCAGCTCACCGCATCGGCGGGTTGGCGCTGCAACATGGCCAGGGTGCTGGCGATGGTTTTGCGCAGTTCGCGGCGGTCGCAGATGAAGTCCACAGCGCCTTTGGTTTGCAGGAATTCAGCGCGCTGGAAGCCTTCGGGCAAGGTCACCCGCACGGTGCTTTCGATCACGCGAGGACCGGCAAAGCCGATCAGGGCTTTGGGTTCTGCAATGACCACGTCACCCAAAAAGGCAAAGCCCGCCGACACACCGCCCATGGTCGGGTCGGTCAGCACGCTGATGTAGGGCAGGCCCTTTTTGGACAGCCGGGTCAGGGCTGCATTGGTCTTGGCCATTTGCATGAGCGAGAGCAGGCCTTCTTGCATGCGCGCGCCGCCTGTGGCGGTGAAGCACACGAAAGGCACTTTTTGCTCGATGGCGGTTTCGACGCCGCGGACAAAACGCTCACCTACCACGGAGCCCATGGAGCCGCCCATGAAGTCGAACTCGAAGCAGGCCACGACCAAAGGAATGCTGAGCACAGCACCACCCATCACCACCAGGGCGTCTGTTTCGCCCGTGTTGTTCATGGCTTCTTTCAGGCGCTCGGGGTACTTGCGGCTGTCCTTGAACTTCAAGGCATCGACAGGGACCACTTCCTGGCCGATTTCGTAGCGACCTTCGCCATCGAGGAAGCCGTTCAAGCGTGCCCGTGCGCCGATGCGCAGGTGGTGCGAGCAGCCGGGGCAGACGTTCTGGTTCTCTTCGAGGTCGGTCTTGTAGAGGACGGTCTCGCAGCTGGGGCATTTGACCCACAAGCCTTCGGGCACAGAGCGGCGGTCAGCCGGGTCGGTGTGTTGGATCTTGGGGGGGAGTAGTTTTTCTAGCCAACTCATGAGGGTTCTCCTTCGGTGGCGAATTATCGTTGAAACGGCACAGGGGGCATTTCACATGGCGAAGGGTTGAGGGCCTGCGTCCGGAATGCGGAGCAGGCCCGTCCCTTTAGGCGTCCAGTGCTTGACGGATGCCAGACAGGAAGTCGGCTGCGACCGTGTTGACCCGGTCGGCCGACTCGTTTTCAATCAGCTGGATCAGGCGCGAGCCGATCACCACCGCGTCGGCCACGCGGCTGATGGCCTTGGCTGTGGCCGCATCGCGGATGCCAAAGCCCACGCCCACCGGCACGCTCACGTGCTGGCGGATGCGCGGCAGCATGGCTTCCACGGCGTCGATGTCCAGGGCGCCCGAACCGGTTACACCCTTGAGCGACACGTAGTACACATAGCCACTGGCCACCCGTGCCACCTGCTGCATGCGTTCGTCGGTGCTGGTGGGGGCCAGCAAGAAGATCAGGTCCATGCTGTGGGCGCGCAGCTTGGCGGCGAATTCCTCACATTCTTCAGGCGGATAGTCCACGATCAGCACGCCGTCCACGCCAGCAGCGCAGGCGTCGCGAATGAAGCTGTCGGTGCCATGCTTCTGGTCGTAACGCTCCACCGGGTTGGCGTAGCCCATCAGGACCACCGGGGTGGTGGTGTTGGTTTGGCGGAATTCGTGCACCATGGCCAGCACCTGCACCAGGCCAATGCCCATGGCCAAGGCTTTGTCGCCCGCCTTCTGGATCACTGGACCGTCGGCCGAGGGATCGGAAAACGGCACCCCCAACTCGATGATGTCGGCCCCAGCGCCCGCCATGGCGTGCATCAGGGCCGGGGTGCAATTGGCGAAGGGAAAGCCTGCCGTGACAAACGGAATCAGGGCCTTGCGGCCTTGTGCCTTCAATGCAGAGAGGGTTGAATCGATTCGGCTCATGTTCCAGCCCTCACTTCACAAAGTTCACAGCCTGCTCGCCACCTTTGACCGATTGGCCTTGGCAGCTGGGGCGGCAATAAAAGTCAGCGCTCGACAGGTCGGCCACAGTGCCGATGTCTTTGTCGCCACGGCCCGACAGGTTGACCAGAATGGACTGGTCAGCGCGCAGGGTTTTGGCCAGCTTCATGGCGTAGGCCACGGCGTGGCTTGACTCGAGGGCGGGGATGATGCCCTCTGTGCGGCACAGGTAGTGGAAGGCTTCGAGCGCTTCCTTGTCGGTGATGCCCACGTACTCGGCGCGGCCGATGTCCTTGAGGAATGCGTGTTCGGGGCCAACGCCAGGGTAGTCCAGGCCCGCGCTCACGCTGTGGGTTTCGGTGATCTGGCCGTTGTCGTCTTGCAGGATGTAGGTGCGGTTGCCGTGAAGCACGCCGGGGCTGCCCAGCTGCAGCGAGCACGAGTGTTTGCCCGAATCCATGCCTTCGCCCGCAGCTTCCACGCCGATCAGCCGGGTGTTTTCTTGGGCGATGTAGGGGTAGAAGATGCCCATGGCGTTGCTGCCGCCGCCCACGCAGGCAATGACCGCGTCGGGTTGCTGCTCTGCCATGTGCAGGCTCTTGAACATCTCAGGCATCTGCGTCAGGCACTCTTCGCCAATCACGCTCTGGAAGTCGCGCACCATCATGGGGTAGGGGTGGGGGCCCGCCACGGTGCCGATGATGTAGAAGGTGTTGTCCACATTGGCGACCCAGTCGCGCATGGCTTCGTTGAGTGCGTCCTTCAGTGTCTTGCTGCCCGACTCGACCGGGATCACGGTCGCGCCCAAGAGCTTCATGCGGTAAACGTTGGGGCTTTGGCGTTTGACGTCTTCGCTGCCCATATAGACCACGCATTCCAAGCCGTAGCGGGCGCAGATGGTGGCGGTGGCCACGCCGTGCTGGCCTGCACCGGTCTCGGCAATGATGCGGGTTTTGCCCATGCGTTTGGCGAGCATGGCCTGGCCGATCGTGTTGTTGATCTTGTGGGCACCCGTGTGGTTGAGGTCTTCTCTCTTGAGAAAGATCTGCGCGCCACCCATTTCGCGACTCATGCGGGCCGCGTGGTAGACAGGGGAAGGGCGGCCGACAAAGTGCGCCAGCTCGGACTTGAATTCGGCGATGAACTCAGGATCGTGCTGGTACTTGGCGTAGGCGTCTTTGAGCTCGTTGATGGCGTGGGTCAGGGTTTCACTGACGAAACTGCCGCCGTAAATGCCGAAATGCCCCTTGGCATCGGGTTGTTGGTAGTCGTACATGGCAAATGGTGCCGGGGTTGAACCCGGAAAGAAATTCAAAGGAGGTCAGCATCGGCAGCACGCACGGCTGCCACGAATTGCTGGATTTTGTCGGCATCTTTCAGGCCCTTGGCGGCCTCGATGCCGGAGCTCACGTCAACGGCCAGTGACAGACCGTGCGTGCGCAGCGCCCGAATGCCATCGCCCACGTTTGCAGGTGTGAGTCCACCAGACAAAACGAGGTGAGCATTGACGTTTGGTGGCAGCAGTGACCAATTGAATGTTTTCCCGCCGCCGCCGTATCCGTCGACATGGGCGTCGAGCAAGAGGGCTTGGGCTTGCTGGTGGAGGAGCGCAAATTCTAGCAAGTCGAAGTCGGCCACCTCGGACAGGGGGATTCGCGCTGCTTTCAGGTGCGGACGGCCTGTGGCCAGGCTCATGGCTGCGCAAAACTCGGGGCTTTCATCACCGTGAAATTGGAGCAAGGCGCCGGGCACCGCCGAGCAGGCTGACTGGATGCGCTCGGGCGTGTCGTTGACGAACAGCAGCACGGGCATCACAAACGCGGGCAGCCAGCGGGCCAGTTCGGCCGCACGTTCAATGCTCACGCTGCGTGGGCTGGGCGGGTAGAGCACAAAACCAATGGCGTCTGCCCCGGCAGCACAGGCGGACAGCACGTCGGCTTCGCGGGTGAAGCCGCACATCTTGATGCGGGTGCGTTGTTGCGGCGTCATGGCAACCAATCAAAAGCGGGGGTGGTGTCGGGCAGGCCCCATTCGGGACTGTAGATGGGCCCGGCAAAATACAGGCCGTCAGGCGAAAACGTGGGGGCGGCTGCATCGCGGCTTTTGGCGTGCAGCACCTCGCGCATCCAGTCCGGCGTCTGGTTGCCTTGGCCAATGGTGACCAAGCAGCCCATGATGTTGCGGATCATGTGGTGCAAAAAGGCGTTGCCTTCAAACTCAAACCGCCAGTAAGCACCATGCTTGGAAATTTGAATGTGACGCAGCGTCTTCACGGGCGACAAGGCCTGGCAACTGCTGGCTCTGAATGAAGAAAAGTCGTGTTCACCCAACAAATGCAAGCTGGCCTGGCGCATGGCCTCTTCGCTCAGCGGGCGGTAAACCCAACCCACGCGGCCCGCTTCCAGGCTGGGGCGGACAATGGAGTCGAGCAGCACATAGACATAGCGCCTGCCTGTGGCACTGGCGCGGCAGTGAAAGCTGTCGGGCACCACTTGGGCCCATTGCACCGCGATGTCGGACGGCAAATACCGGTTTGTGCCGCGCACCCAGGAGTGCGTGTCGCGTTCGATGTCGGTGTCAAAGTGCACCACCTGCATCAGGCCATGCACGCCCGCATCGGTGCGGCCAGCACACAAGGTGCTGACCCGAGGCACATCGGCAAACTTGGCCAGGGCTTTTTCGAGCTTGTCCTGGATGGTCAAGCCTGTGCTTTGGCTTTGCCAACCCTGGTAAGCCGTGCCCGAATAGCAGATGCCGAGCGCGAGTCTCACTGGCTTGAACCCGGTGCGTTGTGGGGCACCTGTGGGGGTGCTGTGTGGGGGGCGGTGTCGGGTGACGGTGTCAGGTTCAAGTCCAGACCCGCAAATTGAGGCGGCAAGCCCGAGGGGAATGGCGTGAGCTGGGGCTTTTGAGTCGTTAACTTATCCGTGCCAAATAAATCCGTGGGATGGGCAGGGCGGCGTCTGACCCACCACACCAAGCCTGCCATGGCCGCCAGCAGCGCCACGACCCAGGCTCCGATGGAGGGGTTGCGGCTGATGGCGTCCAGCAAAGGCGCGGAGGCCGCTTCAGCAGCCGCAGTGGGCACGCTGGGTTTCAGGGGCGAGGGCTCAGCTGGGCTTGTTTTTTCGGGGGTGGGGCTGGCCGACAAGGACTTCAAGCTTTCCAGATTTTTTTTCAGCGCCGCAAGCTGCTCGGTTTTATCTTGAATCTCGCGCTCTACGGCCAAGCGGGCCTCGGCATTGTCGGCAGTGATCTCTCGCTTGCTCAGAGTCAATTTGTCTTGCGCTGCCTGGACGGGGGGCGGTGCTGGCACTTCAGGCTCGACTTTGCCCGTCATTTCACGGCTGGCCGTGTCTGTGGCCTTCACGGTGGATTGCGCCAGACGCCGGGCATAAGCCATGAAGTCTGCGGTTTGTGCAATCACCGTTTGCCGCGCCTCTTCGGCGGATATTTGTGCAGCCTCTTGCGCATTGGGCAGATGGACTTGAGCGCCTTCACGCAGCAGGTTTACATTGCCTTCAATGAAAGCCTCGGGGTTGGCACGCACCATGGCCAGCAGCATTTGGTCGAGTGACACGCCTGCAGGGATTTTTCGTAAAACCAGCTTGGTGGCGGTGTCGCCCGCACGCACCGTGATGGCGTCTTCGGCGTTGCGCACTGCACTGTCCACCGCGGGAGCCGCTAGGGCTTGAGTGGAAACCACGGGCGTGATGACCGCAGAGGTGACTGGCGCATCGCTTGGGGACTTGTCTGATCGGGGTTTCAATGCGCCCACGGGTGAGACCAGCACGGTGTAGTTCATGGCCAATCGGCCAGAAGGCCATTGGGCCTCGACGATCACATCCACAAAGTGCTCGTTGACCGGTGCTTGCCCTGTCAAGGCGATGTAGGGCTTGCCGTCGCCGCGAAACTCCAGCCGAGCTTGCAGGCCCTGAAGGGCCGGGTGAAAGGCCATGCCCGCTTGCTCAAAACTGGCAGGCGCTGCCAGTTGGACCTTGAGCTTGCGAAGGTCTTCAACCTTGTATTGCGTGATTTCAATGGCAGCTCGAAGCGGTTCGCCCAGACCCGACTCGATTGAGAACTGTCCCAGTGTCAGCGCTTTGGCCGACAAGCTTGCGCAGACCAGCAGGCACGCCAAGGCCCAAGCTCGGGTCAGAGCTTGGGGTTGGTGCAGGGCGCGGGTCGTGTGCAGCATGTTTTTCGTGGCGGCCTGGGTCAGCGGATGGTCACGTACAAAAAGCATGCTGCGTTCGGGCATCAAGCGTCCAACAAGATGCGCAGCATGCGGCGCAGCGGCTCGGCCGCGCCCCACAGCAGTTGGTCACCGATGGTGAATGCACCCACATACTCTGGGCCCATGGCCAGTTTGCGCACGCGACCCACGGGAATCGTCATGGTTCCGGTCACGGCCACGGGGGTCAGGTCTTTCACAGTGGCTTCGCGGGTGTTGGGCACCACTTTGACCCACTCGTTGTCGGCGGCGATCATGGCTTCGATGTCGGCCACGGGCACGTCTTTTTTGAGCTTGAAGGTCAGGGCTTGGCTGTGGCAACGCATGGCGCCCACGCGCACGCAGAAGCCATCGACCGGAATGGCGGCGGAGTTGAACCCTTCGCCCATGCCCAAAATCTTGTTGGTTTCGGCCATGCCTTTCCACTCTTCCTTGGACATGCCGTTGCCCAGGTCCTTGTCGATCCAAGGGATCAAGGAGCCGCCCAGTGGCACGCCAAAGTTGGCGGTCTCAGCTGCCGTGAGGGCGCGTTGTTTGGCCACGACCATGCGGTCGATTTCCAGAATCGCGCTCTTGGGGTCGTCCAGCAGGGCTTTGACTTCGGCGTTCAGGGTGCCATATTGGGTCAGCAGTTCGCGCATGTGCTGCGCACCACCGCCCGAGGCCGCTTGGTAAGTCTGGGTGCTCATCCACTCGACCAGACCGGCTTTGTAGAGGGCGCCCACGCCCATCAACATGCATGACACGGTGCAGTTGCCGCCCACCCAGTTGTTGCCACCGTGCGCCAAGGCGTTCTTGATCACGGGCATGTTGACTGGATCGAGAATGATCACGGCGTCTTTTTCCATGCGCAGGGTCGAAGCCGCGTCGATCCAGTGACCGTTCCAGCCGGCAGCGCGTAGCTTGGGGAAGACTTCGGAGGTGTAGTCGCCGCCTTGGGCCGTGATGATGATCTCGCAGCGCTTGAGCTGCTCGATGTTGAAGGCGTCTTGCAGCGTGGTTTCGTTCTTGGCCATCGAGGGGGCTTTGCCGCCCGCGTTCGATGTGGAGAAGAACAATGGCTCGATCAGGTCAAAGTCTTTTTCCTGAATCATGCGGTCCATCAGAACCGAGCCGACCATGCCGCGCCAGCCGACCAAACCTACTAACTTGCTCATTTCAACGCCCTTTCAGTTTTTAAAACAGTGTCAGACCAGACTGTTTGCCCGGCTCGTCTGGCCGGGAGGGGCGCACGACGAACCAGGCCGGATCAGCCCTTAATGGTCGTGGTTTTTGTGGAAGTTGCACGCGCACCAGCAGCCACTGCAGCGGCAGTGATCAGGTTCAGGGAGAACAGGTGGGCGTGGAACATGGCCGAAATTGTAATGGATGCTGCCTGAGTGCTTCCTGACAGCATCCTTGGGGTACTCAACCCAGCGCTTTGACCACCGCATCACCCATTTGCGCGGTGCCCACCTTGGTGGTGCCTTCGCTCCAAATGTCGCCTGTGCGCAGGCCCTGGGCCAGCACTTTTTGCACAGCCGCTTCGATGCGCTGGGCAGCTTCGGGCTGGTTCAGGCTGAAGCGCAGCATCATGGCGGCGGACAAGATGGTGGCCAGTGGGTTGGCGATGCCTTTGCCCGCGATGTCGGGGGCGCTGCCGTGGCTGGGCTCGTACAGGCCTTGGTTCTTCGTGTTCAGGCTGGCTGAAGGCAGCATGCCGATGGAGCCCGTGAGCATAGAGGCTTCGTCGCTCAGGATGTCGCCAAACATGTTGCCTGTGACGACCACGTCAAAGCGCTTGGGTTCCTTGACCAGTTGCATGGCGGCGTTGTCCACATACATGTGGTCCAAGGCGATGTCAGGGTATTGTTGGCCGACTTCGGTGACCACGTCTTTCCAGAACTGGAAGGTTTCCAGCACGTTGGCTTTGTCCACGCTGGTCACTCGGCCTTCTTTGCCAGCGGCTTTGCGCTTGCGGGCGGCTTGGAAGGCGACGTGCGCGATGCGCTCGATCTCGGGTTTGGAATAGCGCATGGTGTCAAACGCTTCTTCCGCTCCGGGGAAGTGGCCATCGGTGGCGATGCGGCGGCCGCGCGGCTGGCCGAAGTAGATGTCACCGGTCAGCTCGCGGATGATCAGGATGTCCAGACCCGCGATCAGCTCGGGCTTGAGGCTCGATGCGCCGACCAACTGCTCGTAACAGATGGCGGGGCGGAAGTTGGCGAACAGGCCCATGTTCTTGCGCAAGCCCAAAATCGCTTGCTCGGGGCGCAGAGGGCGGTCGAGCTTGTCGTATTTCCAGTCGCCGACCGCGCCAAACAGCACGGCATCACTGTCCATCGCTAGCTTGAGCGTGGCTTCGGGCAGGGGGTGGCCATAGGCGTCGTAGGCGGCGCCGCCGACCAGGGCGGTTTCCATCTCGAACTTCAGGTCGAGAACGTTGAGGACTTTGACGGCTTCAGCGACGATTTCGGTGCCGATGCCATCACCGGGGAGGACTGCGATTTTCATGGGGGTTCCAGTTTTTATTGGGGAGCTCAGGCGTTGACGGCGGTGTGGGCCAGCCAAGGCTTGGTGGCCAAGCGCTCGGCTTCAAAGGCCTTGATCTTGTCAGCGTGGCGCAGGGTCAGGCCAATGTCATCCAGGCCGTTGAGCAGGCAATATTTACGGAAGGCTTGCACTTCAAACGGGATTTCCTGGCCTTGGGGGCGCACCACCACTTGGCGTTCCAGGTCCACTGTCAGTTCGTAGCCGGGGAAGGCAGCGACTTCGTCGAACAGCTGGGCCACCACGGCTTCGGGCAGCACGATGGGCAGCAGGCCGTTTTTGAAGCAGTTGTTGAAGAAGATGTCGGCAAAGCTGGGCGCGATCACGCAGCGAAAGCCGTATTGGTCGATGGCCCAAGGCGCGTGTTCGCGCGATGACCCGCAGCCAAAGTTCTTGCGGGCCAGCAAAACGCTGGCACCCTGGTAGCGAGGCTGGTTCAGCACGAAGTCCGGGTTGGGCTTGCGGCTGGCCGGGTCCTGGCCGGGAAAGCCCACGTCCAGGTAGCGCCATTCGTCGAACAGGTTGGGGCCAAAGCCGGTTTTGCGAATCGACTTGAGGAATTGCTTGGGGATGATGGCGTCGGTGTCCACGTTGGCGCGGTCCATCGGGGCCACCAGGCCTTTGAGGAGGGTGAATTTCTGCATGCTGTGATTCCTCGTACGCTTTAGGCGAATTTGCGAACGTCAACGAAGTGGCCGTGCACGGCCGCGGCAGCTGCCATGGCGGGGCTGACCAAGTGGGTGCGGCCACCCGCGCCCTGACGGCCTTCGAAGTTGCGGTTGCTGGTGGACGCGCAGCGTTCGCCGGGCTCCAGGCGGTCGGCGTTCATGGCCAGGCACATGGAGCAGCCGGGTTCGCGCCATTCAAAGCCTGCGGCCTTGAAGATTTCGTGCAGGCCTTCAGCTTCTGCTTGTGCTTTGACCAAACCGGAGCCGGGCACGACCATGGCCAGTTTGACATTCTTGGCCACTTTTTGACCCAGTTTTTTGACCACAGCAGCGGCTTCGCGCATGTCTTCGATGCGGCTGTTGGTGCACGAGCCGATGAAAACTTTGTCGATGGTGATGTCGGACAGTGCTTTGCCGGGCTGCAAGCCCATGTAAGTCAGTGCACGCTCAATGGCGTCGCGCTTGACGTCGTCTTTTTCTTTGTCAGGGTCGGGTGTGTGGCCGTCAATGCCCAGCACCATTTCGGGCGAGGTACCCCAGGTGACTTGCGGCACGATGGTGCTGGCGTCGAGTTCGACGACGGCGTCAAAGTGCGCACCGGGGTCAGTCTGCAATGTCTTCCAGTAAGCCACGGCTTGGTCCCACTCGACACCCGTGGGCGAGAGCAAACGGCCTTTGACGTAGTCGATGGTTTTCTCGTCCACAGCCACCAAGCCCGCGCGTGCGCCGCCTTCGATGGCCATGTTGCAGACTGTCATGCGGCCTTCCATGCTCAAAGCGCGGATGGCCGAGCCTGCGAATTCGATGGTGTAGCCGGTGCCGCCCGCGGTGCCGATCTTACCGATGATGGCCAGCACAATGTCTTTGCCCGTGAGGCCTTTGGCCAGCGTGCCTTCGACCTTGACCAGCATGTTTTTGGCTTTTTTGGCCAACAGGGTTTGCGTGGCCATGACGTGCTCGACTTCGGAGGTGCCGATCCCGTGAGCCAGTGCGCCAAATGCGCCGTGTGTCGAGGTGTGCGAGTCGCCGCAGACCACGGTCATGCCGGGCAGGGTGGCACCGTTTTCAGGGCCAATGACGTGGACGATGCCTTGGCGCTTGGACATGAAGGGGAAGAAGGCGGCGGCGCCGTATTCCTTGATGTTCGAGTCCAGCGTGGTGATTTGTTCTTTGCTGATCGGGTCGGTGATGCCGTCGTAGCCCAACTCCCAGCCGGTGGTCGGTGTGTTGTGGTCGGCGGTGGCCACGATGGAGCTGACGCGCCAGACCTTGCGGCCAGCTTGGCGCAGGCCTTCAAAGGCTTGGGGGCTGGTGACTTCGTGCACCAGATGGCGGTCGATATACAGGACGGAGGTGCCGTCTTCTTCGGTGTGGACGACGTGTTCGTCCCAGATCTTGTCGTAAAGCGTGCGTGCCATGGTGCTTCCTTGCTGTGCAGCCTGCCATTTTATGCGGTTCGCAGGTCCTGTTTGTCACTTCGGTGTGTCCATGAAAAAAGCCCGCACAAGGCGGGCTTTCGGGTTCGGTTGAAAACCGATCAACGCATCACGTCGCGGCGCGGGGAGCCGGTGAACAGTTGACGTGGGCGGCCGATTTTGTACTCGGGGTCGCTGATCATTTCGTTCAGTTGGGCGATCCAGCCGACGGTACGGGCCAGAGCGAACACGCCGGTGAACAAGTTCACTGGAATGCCGATGGCGCGTTGCACGATGCCAGAGTAGAAGTCCACGTTGGGGTAGAGCTTGCGGCTGACGAAGTAGTCGTCTTCCAGGGCGATCTTTTCCAGGGCCTTGGCCAGCTTGAACAGGGGGTCGTTTTCCAGGCCCAGTTCTTTGAGCACTTCGTCGCAAGTTTCTTGCATCAACTTGGCGCGGGGGTCGTAGTTTTTGTAGACGCGGTGACCGAAGCCCATCAGCTTGACGCCAGAGTTCTTGTCTTTGACTTTCTCCATGAACTCGCCAACCTTGGAGATGCCGCCCATGCGTTGGATGTCTTCCAGCATGTTCAGGCAGGCTTCGTTCGCGCCGCCGTGGGCAGGGCCCCACAGGCAGGCTACGCCCGCAGCGATGGCGGCGAACGGGTTGGTGCCGGACGAGCCGCACAGGCGCACGGTGGAGGTCGAAGCGTTTTGCTCGTGATCAGCGTGCAGTGTGAAGATGCGGTCCATGGCGCGCTCGAGCACGGGGTTGACCTTGTACTCTTCGCAAGGGGTGCCGAACATCATGCGCAGGAAGTTGCCCGCGTAGGACAGTTCATTGCGGGGGTACATGTAGGGCTGACCCACGCCGTATTTGTAAGCCATGGCCACCAGCGTAGGCATCTTGGCGATCAGGCGGATCGCAGCGATGTGGCGATGTTCAGGGTTGTTGATGTCGGTGCTGTCGTGGTAGAAGGCCGACAGGGCGCCGATTAAGCCAGTCAACACGGCCATGGGGTGAGCGTCTCGGCGGAAGCCGCGCAGGAAAAACTGCATTTGCTCGTTGACCATGGTGTGCTGGTTCACGAGCTTGTGGAAGTCCTTGCTTTGCTGGCCTACGGGCAATTCGCCGTTCAAGAGCAGGTAGCAGGTGTCGAGGTAGTCGGCCTTGTTGGCCAGTTGTTCGATGGGGTAGCCGCGGTACAGCAACTCGCCTTTGTCGCCATCGATGTAGGTGATGGCCGACTGGCACGATGCCGTGGACAGGAAGCCGGGGTCATAAGTGAACATGCCGGTCTGTGCGTACAGTTTGCGGATGTCGATCACGTCGGGGCCGATGTTGCCCGAGTACACGGGCATATCGACGCTGGGGCTGCCGTTGGAGAACGACAGGGTGGCTTTGTTATCGGCGAGTTTCATGGCGGGTTTCCTCAAAAATTCAGGTGTGATTCAGTTTGGATCACGCTCTCAACATGTCCAGGACTTCGCGCACCTCTTCGGTGCTGATCTCGGGCTGCAGTTCCTTGCGGCGCAACAGCAAGTCCATGAGATCGTTGTCAGACAGGTCCATCAGCACATACATGCCCCGGGCTTGACCCACGGTCAAGCTGGCGTCATGCCGAGCGAAGAAGCGTTCGATGAACAAATCGTTCTCGAGCAAACCGCGGCGGCTGCGCCAGCGCAGTTTGCTGAGTGACCGCTCGCTCAAGGGGGCGTGGCGGTCAGCGCCGAACAAGGACGCGTCTTCGAGCAGTGCTGTTTCAGTCATCAGACAGCGCGGCGGACCATCATCTCTTTGATCTTGCCGATCGCCTTGGTGGGGTTCAGACCCTTGGGGCAAACATCGACGCAGTTCATGATGGTGTGGCAGCGGAACAGACGGTAGGGGTCTTCCAGATTGTCCAGACGCTCAGACGTCGCCTGGTCGCGGCTGTCAGCGATGAAGCGGTAGGCTTGCAACAGACCGGCTGGGCCCACGAACTTGTCAGGGTTCCACCAGAAGCTAGGGCAGCTGGTCGAGCAGCTGGCGCACAAGATGCACTCGTACAAACCGTTCAACTCGTCACGTTCTTCAGGCGATTGCAAGCGCTCGGTCTGAGGAGGTGGGGTGTCGTTGATCAGGTAAGGCTTGATCGAGTGGTACTGCTTGAAGAACTGGGTCATGTCCACGATCAGATCGCGCACAACCGGCAGCCCTGGCAGAGGCTTCAAGACGATGTCGCCTTTGAGCGTGTTCAGGTTGGTCAAGCAGGCCAAGCCGTTCTTGCCGTTGATGTTCATGGCGTCAGAGCCACACACGCCTTCGCGGCAAGAGCGACGGAAAGACAATGTGGGGTCCACGGCCTTGAGTTTGACCAGCGCGTCCAGCAACATGCGTTCGGTGCCGTCGAGCTCGACGTCGATGGATTGCATGTACGGCTTGGCGTCGGTGTCCGGGTCGTAGCGGTAGATCTTGAAGGTACGTTTTGCCATTTTTCAGATTCCTTGTGTTCGTGCGTTCCGCTCAGAAAGTGCGTGGCTTGGGAGGCACGGTTTCGGCTGTCAGGGGCTTCATGCGCACGGGCTTGTAGCTCAGGCTGTTGTTTTCGCTGTGCCACAGGGTGTGCTTCATCCACTCGGCATCGTTGCGGCCCAATGGGCAAGTGGGGTGGGTCACATCGTGTTCGTAGTCGCGCACCAAGTGAGCACCACGGCATTCCTTGCGGGCAGCAGCACTTTCGATGGTGGCTTGTGCGGCCTCCATCAGGTTCTCCACTTCCAGCGCTTCGATGCGGGCGGTGTTGAACACTTTGGAGTTGTCTTGCAGGCCGATGTTGGCCACGCGAGCGCGCAGTTCGGCGATCTTCTTGACGCCTTCGTCCATGACTTCTTGGCTACGGAACACGCCGGCGTGGGCTTGCATGATGGCGCGCATGTCGTTGGCCACGTCTTGGGCGTATTCGCCACTTTGAGCGCTTTCGAGGCGGTTCAGACGAGCCAATGTCAAGTCTGTGGCGTTGGCCGGCAGATCAGGCACAGCGGTGCCGGGCTTGTTGTTGGCAATGATGTGGTCGCCAGCGGCTTTGCCGAAGACCAGCAAGTCCAGCAGCGAGTTGGTGCCCAAGCGGTTGGCGCCGTGCACCGACACGCAAGAGCATTCGCCCACAGCGTAGAGGCCAGTGACCGGACGGTCTTCGCCGTTGACGGTGTGAACCACTTGGCCGTTGATGTTGGTTGGGATACCGCCCATCTGGTAGTGGATGGTTGGCACAACCGGGATCGGCTCGCGGGTCACGTCCACGTTGGCGAAGTTGACGCCGATTTCGTAGACCGAAGGCAGACGCTTGTGGATGGTGTCGGCACCCAGGTGGTCCAGCTTCATGTGGATGTAGTCCTTGTTGGGACCGCAGCCGCGACCTTCCAGAATTTCCTGGCCCATGCAGCGCGACACGAAGTCACGGGGTGCCAAGTCTTTCAGTGTGGGCGCATAGCGCTCCATGAAGCGCTCGCCATTGCTGTTGAGCAAGATCGCGCCTTCGCCACGGCAGCCTTCGGTCAGCAACACGCCTGCACCGGCCACGCCAGTAGGGTGGAACTGCCAGAACTCCATGTCCTGCAGCGCGATGCCTGCGCGGGCAGCCATGCCCAGGCCGTCACCGGTGTTGATGAAGGCGTTGGTAGACGACTGGTAAATGCGGCCTGCGCCACCGGTGGCCAGCAGCACGGTTTTGGCTTGCAGGGTGTAGACCTCACCGGTTTCCATTTCGAGGGCGGTCACGCCCACGCAGTCACCGGCTTCGTTGCGGATCAGGTCCAGTGCCATCCATTCCACGAAGAACGTGGTGCGGGCAGCCACGTTAGCTTGGTATAGCGTGTGCAGCATGGCGTGACCGGTGCGGTCAGCAGCAGCGCAGGCGCGCTGCACGGGCTTTTCGCCAAAGTTGGCGGTGTGGCCACCGAACGGACGCTGGTAAATGGTGCCGTCAGGGTTGCGGTCGAAAGGCATGCCCATGTGCTCCAAGTCGTACACGACCTTGGGCGCTTCACGGCACATGAATTCGATGGCGTCCTGGTCGCCGAGCCAGTCGGAGCCCTTCACGGTGTCATAGAAGTGGTATTCCCACTTGTCTTCGCTCATGTTGCCCAGCGAAGCGGACACGCCACCCTGCGCTGCCACGGTGTGCGAGCGGGTGGGGAACACTTTGGACAGCACCGCCACATTCAGGCCCGCACGGGCCAGTTGCAGCGAGGCACGCATGCCGGAGCCGCCAGCACCGACGATCACGACGTCGAACTTGCGGTTGGAGATTTGGTCTTTGGTATAGCTCATGGTTATTTGTCTTTGTGTGAGTTCAACGCAATCACAGGCGCCACAGGGCCTGAACAGCCCAGCCGGCACAGCCGACCAGCCAGACGAGGGTAAAGACGTGCAAAACCAGGCGCACGGCCAGAGGCTTCACGTAGTCCATCCAGATGTCACGCATGCCCACCCAGACGTGGTACAGCAGGGAGAGGATGACCGAGAAAGTCAGGACTTTCATCCACTGGGATGCAAAGATACCGGCCCATTCTTCGTAACCGATGGGGCCGGAGGTGAAGATCACCTGGGCCAGCAAGATCACAGTAAAGAGGGCCATCAGTGTGCCGGTCACGCGCTGGGCAAGCCAGTCACGAAAGCCGTAGCCAGCACCGGTCACGATGCGTTTGGAGCCGTAGTTGACGGACGACATAGGTCAGTTTCCTTTTGTTGTTTTGTGGGGCTGATCAGTACAGGCCAAACATCTTGGCACCCAACACGGCGGTGAGGCCGATGCTCAGTACCAATGTGACGATGGCCGAGGACTTGCCGAATTCTTTGGTCACGGCGTGGCAGACGTCCATATACAGGTGGCGCAAACCGGCAATGAAGTGGTGCAGGTAAGCCCAAATCAGAGCCAAGGCCACCAGTTTCATGAACCAGCCCGGCACAAAACCGAGGCCCACATTGAAAGCAGCCGAGAGTTTCGCGAAAGAAATTTCGGAGGTGATGGAGCTGTCAAACATCCAGATGATGAGTGGCAGGAGCGCGAACATCAGGAAACCGCTGATGCGGTGCAGGATGGACACAATGCCGGCCGCCGGGAGGCGGTAAGACGGGAGGTCTTTCAGGGCGTTGATGTTGCGGAATTCAGGCCGCTTTCGAGCGAGTTCGGTCATGTGGGTACTTTCTGGGTGTAACGCGTTCGTAATTTGGATGACAAACCGGTGGATTCTATTGCAACGCAACAAACTGACATGAGCATTGCACATGGCTCGGGGTGGGAGATTTTTCCATTGCCCCGCGCAGGTCAACTCAAGGCGTTGTGGTAGTGGTGACTTTCGGTGCGGTAAAAGCCGCGACGCAGCTCCATGGGGGTGTCGTTGTAGGTGTAGGCAATGCGCTCTACGCTCAATAAAGGGGTGCCTGCTGCGACCTGCAGCAATTGGCTTTGGCTTTCGTCGGGCAGCACGGCCCTGATTTTTTCATCGGCCCGGACCATGCGCACGCCAAATTCGGTCTCAAACAGGGCGTACATGGGGCCGTGGTAATCGGCCAGGCGCTCTGCGGTCAGGCCTTTGAAGGGGCCACCGGGCAGCCACAGGTCTTCCAAAATGGTGGGGACGCCTGCAAAAGACAGCACACGCCGGACTTGCAAAACGGCATCGCCGGCCCTCAAGGCCAGGGCGCGGGCAATGTCGGCCGTGGCGCGCAGTCGCTTGCAATCGACAATTTCACGTTGAGCCGGGCCTTCGGTGTCGGGATTGCCGTTGTCCGGGACCAATTTCAGAAACCGGTATTGAACATGGTGTTCGGCGTGGGTGGCCACAAAAGTGCCTTTGCCTTGGCGACGCACCAGCAGGTTGTCGCCGGCCAGCTCGTCGATGGCTTTGCGGACGGTGCCTTGGCTGACCCGATAGCGGGCAGCCAACTCCATTTCGCTGGGAATTGACTCGCCAGGCTTCCACTCGCCAGACTGCAGGTTTTGCAGGATCAACCCCTTGATTTGCTGGTACAGCGGGCTGAACGCAGGCGTTGGCGCTGAGGTGTCTGCCGCAGAAAAGCTGCTGTCGGCCAATGGGGAAGTGTTGTTCATGGGGTTGAATCCGGCGTGCGGGTCAGTTGCACGTCAGGTGCGCCATCATATCTTATATAAGACATAAGACAAATTGACGAATCAGGGTTTTCGCGGGTACACTCCAAAGCTGTTTGCTTGCGGTCATCTCAACTTTGGTCGGGATTGATGCGCGGGTCCGGTGCGCCGGACAGACCTGCTGACAAAAGTTGTCGGCCAGGGACTGCGACCCTTGTTTTCAACACTTCTGGAGTTATCCACCATGAGCAAAAAGCCCGTCCGCGTTGCCGTTACCGGCGCAGCAGGTCAAATTGGTTACGCATTGTTGTTCCGCATCGCTTCCGGCGAAATGTTGGGCAAAGACCAGCCCGTCATCCTGCAATTGCTCGAAGTGCCCGTCGAAGGCCCACAAAAAGCGCTCAAGGGTGTGATGATGGAACTCGAAGACTGCGCATTCCCATTGCTGGTCGGCATGGAAGCCCATGGCGACCCCATGACTGCCTTCAAGGACGCTGACTACGCCTTGCTGGTCGGTTCGCGCCCACGTGGCCCAGGCATGGAACGTGCCGAATTGCTGGCCATCAACGGCGCCATCTTCACTGCTCAAGGCAAGGCTTTGAACGCTGTGGCTTCGCGTGACGTGAAAGTGCTGGTCGTTGGCAACCCCGCCAACACCAACGCTTACATCGCCATGAAGGCCGCTCCTGACTTGAAACCCGGCAACTTCACCGCCATGCTGCGTCTGGACCACAACCGCGCTGCCTCGCAAATCGCTGCCAAGACGGGCAAAGCCGTGGCCGACATCGAAAAACTGTGCGTCTGGGGCAACCACTCGCCTACCATGTACGCCGACTACCGTTTCGCCACCATCAAAGGCGAATCCGTCAAGGCCATGATCAACGACCAGGAATGGAACGCCAACGTGTTCTTGCCCACCGTCGGCAAGCGCGGCGCAGCCATCATCGAAGCCCGTGGCCTGTCCTCGGCTGCCTCTGCTGCCAATGCCGCCATCGACCACATGCGCGACTGGGCCTTGGGCACCAACGGCAAGTGGGTCACCATGGGTATCCCGTCGCAAGGCTGGTATGGCATTCCTAAAGATGTCATGTTCGGTTTCCCCGTCACCTGCGAAAACGGCGAATACAAAGTCGTTGAAGGTCTGGACATCGACGCGTTCAGCCAGTCTTGCATCGACAAGACCCTGAAAGAGCTGACCGACGAGCAAGCTGGCGTTGCTCACCTGATCTGATTCTCAGCAGAGAAACAGAGTGAGTCATCCGCGCAACATTTTGCTGGGGGCGCAAGCCGGTAGCGTGCAGCTGCCGGTTTGTGACCATTACAGCGGAGTGGAAGCGCGGATGCGCAAAAGCCTGCAACTGCAGGCCGAAATGACGCAGGAGTTCGGCACCTGCGTCTTTGATGTCACCTTGGACTGCGAAGATGGCGCACCCGTCGGTGGCGAAGTCGAACACGCTGCACTGGTCACCGAACTGGCCCTGACCACCACCGCAGCCACACCTGACGCCCGCATCGCGGTGCGCGTCCACCCTGTGGACCACCCCAGTTTTGAAGCCGACATGGCCCACGTCGCAGGCCGTGCTGGCCGGGTTTTGACGCACATCATGGTGCCCAAAGTCGAAACCGTGGCCGATGTCGCGCTCGCCCAAGCTGCCTTGCTGGCCGCCGGTGCCCCTGATCTGCCTTTGCATGTGCTGATCGAGTCGCCCGCCGCCGTGCATCGTGCTTTTGACATCGCAGCCCATCCCCGTGTGCAGTCGATCAGCTTTGGCCTGATGGACTTTGTCTCGGCCCATGGGGGGGCGATTCCGGCCGATGGCATGGGTATCCAGGGCCAATTCACCCACCCGCTGGTGTTGCGCGCCAAGATCGAGATCGCCAGCGCCTGCCACGCCCACGGCAAAGTGCCATCGCACTGCGTTGTGACCGAATTCAAGAACACCGAAGCGATGCGCATGGCGGCCCAAAAAGCCGCCCGCGAGCTGGGTTACACCCGCATGTGGAGCATCCACCCCGACCAGATCCGCCCGATTCTGGAGGCCATGGCCCCCAGCGAAGCGCAAATCGATCAGGCCAGCGACATCATTTTGGCGGCGCAAAACGCGCAATGGGCGCCCATCAGCCATGCAGGTCAGTTGCACGACCGCGCCAGTTACCGCTTTTTCTGGCAGTTGCTCGAACGAGCGCACCACACGGGGCGCCGTGTGCCTTCGGAAATCCAGTTGTTTTTCACAGGCTACGGCAAAAAAGCCGATCTTGTCTCATGATGAAGTCCATTCATGCGAAGGGAACTGAAATGCAAAAAATGACCGCCATCCTGTTGCTTGCCTTTTTGGCCTTGCCTGCTTGGTCGCAAGTTCCGGCAAGCACGTCCAAGTCGGCGCAAGCCAAGCCTGCACAAGCCAAATCCAAGCCAGGTACAAGCAAAACCCAGGTGGCTCCCAAGGCCGAACCAGAGACCCCCATGGGGCCTGATGAGTTGGCCATTGCCGATCGCGTGCACAAAGGCCAATTGCCTTGCGAACTGGGCGCCACGGTGCGTCTGGAGGCCGATGCTGCGCAACCCGGTTATTTCTATTTGCATGGCAAAGGCTTTCGTTACCGCATGCACCCCGTGGCCACGACCACCGGTGCAATCCGCCTGGAAGACCGCAAAGCGGGTGCTGTCTGGCTGCAGCTGGCCAACAAATCCATGTTGATGGACCAAAACAAAGGCCGTCGCCTGGCAGATGAATGTGCCAATGCCGAACAAGTGGCCTTTGCCGAGAACATGAAAACCAATCCCCCGCCCAGCCTGATCGATACGTCGGGCACAGGGCGATAACACTTGAAACTTTGACTGACCGGAGAAAAAACCATGTTGAAAGCCTACCGTGAACACGCAGCCGAACGCGCTGCTCTTGGCATCCCCGCGCTGCCCTTGGACGCCAAGCAAGTTGCCGACTTGATTGAACTGATCAAGAACCCGCCTGCAGGCGAAGATGCCTTCCTGATGGACTTGCTGACCCACCGCGTGCCACCCGGCGTGGACGATGCGGCCAAAGTCAAAGCCTCTTTCCTGGCCGCTGTGGCCCACGGTGAAGTCAAGGTCGGCCTGATCTCCAAAGCCAAAGCCACCGAGCTGCTGGGCACCATGGTGGGCGGCTACAACGTGCACCCCCTGATCGAGTTGCTCGACGACGCTGAAGTCGCTGGTGTGGCCGCAGAAGCCCTCAAGAAAACCCTGCTGATGTTTGACTTCTTCAACGACGTCGCAGAAAAAGCCAAGGCCGGCAACGCCAAGGCTAAAGAAGTCATGCAAAGCTGGGCCGACGCCGAGTGGTTCACCACCCGTCCTGAAGTCGAGAAAAAAATCACCGTCACCGTGTTCAAGGTGCCCGGCGAAACCAACACCGACGACCTGTCGCCAGCGCCTGACGCGTGGAGCCGTCCGGACATCCCGCTGCACTACCTGGCCATGCTCAAGAACACCCGCGAAGGCGCAGCGTTCAAGCCCGAAGAAGACGGCAAGCGCGGCCCGATGCAATTCATCGAAGACCTGAAGAAAAAAGGCAACCTGGTGGCCTACGTCGGTGACGTGGTCGGTACCGGTTCCAGCCGCAAGTCGGCCACCAACAGCGTGATCTGGGCCACCGGCCAGGACATCCCGTTTGTGCCCAACAAGCGCTTTGGCGGAGTGACTTTGGGCGGCAAGATTGCCCCCATCTTCTTCAACACCCAGGAAGACTCCGGCTCCTTGCCGATCGAAGTCGACGTGACCCAACTCGAAATGGGCGACGTGATCGATGTCTTGCCCTATGACGGCAAGATCGTGCGCAACGGCGAAACCGTGACGACCTTCCAACTCAAGAGCGATGTGCTGTTTGACGAAGTGCGTGCCGGTGGCCGTATCAACCTGATCATTGGCCGCAGCTTGACCGCCAAGGCTCGTGAGTTCTTGGGTCTGCCAGCATCCACCGTGTTCCGCTTGCCTACTGCGCCTGTCGCCACGAAAGCTGGTTTCACCTTGGCGCAAAAGATGGTCGGTCGTGCGGTTGGTTTGCCAGAAGGCCAAGGCGTTCGCCCCGGCACTTACTGCGAACCCAAAATGACCACCGTCGGCTCGCAAGACACCACCGGCCCGATGACCCGCGACGAGCTGAAAGACCTGGCCTGCCTGGGCTTCTCGGCCGACATGGTCATGCAATCGTTCTGCCACACTGCCGCTTACCCCAAGCCCGTGGACGTCAAAACCCACCGCGAACTGCCTGCTTTCATCAGCAACCGTGGCGGCGTGGCTTTGCGTCCAGGCGATGGTGTGATTCACTCTTGGTTGAACCGTTTGTTGTTGCCTGACACCGTCGGTACTGGTGGCGACTCTCACACTCGTTTCCCTATCGGTATCAGCTTCCCCGCTGGTTCTGGCTTGGTGGCGTTCGGTGCTGCCACAGGCGTGATGCCTTTGGACATGCC
>ERZ1034361.571-NODE-571-length-23069-cov-2.987343_pt1 | contig 23069 bp, 28 predicted proteins | sample MGYA00520617_ERZ1034361 | MGnify/ENA primary metagenome ERZ1034361 (study PRJEB33736, sample SAMEA104284507) | Azolla filiculoides | biome: Urban; feature: Water surface; material: Ditch water | place: Netherlands | collected 2015-10-28 | depth 0-0.1 m ...
GAAAATTCTATCGAACAAGCCGAACTTTTTATCAAAACGGTGACGCTCCGAAAAGGGGATTTGCCTCCGGTTTTAGATATTGAAAAACTTCCCAAAAATCAATCGATAGACAGTTTGAAAGTTGGCTTGAAGCGTTGGCTTCATAAAGTGGAATCCCATTATAAAGTGAAGCCTATTATTTATACCGGTGAGAACTATTATGATGATTTTCTGAAAGAAGAATTCAGCGCGTATTTGTTTTGGATCGCCAATTATAATTTTTATCGAGAATCTATAGAAGAGGATTGGCTGTTTTGGCAATTTACGGAGAAAGCTACTGTACCGGGTATTAAAACTTCGGTGGATATTAATATTTACAACGGCGATTTAGAGCAGTTGGGGTTTATTACGGTGGAGTAGGTTTTTTTGGGTGTTGGGTTTTAGGTTTTAGGTGTTGGGTGTTGGGGCTTTGGTATTGGGTGTTGGGTGTTTTGCGAATTATTTTTTTGTTTCGATTATGAATACAATGAATAAAAAGAACGCCAAGAAAATTATAAAAAACAGTACTGAATTTCGGTTGGCGAAGTTTACGGTAAAGCCCATCCAAGCGATTCTTTTTGGAGGGAAAATTCGTTTGTCATCTTTGTTATAATAGAACATTCCCCACTTCCAGTTGTTTGGGTCTTTGTGCCATTTGTTCAGGGTTTCCTGACTGGGTTCTTCTTGATTTTCCATTTTTTATGGATTTTGTTTCAACGGACTGTTGATTGTTTTATTAAAACTCTAATTTTTTCTTTCTTAATTCGAAGTTTTGTCCGAGGTACACGCGGCGTACCATTTCGTCTTCCACTAATTCTTCCGGAATTCCGGCTTTCAGGATTCCACCTTCAAACATCAGGTAGGTTTTGTCAGTGATGGCTAAGGTTTCCTGTACGTTGTGGTCGGTTATCAGGATTCCGATATTTTTGTTTTTTAACTGTGCTACAATACGTTGAATGTCTTCTACGGCAACCGGATCGACCCCTGCGAATGGTTCGTCGAGTAGTATGAATTTAGGATCCGTCGCAAGACAACGCGCAATTTCGGTACGGCGGCGTTCTCCTCCCGAAAGTAAATCCCCTCTGTTGGTGCGAATGTGTTGTAAACCAAATTCCTCAATCAAACTTTCCATCTTGGCTTCTTGTTCCGCTTTGGTGTGTTTGGTCAATTGTAAAACGCTCAGGATATTGTCTTCAATGCTTAATTTTCTGAACACCGAAGCTTCCTGTGCCAAATAGCCAATTCCTTGTTGGGCTCTTTTGTACATCGGGTAATCGGTAATGTCTAAATTATCAAGGTAAATGTTTCCTGAATTGGGTTTTACCAATCCAACAATCATATAAAAAGAAGTCGTTTTACCAGCTCCATTTGGACCCAGTAGTCCTACAATTTCACCTTGATTTACTTCTACCGAAATGCCTTTCACGACACTACGACCTTTATAGGTTTTTATAAGATTTTCGGCTCTTAATTTCATTTTTCTAGTTTATCGATTCATTAATTAACGGGTTATGTCGATTTGTTTGGTCGTCAAATAAACGAATAAACAAATCAATACCTTGTCCTGTTAACAATTATTTAGTTTCTTCTAAAGCTTCCCAGAATTCATACGCCCTGCGCAAATGCGGAATTACAATGGTTCCGCCAACGAGTGTGGCAATTCCCATGGCTTCCATCATTTCCTCTTTGGTCACCCCTTCTTTGTAGCTGGTTTCTAAGTGGTATTTTACACAATCGTCACAACGCAAAACGGTTGAAGCCACAAGGCCTAACAATTCTTTTGTTTTTACATCTAACGCTCCTGCAGCGTAAGCATTGGTATCTAAATTGAAAATTCGTTTGACAATTTTATTGTTGTCTGCCAATAATTTTTCGTTCATTTTAGAACGGTACTCGTTGAATTCCTGAATGCTATTGTCCATTTACTTTCTTTTGATTTCTTACTACAAGTACCGAAATAAAGATACTCGCTTCGTAGATTACTAACATCGGTAACGCCACAATTATCTGACTTACTACATCCGGAGGTGTCACAATAGCGGCTACCACAAGGATTATGATTACTGCATATTTCCAATATTTTCTCAAAAAGACAGGAGTTACCAAGCCCAGTTTCGTTAAGAAATAAATGATAATGGGCAATTCAAAAAACAATCCGCAGGCAATAACGCTCGTTTTTACCATACCAATATAGGAATCGATGCTAAACTGATTTTTTACGACATCACTGACTTTGAACGTGGCAAAAAAGTTTACCGACATTGGGACGATTACAAAATAACCGAACAAAACGCCCAAAAAGAACAATAATGAGGATACAAAAATAAAGAGTTTGGCATGTTTTTTTTCTTTTTCATACAAAGCAGGACTGATGAATTTCCATATTTCCCAGAGGATTATTGGGAATCCTAATATAAAACCAGCGGTGATACACGTCCAAACTAAGATGTTTACCTGTCCTTCCATATCCGTATTCTGGATGATAAAAGGCATTTCGGTGACACAAATACTGTCGGCAAATCCTAATTGATGTGATAAATCACAAAAAAAGCGGTAGGTAATGAAATCGGGACTTGTTGGTCCAAAAATAATGACATCAAAAATATAATCACTCACAAAGAAAGTAATCGTAGCCATTATTAAAATAGCAATTGTACTGCGCACTAACAGCCATCTTAATTCCTCCAGATGGTCTAAAAAGGACATTTCGTTTAGGTTCTTCTTACTCATTATACAATTCCTTCTTTTAGAATGTCATGTATATGCAGTACGCCTTTGTATTCCATGTCGTCTACAACCACTAATTGGGTGATGGAGAAATCTTCCATACTGTTAAACGCGTCCACTACCATTGCGGCAGAGGAAGTCATTTTTGGATTCTTAGTCATAATATCTTTAGCAGTTAAATCAGCAAAAGTGTCTCTTTCGTTCAGCATTCTTCTGATGTCTCCATCGGTAATAATTCCGATGACTTTATTATCTTCTACAACAGCAGTAACGCCTAATCGTTTCTCCGAAATTTCGAAAATTACCTGTTTGATGGAAGCTTCCGGAGCTACCATAGGTTTCAATGAATTTTCTAACATGTCTTTGACACGAAGTAATAGTTTTTTGCCCAAAGCGCCACCGGGATGATATACCGCAAAATCTTCGGCTTTGAAATCCCGCATTTCCATCAGGCAAACGGCAATTGCATCGCCCATTACTAATTGAGCTGTTGTGCTGTTTGTTGGTGCTAAGTTAATTGGACAGGCTTCGGCTTCTACAGTAGTGTTCAAAATAAAATCGGAACCTTTGGCCAAGAACGAAGTCGTGTTGCCTGTTATTGCAATCAGCGTATTGCCAAACCGTTTTAACAAGGGAACCAAAACTTTGATTTCGGGGCTGTTGCCGCTTTTTGAAATGCATATAATCACATCGTCATTTTGAATCATTCCTAAATCGCCATGTATGGCTTCGGCAGCATGAAGAAAAAGCGATGGTGTTCCGGTAGAATTAAAAGTAGCTACCATTTTTTGAGCAATAATGGCGCTTTTCCCTATTCCGGTAACGACCAATCTGCCTTTTGAATTGTAAATACACTGTGTGGCATTACTAAAATTTTCGTCTACAAAATCAGCTAGTTTTGCAATGGCTTTGCTTTCCGATAAAATCGTTTTTTTGGCACTAGCCAATATATTTTCTTTAGTTATCAAAACAGAATGGTTAAAATTTGTAAGTGTAAAAGAAAGTTGTATCTTTATGTAATGCAAATTTATACAAAATACCACATAATATAGAATGAATTCAAACGAAATTGATATACACAAAGAATTAAAGAAGTATTTTGGCTTCAGCCAATTTAAGGGGTTACAAGAACAAGTCATAAAAAGTATCCTTAATAAGCAAAATACATTTGTGATTATGCCAACAGGTGGCGGGAAGTCACTCTGTTACCAATTGCCGGCTTTGGTTCAGCCCGGGACTGCGATTGTAGTATCTCCCTTGATTGCCTTGATGAAAAATCAGGTGGATGCCATTCGAAGCTTATCTTCAGAAAATGGTATTGCGCATGTGTTGAATTCTTCCCTGACTAAAACAGAAATTGCCCAAGTTAAAAAGGATATCACTTCCGGATTGACTAAATTATTATATGTAGCACCGGAATCTTTAAATAAAGAAGAGTATGTTACTTTTCTTAAAACGGTGACTATCTCTTTTGTTGCCATTGATGAGGCCCACTGTATCTCAGAATGGGGACATGATTTCAGACCGGAATATCGCAATTTAAGACATATCATTAAACAATTGGGAGATGTTCCCATTATAGGATTGACGGCTACAGCCACTCCAAAAGTTCAGGAAGATATCCTGAAAAATTTAGACATGTCGGATGCGACTACTTTCAAAGCCTCTTTCAACAGACCTAATTTATATTACGAAGTGCGTACAAAAACGAAGAATATCGAATCTGATATTATTCGTTTTATCAAACAGCACAAAGGAAAATCCGGAATTATTTATTGTTTAAGCCGTAAAAAAGTCGAGGCTATTGCCGAAGTCTTGCAAGTAAACGGTATTAGTGCGGTTCCGTATCATGCGGGACTGGATGCTAAAACACGAGCCAAACATCAGGATATGTTCCTGATGGAAGATGTAGATGTGGTGGTGGCTACAATTGCTTTTGGAATGGGAATTGACAAACCCGATGTGCGTTTTGTTATTCATCATGATATTCCAAAATCCTTAGAGAGTTATTATCAAGAAACCGGTCGTGCCGGAAGAGACGGTGGTGAAGGGCATTGTTTGGCCTATTATTCGTATAAAGATGTTGAAAAACTAGAAAAATTCCTGTCGGGAAAACCCGTAGCAGAGCAAGAAATTGGTTTTGCATTGTTGCAGGAAGTAGTGGCTTATGCCGAAACCTCAATGTCTAGAAGAAAGTTTCTGTTGCATTATTTCGGAGAAGAATTTGACAGCGAAACCGGAGAGGGAGCCGATATGGACGATAATGTCCGCAATCCAAAAACTAAAGTAGAGGCTAAAGATCAGGTCGTTAAACTGTTAGAGATTGTTCGGGATACCAAACATTTGTATAAATCAAAAGAAATTGTATTTACCTTAATAGGACGTGTCAATGCTGTAATAAAAGCGCATCGAACTGACTCTCAATCTTTTTTTGGTTCCGGAGCGGATCATGATGAAAAATATTGGATGGCCTTGCTTCGACAAGTATTGGTTGCCGGATATTTGACTAAAGATATAGAAACATATGGTATTGTAAAAGTTGCTAAAAAAGGATTGGATTTCATTCAAAATCCATCTTCTTTTATGATGTCAGAAGACCATGAATACAACGAATCTGAAGATGAAGCTATAGTTACTGCAGCGAAATCCACCGGTACAGCCGATGAAGTTTTGATGAGTATGTTGCGCGACTTGCGTAAAAAAGAAGCTAAGAAACTTGGAGTTCCGCCGTTTGTTGTTTTTCAGGATCCTTCGTTGGAGGATATGGCTTTAAAATATCCTATTTCTCAAGAAGAATTGATTAATATTCATGGTGTCGGAGAAGGGAAAGCTAAGAAATACGGTGCTGCATTCGTGGCCTTAATCAGTCGTTATGTGACTGATAATGATATTATCCGCCCGGATGATTTGGTGGTAAAATCTACCGGAGTTAATTCGGCCAATAAATTATACATCATTCAAAATATCGACCGAAAATTATCTCTTGATGATATTGCTTCCGCCAAAGGGATGAAAATGGATGATTTGATCAAAGAAATGGAACAAATTGTTTATTCCGGTACGAAGTTAAACATCAAATATTGGGTTGATGAATTGTTGGATGACGATCAGCAAGAAGAGATTCATGATTATTTTATGGAATCCGAATCGGATAAAATAGAAGATGCTTTAAAAGAATTTGATGGCGAATACGATATTGATGAATTGCGTTTGATGCGTATAAAATTTATTAGTGAGGTAGCTAATTAGGGGTTCTGGGTGTTAGGTCTTGGGTTTTTGGGTGTTGGGTTCTGGGTGTTAGGTCTTGGGTGTTGGGTTTTGGGGATTGGGTTTTAGGGTTTTTGTACTTTGAGACTTTTACTATCTGAAACCTGTTTACTGAAAAAGCTCTCCCCGATGCGGTTTCAAAGCATCTCTTACCTGAATCATGTTTTCATCTGTGACTACCATAAACGCAATAGCCTGCATTTCACTTTGAATTTCAAAACCGGTTATATTTAATGGCAGTTTTTCAATAGCGATGTATTCTTTTAAATGAATTTCGTGGTGCTCCGCCGTTTTTGCGGAAGCCGGTCCACGAAAATCCCAAATCAGTTTTATTTTTCTGGACATTTTGCAGCGGTTAATGGTTTACTTGTTTTGAAGCCTCAAAGTTACAAAGTCTAATTTGAAATTCAACTGATTTGGAAATTTGAAAATGGATTTCATATTAAAACCTTAATTCCACTTCAAAATACTATTTTTGCACTTTGTTTTGTTTTTCGAAAAATCGATCTGTCAAATCAACGCATAAAAAATAAATAATGCCTCAAGAACTCCTTTTACAAGTCACTCCCGAAATTGCTGCCAACGAACTGTTGCTCAAAACGTATTTGTCGAAACAAATTAAAGTTTCGGAACGTGACATACAGCATGTTTCTATTTTGAAGCGCTCTATTGATGCGCGTCAGAAAGCCATCAAAATAAATTTGAAAGTGGTGATTTATCTCGAAGGCGAGTCTGTTTTGGAGCATCCGATTCAACTTCCTGATTATAAAAACGTGTCTTCCGCTCCCGAAGTGATTGTTGTTGGCGCTGGTCCTGCAGGGCTTTTTGCGGCTTTGCAACTCATAGAACTGGGTTTGAAACCGATTGTTTTAGAGCGTGGAAAAGATGTTCGCGGCAGAAGAAGGGATTTGAAAGCCATTAATGTCGATCATGTGGTTGATGAAGATTCTAATTATTGTTTTGGTGAAGGTGGTGCAGGAACCTATTCTGACGGGAAGTTGTACACGCGTTCTAAAAAAAGAGGTGATGTTACCCGGATTTTAGAATTATTGGTCGCTTTTGGTGCTTCTCCGGATATTTTGGTTGATGCACATCCGCATATTGGGACCAATAAATTGCCTCAGATTATTCAAGACATTCGGGAGAAAATTATCGAATGTGGCGGACAGGTTTTGTTTGAAACCCGTCTGACCGATATTTTGATTAAAAGCAATGAAGTACAAGGCGTTGTTACCCAAAAAGGCGACACTATTTTGGCTAAAAAACTCATTTTGGCCACAGGGCATTCCGCCCGTGATATTTTTGAATTATTAGACCGGAAAAAAGTTTTTATCGAGGCTAAACCTTTTGCCTTGGGCGTTAGAGCTGAACATCCACAGTCTTTAATAGACCGTATTCAATACAGTTGTGATTATCGGGGCGAACATCTGCCACCCGCACCTTATTCGATTGTGAAACAAGTGGGGGGAAGGGGAATGTATTCGTTTTGTATGTGTCCCGGTGGTGTGATTGCGCCTTGTGCGACCAGTCCCGGTGAGGTTGTAACCAATGGTTGGTCTCCTTCTAAACGCGATCAGGCTACGGCTAATTCCGGAATTGTAATCGAATTGAAACTGGAAGATTTTAAACCTTTTGCTAAGTTTGGTGCTTTGGCCGGAATGGAATTTCAAAAGAGCATTGAACAAAAAGCATGGCATTTGGCAGGGGAGACCCAAAAAGTGCCTGCACAACGTATGGTTGATTTTACCCAAAATAAAGTCTCTGCCGATATACCAAAAACATCTTATGTTCCCGGAACCACTTCAGTAGAAATGGGACAGGTTTTTCCTAGATTTTTATCTCAAATTTTGCGAGAAGGGTTCACTGAATTTGGAAAATCGATGCGCGGGTATCTGACTAATGAAGCTATTTTGCATGCGCCAGAAAGCAGAACTTCTTCTCCAGTGCGCATTCCGCGTGATGCTGAAACCTTAGAGCATCTGCAAATCAAAGGTTTGTATCCTTGTGGTGAAGGGGCAGGTTATGCCGGCGGGATTATTTCGGCTGCGATTGACGGTGAGCAATGTGCGTTGAAAATTGGCGCCATTTTGAAGGTATAATTTAATTCGGGCCGAGTGGTTTTATTTTTAATGGTCGTAACTTACCACTCTTGAGATTTTCCATTGATTGTCTTTTTTCTTCCAAATCATCAGGAATTTAAAAGTACCTATTTCTTCTTTGCCATTTTCCATGTGTCTGAACTCGTGAACTCCAATTTGAATGGCTCCATAGTCTTTAACAGGATGGACTTCCAAACTTCCGGGAACTAATTTTCGGGTTAGTTTGTTTTCATTTTGAAACATATTCTCAAAATTAGTAAATACGGTTTCATAGGAAAGTAAGCCTCCGTTGTCTTGAAACCATTCCAGATCTTCTGTAAATAGTGATTTGAATTTTGCGAATTCTTTTCGGTTGAAAGCATCAAATACAATCTGATCCATTTGTTCTATTTCATGATAGAGCGCTGCGGATGTTGGTGCTACTTTTTTTTCTTGCGCATGTACTGGGGGTGCAAAAGTCAATATAAGAATTATCAGCGCCAAGCGGATCCATAGATACTGTTTTCTTTTCATGAGAATTGGTTTTTACTTGTAATCTACTACAGTTATTTTTGGTTTTTTACGGCAACAGCAATTTTAGAATCCGCAGTGCCGTAATAGAGGAACCATTGATTTTTAAAATAAACTAATCCTTCTACAAAACACACTTCGTTTACTTCCCCCATTTTTTCATAGGGTTTGTCCGGATGAATAAAATACTGGTCCATACGGTCTATCAGTTTATATGGATTTTCTTTGTCAAATAATGCCTGACCAGCTGCATAAGTAAATTTTGGCAGCTTGGGATCATTGTAATTTGCCGCATTACTGCCATTATAAATCAATAGAATTCCTTCTTTCTGCAGTAAGGCAAAAGGACCGGGTTCAACTAAACGGCTGTCAAAATACCCCATTCTCGGATGTAAAACCGAAATCATTTTCTTATTCTCTTCATTCTCGGCGACTTCCCAGTGTATCAGGTCCTCTGAAGTGGCCAGATACAAGTCGGTATCTCCAAAATACATCCAATATTTTCCTTTTATTTTTACTGCTTTGATTTTATCTCCCACACGTTCCCCTACTATTGCACCTGATTTAGACCAAAGATCTTTGTATTTTTCTTGGTGTAAAACCAATCCATGTTTCGTCCAAGTGGTTAGGTTTTTTGAACTGGCTAAACAAAGTCTGGCTGTTTTTCCATCATAGGACGTGTAGGTCATGATATAGGTTCCGTTATCGCTTTCTATAATACGGGGATCTTCTACGCCACCTTTCCATTCGTATTGCATCATGTTGTCGTTTTCGGGATAGAAAACAGGAGCCGCTAGTTTGGTGAAATGTAGGCCATCGTCGCTGATAGCTAATCCTAATCGGGAAGTCATTTCATGGTCCTGAGCCCTATAAATCAAATATACTTTACCGTCTTTTACCACAGCAGAAGGATTGAGCACGTTGCGTTCTTCCCATTGAACTTTTTTATTACTTACCGGACAGGTGAACGTTTGATTGGTATCCGGAACTAAAATAGGGTTGATGCTATCGGCTTTGGTAAAGCCGAGTATCGCCCAATCCTGATTTTTTACTGCTTTGGAGCCGTTTTGTTGTGCGCTTATTTTGCCATTAAACAAAAGGAATAATGATAGCAGGCCTATTATTTTTTTCATTGGAATAAAAAGATTGGTTTAAAATTATGCTGCTTTCGATTTTCTATCTTAGCTTCATTTTGGAATTACTGTAAAATAAAGATACTGATTTAATCGTTAAAATTCCTTTTACAAAAAACAAGCCTGCTAAAATGGTTTTAACAGGCTTGTTTCACTTTGAAATAAGTTGTGTTTTGCTTTTTACTTTTCCTCCAAGATTTTTTTCTTTTCGTCAAATTCCTCGTTTGTAATTTCTCCTTTTGCTAATCTTTTTTTCAGGATGTCCATGGGAGTTTCGTTTTTTGTCCGTTGCCCCGGAATTTCATAGGGTGTTGCAAATATCCATAGTATCAAGATAATCCAAAATATCCACCATAAAAGATGCATTCCCCAAAAATGATGTTCGTAATACATATTAGAGTTATTAAGGGGTTAAAATAATATGTAAAGATATGAATTTCAGTTATTTAAATTTTATTTATAGGGCGGTTTTTATAGGGGATTTTTTGGTTTTGGATTCTAATTTTTCTTCTTTAAGCGATTTTTAAATACTTTCTCGAATTTTTCTAGTTTAGGCTGAATTACTCTTTCGCAATACAGTTGGTTTTTATTGTTTTCGTAATAATTCTGATGGTACATTTCTGCTTTGTAGAATTTTGTGAAAGGTTCCAAGGTCGTCACTATTGGAGAATCGTAAATTTTTGCTTTTTTCAAGTCATTGATCACCGCTTGCGCCGCTCTTTTTTGTTCTTCATTTTTGTAGAAGATGGCAGAACGGTATTGCGTTCCTACATCGGCACCCTGGCGGTTTAAAGTGGTCGGGTCATGAACGGTAAAGAAGACTTTGAAAATTTCGTCCAGATTGGTAACGGTTTTGTCATACGTAATTTGGACCACTTCGGCATAACCGGTTCTTCCGGAAGACACGGTCTCGTAGGTAGGATCGGGTGTTTTGCCACCTGCGTAGCCCGATACTGCCGATTGTACGCCCATCAGGTTTTCATACACTGCTTCTACACACCAGTAACAACCGCCGGCAAGCGTAATGGTTTCCAGATTAGACGCTTTTAAGGGTTTAGTAGTATTTTTGTTTTGTCCCAACATGCTTAATGTGCTGAGCAGACTGATTAAGATTAGCTTTTTCATATTATTGGGTATCGGGTATAAAATCGAGTGCAATGGAGTTCATGCAGTATCTTTTTCCTGTTGGTGCGGGGCCATCGTCAAACAAGTGTCCTAAATGTCCGTTGCATCGGCCGCAAAGCGCTTCGATTCGTTCCATTCCAAGCGAATTGTCTTTTTTATAGCTTACACTTTCTTTGGATTCCTGTTCAAAAAAACTGGGCCAACCACAATTACTGGCAAATTTTGCTCCGGAACGAAATAATTTGTTGCCACAAGCCGCACAATAGTACGTTCCTTTTTCATCGGTGTTCCAATATTTTCCGGTAAAAGGTCTTTCGGTATCGGCATTTCGGGTGACTTCATATACGTCTTCCGGCAATACTTTTTTCCATTCCGCATCCGAAATGGAAATTTTGGTTGTGTCCGTATTCGAGTAGTACGGGTTTTCGGGTTTACTGATGGAATTTTTCATAGTAGTCGTTTTTTTAGCCTTAATTGGTGTGCCGGCAGTTTGTCCGCAGGCCGTAAAAATGAACAACGGCAGTAAGAAGAGCAAGCAGCCTAATTGATTTTTTATTTTCATATTTTTTGATTTTTTGTTTCCAATGTACAGCCGTCTTTTTATCAGAATTGGCGTCTGGTTTACAAAGGAATGTTTTTTATTTTTAGTTCAACCTTCTTAATCATTTACGACAAAAGAGTGGTTTCGGTTTTCGGTTTTTTGTTTAAAATAAAATAAATAATACAGCGCATTTATTTCATTATAAATTTATAACATTCAAATATTCAACACTCGTTAAACTTTTCACAATTTCAAAAAGGCTATTGATACCATTTCTTTTTTCGTATTTTTGACGTGTAAAATAGTACCATGTTAGAAGAAAACGTCATATTAGTTAACGAGAACGATGAGCCAATAGGCTTAATGCCAAAATTGGAAGCACATGAAAAAGCCCTCTTACATCGTGCATTTTCTGTTTTTATTTTAAACGATGCCAAGGAGCTTTTGTTGCAACAACGCGCCCGTCACAAATACCATTCGCCTTTGTTGTGGACCAATACTTGTTGCAGCCATCAAAGGGAAGGAGAAACGAATATTGAGGCAGGAAGCCGACGATTATTTGAAGAAATGGGTTTTTCAACTCCTATCAAAGAACTTTTTCATTTTATATACAAAGCGCCTTTTGACAATGGATTGACCGAACATGAATTGGATCATGTGATGATTGGTTATTACAATGACAACCCTTCGGTTAATCACGAAGAAGTTGAAGATTGGAAATGGATGCGAATTGAAGATGTGAAAACAGATATGGAAATCCATCCTGAACTATATACAGTTTGGTTCAAGATTATTTTTGATGAATTTTATCATTTCCTTGAAGAGCATACTGTTTAAGGGTATTGGGGGTTTGGGTCTTGGGTGTTAGGTCTTGGGTGTTAGGTTTTGGGACATAGGTTTTGGGTCTTAGGTATTGGGTTTTGGAGGCAGGTCTCAGATTACAGTGTGTGGGTTTAATATTTAAAAATTGGTAATTAACAATCAAATCATTTATGAAAGTAACTATTTCCCGAAAGGCTCATTTTAACGCTGCTCATCGGTTGTATCGTAAGGATTGGACTTTCGAAAAGAACGATGCCGTTTTTGGTAAATGCAACAATCCAAATTTTCACGGGCATAATTACGAGTTGATTGTAAGTGTAACCGGTGCCATTGATCCCGAGACAGGTTATGTGATGGATGTTAAATTCTTATCTGATATTATAAAGGAAGAAGTAGAAGACCCATTTGATCATAAGAATTTGAATCTGGATGTACCAGAATTTCAGGATTTGAATCCAACTGCCGAAAATATAGTCGTTGTTATTTGGAACAAAGTCAGAAAAAAAATCAAACCAGAATTGGCATTGGAAGTCGTTCTTTATGAAACGCCCCGCAATTTTGTAACCTATAAAGGCGAATAATGGCAGCATTACAGATAGGAGACCAAATTCCTGCTTTCAAAGCAAAAGACACGAACGGAAATGATTTTGACAGTGCCTCATTACTTGGGAAAAAGCCATTGGTGATTTATTTTTATCCCAAGGATAATACGCCGGGATGTACGGCACAAGCGTGCAGTTTTCGTGATCAATACGAAGATTTTACGGATTTGGGTGCGGAAGTTATCGGTGTCAGCAGTGATAGTGTTGCTTCCCACCAAAAATTTGCTAAACAATACCAGCTTCCTTTTATTCTATTATCCGATGCAGATAAAAAAATCAGAAAACTTTTTGGAGTTCCAACAGGATTGTTGGGCTTACTACCCGGAAGAGTTACCTATGTAGCCGATAAAAACGGTATCATACAGCTGATTTTCGACAGCAGTATGATGCCTACCAAGCATATTCCTAAAGCTTTGGAAGCGATTCGGAAATTAGTATCATAAAATAATTAAATAGTAGTACTTCAATTTCGTTAAATAAACGAAATTTGCAAAAAAAAACGAAATGAATTCAGCAGTATACCCCCTACAATTTGACCCCATTCTGAAAGAAAGAATCTGGGGAGGCGAAAAACTAAACACCTTACTTCATAAACCAATATCTTCAAAAATCACCGGTGAAAGTTGGGAATTATCAACCGTAGAAGGCGATGTGAGCGTTATTGCGAACGGAGCTTTAAAAGGAAAGTCATTAACAGCCGTTATCGATGCATCGCCCGATGCTATTTTGGGAACCGCTGTTCATCAACGATTCGGGAAACAATTTCCGTTGCTTTTTAAGTATTTGGATGCCCGTGAAGATTTATCGATACAAGTACACCCTAATGATGCATTGGCTAAAAAGCGTCATAATTCCTTTGGAAAAACTGAAATGTGGTACGTTCTGCAAGCCGATACCGATGCGAGAATCATCGTTGGTTTCAAAGAAAAATCGAATGCTGCGGCCTATTTAGAAAGTTTGAAAAACAAAAATTTACTTTCTTTATTGGATACTATACCGGTACAAGAAGGAGATGTTTTCTTTTTAGAAACCGGAACTGTTCACGCGATAGGAGCGGGATTAGTTATTGCAGAAATACAGCAAACTTCGGATATTACGTATCGTCTGTATGATTTTGATCGTGTGGATGCTCAGGGTAATACCAGAGAATTGCATGTTGACTTAGCGTTAGAAGCCATTAATTACGATGTGGTTGAATCCCATAAAAAATACGATACAGTATCGAATCAGTCGAATGCTGTAGTGGATTGCCCTTATTTTACGACTAATTTTATTCCATTAGACGGTGAAATTTCGGTAGTGAATTCCGGTAAAAGCTTTACTGTTTATATGTGTGTTGAGGGTACTTTTGAACTTGAATATGATACTGTGACTTACGCCTACCAAAAAGGCGATACTATTTTAATTCCGGCCGCTATGAATGCGTTCGTTATCAATGGAAAAGCTTCAATTTTAGAAATTTACATTTCATAGTCGGGAATAGAAAGATTATGTGTACTTTTGCAAACGCAAATTAAAATTAAAAAAAAATGGCAAACGTTAAGAATTTAAAAAAAGACATCAACTACGTTTTAGGAGATATTATTGAAGCTGTATACTTGTTCGAGATTTCAACAACCGGTAAACCAACTACAGAAACTAACGCATTAATTGACGAAGCTATTGCAGCTTTTGATGCTTTAATCACTAAAGTGAATGCAAAAAAAGTGGAAGATAAAAAAGCACACTTCAAACAAATCAATGTTGAATTGGAACAAACTGCTAATCAATTGATTGCTAAAATCAACGAATTGTAGTCAAAAAAAAAGCAAAAAAAGTTTGAATTTATTTTGGAAAATTGAAATTCAGACTTATATTTGCACCCGTAATACGTCGCCAGCGTAGCTCAGTTGGCTAGAGCAGCTGATTTGTAATCAGCAGGTCGTGGGTTCGAGTCCCTCCGCCGGCTCTTAATAAAACCATCTAACTTTTGTTAGGTGGTTTTTTGTTTTTGGATGTAATTAGTGTGGCAAGTTGCTTTTTTTTTAATTTTTTAAACCATAAGGGAATTTAAGGCTGGTAAGGTTGAGGTTAAAAATAAGGTTGTTTAAGATTTTCCGTTATCGGGATAAGGTTGAAAAATTAGTTTCTTTTTTTAGAACAATTATAAAAAAAATATTGGTCATAAAAAAAAACGTCTTGTTCTGAAACAAGACGTTTTTTTATTATTTGTAATTGGTTTATTTCTGGTTTTTAATTGAAGCGATATATTCCGTTAGTTTTTTACCGTAAAGGGATTGGGCTACTTTTGGAGTCATCGATTTTTGAATGGTGTCCAAATACTTAATATTGATATCATATATCTCTGATAAGGCTATGTAAGGCGCCACTTCGAAGTTTTTATTGTTAATGGCAAAATTAGTTGCATACAGATATTTTCTTTTGATATTTCCTTCTTGTTTGGCTGAAATACTATCAATTGTTTTTATGTTATTGTTTTTGATAGCTTTGAATTTTTGTTCAATTAAACTCAGGTTTTCATCTCTGAAACGTATGTTTATTTTTTGATATTCTTCATACAAATCATTGTTTTTTGAGCCTGTAATTTTAGCATCAGAAATATAGGCATCTAAACTGGTTTCAATATTTATTTTTCCCGGTTCTGCAAAGAACATTACATTATTGTCAAGAGAGTTGCTCACGCCTCTGTCTAAAAATAAATACAGCATCTCCGGTGATTTTAAATCTAAATCACTTTCAAATGCAGCATTTCCGTCGATAGTAATCGTATCGATAGCTACCAGTGTGGTGTCTACTACTCTTTGAACGTATAAAGTCCCTTTTTTTAATCCTTTTATATTTCCGGTAAGATGCAAGTTTGTTTTTGATTCTTTTTCGCTGCATGCGGCTAAAAGTGTAAGCGTAATTAATGCGATACTAATTTTTTTCATTGGTCTTTTATATTTTGCTGCAAAATAAAGAAAATTGTTTAAAAGATAGCGGTTCGCTTAGCGGAATTTAAAAAAAAATCCCAATCTATTTCTAAATTGGGATTTCTTCACTTATTTTTAAATTTTATCCTTTTAACCATGTATTTTTCAAAGTCGTTTTAGTGGCGTCTGTCGCTTTTAATCCTTCTTTTTCTTCGTATGGCAGTTTTACTTTTCCTTTTATGGTTTGTTCCTTTCCGTCTCTTTTTATTTTTACGGTAATTGCATCGTTTTCTTTCCAGTTTTGGCTTTCCGAAATCATTTCGTAAATATTCTCCAGTGAATACGGTTTTTCGTTGATGGCTACTATAATATCTCCTCCTTTAAGGCCCAGATTTTTGTAAAAATCAATTGATTCACTACTTGGAATAACACTAATTTCTTTGGTATTCGGATTTACCGTAATATAGGGCATTTGTCCTTTTAAGAATACATTTCCGGGCGCTTTCTCCATAGCTTTTGTTACCCCTACTTTTGCTAAGTAGGTTTCATAAGGAATCGGAGTTGGTCCGGCTACATATTGAGTTAAAAAAGCGCCTACTTCAGGATAAGTCAATTCTGTTATTTTTGCAAAAAGTTCGTTGTCATTGAATGGTTTTGAAACGCCATATTCATTTGCTAATTGGTGCATCATATTCAAAATTCCTCTTTCTCCGTTGCTTTTTTCTCGGATGATGATGTCGATACACATTCCAATAAGAGCTCCTTTTTCATACACATTCAAATACTGATCTTTGTATGGAGGCACCAATACGTTTGCACTCATCGTGGTGAATGGCATGGTGTCATTCAGTTTTTTGGCATGTTCTATTTTTTCGGCAATTCGGCTGTAAAATTCAGTTTCATCGATTAACCCTTGATTGATTTGGAACAGATTCGCAAAATATTCTGTAACTCCTTCATACAACCATAAGTGTTCCGACATTTTTGGAGCATTGTAATCAAAATATTGAATTTCTTTTGAATGGATTGTCAATGGTGTTACAATGTGGAAAAACTCGTGTGAAACTACATCTTTCATTGATTTTACCAATTCTTCTTTCGGTAGCATTTCCGGTAAAACCACCGTGGTTGCAGTTGGGTGTTCTAAAGCGCCAAAGCCTTTTGCATCGGTTTGTGTCATAGTTGATAAATACAATAGCACGCTGTATTTTTTGTTTGCATTGATTTTGCCTAAAAACGTTTTTTGGGCAGTCATCATTGTTTTCATTTCCGGAGTAATGCTTTCTGCAGTTACTTTTCCTGTAGGGGAATATACGCCAATCAGGATGTCCATTCCGTCTACTGTAAACGTGGTGTAATCCGGTTTGGCATACATTACCGGGTTTTCTACTAATTCAGCATAACGTGAAGTCGTAAAAACATCTGTTGTAGCGGTTGTGTCTAAATCAATCATCGAGGTTGCGCCCCAAAGTGTTTCCGGATGGCTGATGGTCACTTTGTACGGCAAGTCGATTTTGTCCAAAAAGTAGCCTACAAAACCATGCATGTTAATCATAAAATTGATACCTGCATCGATGTTTGTTCCTGCTGGAGAAAACACATCTTCTTTGCCAAATCCTTTTCCGTTTTCGGTGTCGTAGGTGTCATTTACTAAATACGTGATGGTGCGTAATGCTTTTGCATTTTTAATTATCCAGTTATTGTCATCTTTTTTAGTAACAGATAAAAGCCCTCCTTTGGCATCAAATGCCTTTACGTCTTCGATATATTTACCATAATTATCTTCGGTATAGGTTCCGGGAATAATTTTAGGAATGCTGTATGTTACTTCATCAGCATTGATTTTTGGTGCCGTAACCGTAACCAGTACTTTGTCGTCCTTTACATCGATAAGATTAATGCTAACGGAAACTTCTTGTTTTGAAGTTGTAGCAGTTGCAGTACTTCCGGTTTTGCAACTCCAAAGCATGGCTGCAATAGCAAAGGAAAATAGTATTCTTTTCATAATTTGAATTGTTTTTATATGCCTGTAAGTCTTAGTTATCTTATAAATGTTACAGTTTATAATGATTTAATGAAAAGATTTATTGCTGTAGTCAGTCCTTCTGCCACCGGTAAATCCGGGTTGGTGTATGCCGCTTGGTTCTCTGCTTCGCCGCCTTTAATTTCTTTGAAAACATGATTCATGTTGGTTATGATTTCAAATTTTGCGTCCGGTTTGGCTTGTTTTAGTGCTTGGGCATCTGCAACCGTTACTTGTAAATCTTTGTCTCCGTTGATGATCAGAACCGGTATTTGTATTTTTTTAATTTCATTTTGCGGATTGTATTTGATCCAGGAAATCATATACGGTTGTACGCTTTCCCTGAAAAGAGCGGCTAACATTTGGTTTTTATTTTCGAATGTTTTTCCGGATTTAAGGATTTCCAGATTTTTTTGGACTTCTTCTTTTAAGAAAGGCGCTTGTTTTCCTATTTGTTCCAATAGTACTTCATCAATTGGTCTTCCGGCTCCAGCCAATGAAATGTAGGCATCGGCATTTCCATTTGCCGCTACCATTCCGATTAAAGCGCCTTCACTGTGTCCGGCAATTATTATTTTGTTGTATTTCTTTTGGTTTTTAAAATACGCGATGACCTCTTTGGCATCTTTAATAAAATCATCAAAGGAAAGACTTGCTTCGTTAAGCGTTCCGGCAGCCATTTGAGCAAAGATTCTTTTGTCGTAACTAAAAACAGCATTTTCTTTTTTGGCCAATTCTTCCGATAGTTTTTTTAAGGAATTATTGCTCATCCCTTTTTGGTTTCCATCTCTGTCTGTTGGACCTGAGCCTGCAATCAGTATGACAAGATTTGTTTTGTTGCTTTGATTTAAAGGCATGTACAATGCGCCTTTCAGCAACGTATTTATGGTAACTTCTTCTTTATTGAATGCTGGTTGTTGGGCAAAACAATTGGTAACGAATGCCAATAGAACTATAAAAGTTGCTTTCTTCATTTTATTTGGTGTTTAGCTGGGATTAATTTTTTTTGAATCAAAGGAAAAAAAAACTCCCGTGCAAGGGAGTTTTTAGTTTAATCAAGTTTGTTTTTTATGTAATATTTACCATCCAAATCTTCGTCGAAATCATCGATTTTAAGGGGCTTTGGTTTGGGTTTATTAGCGGTAGCTTTCTTTTTCCACATCTCAAATTTTTCTGCGGGCATCTTCTTTTTCATGATTTCTAAAACCTCTTTTTCGGCCAGACCAAATTCTTTTTTGATAATTTCAAAAGGATTTTTTTCTTCTAAGGCCAACGTAACAAGTTTTTCTGTTTGTTCCCAGTTCAATTCTTTGCGGTTACTCTTTTTCATCACGTGAAAATTAATTCAATAGTGGTTAATGATTAATAAATGGTTCGTTTTAATTATAAACCAATATTAAGAAAAATAATAATTACTTCGTATCAAAACCTCATTTTTTTTATAGTTTTTTTAGCCCTTTTCGGCAGCGCGTTGTTTTTGAAACGGAATTTCAAGTAAGTTCTTCAGCTCATTGTGCTCTTCGGGCTTCAGGTGTGTGTCTACACCATAACGGATTTCTTCTCTTGGCATTGTCATAAAGGTGCCAAATATTCGGTCCCAAATCGAAAAAATATTCCCATAATTACTATCGGTGTACGGCAAAACATAATGATGATGGACTTTATGCATATCGGGAGAAACAATAAAATAACTCAAAAACACATCTACTTTTTTGGGTAATGCAATATTGGCATGGTTAAATTGGGTTGCGATTACCGATAGGGTTTGATAGAGAAATACCATCCACATCGGGCTTCCTACAATCAAAACGCCAAAGGTGGTAAAGATAAACCGGATGACACTTTCACCGGGATGGTGACGGTTGGCAGTAGTGGTGTCAATCCAAGTATCGGTATGGTGAATGAGATGAAACCGCCATAAAAACTTGGTTTTGTGTTCTACCAGATGAACCAGATATGCCCCAATTAAATCTAATAAAAGCAAACCAATCAGCGTATAAAGCCACATTGGCATTTGCGGCAGTTCTTGTAAAATTCCAAAATTATTTATTGTTGTCCAATCCGCCGCTTTTACTAAAATGAAAGCCAAACAGAAATTGACCACGATGGTTGTCATTGTCAAAAATAGATTTATGCCGGCATGATGCGCTTTTTTATAGTTAAAATTAAAAAGCGGAAATGCATTTTCAATCAGCCAGAACAGTGTAATTCCACCCACCAGAATCAAGCTTCGGTGCGAGGATGGAATCGTGGTAAAATAAGAAATAAGGTCGTTCATGTTTTAAGGGTTTGTTTCAAATTTACTACTTTTTAGCATACAGTCGTTTCGGATAATTGTCTGGTTCTCTGTTTTATATAATGACTCTAAAAGTGAGGTTGATTCTGGAGCCTATGGGTTTTGTTGTTTTCGGGATTTGATGTTTCCAAAATCGTTGGGTGGTTCCTTTCATCAATAACAGGCTGCCGTGTTCCAATACTATGTTTTTTTTACACTCTTTGTCTGTGTTGTGTTTCAATTGAAAAACACGTTCCGCTCCCAGACTTATCGAAGCTATAACTGGGTTTGTCCCTAATTCTTTTTCGTTGTCGGCATGCCAGCCGTTACTGTCTTTTCCGTCCCGGTAATAGTTCAGTAATACCGTGGTGAATTTGGTTTGGCAAGTGTTTTCAACGGATTCTTTTATTTTTTGCAAAACGGGTGTCCATTGCAAGGGTTGCATGGTGATATTCGCATAGGAGTAGGGCTTTCCTTGTTCTCCATATAAAGCGGTCAGTCGGGGTTGCGGATGAATTTTTCCAAAAACCCGAATCTCATCTTGTTGCCACGCACTGTTGTTTTTTAATTCGCTAAACAACCTGTCTGCTTCCTCTGTATTAAAAAAATGAGGAAAGTATATTATTTCTGCGTCCGGTAGATCGAGTACAATAGGTTCTTGTTGGAATAATGCGTTCATGTTGTAAAAATAAAGCGAAAAGGGCGTTGGTTCCCTTTAAAATTAATCAAATTATCCCGTAACTAATTTCTATTTTATCAGGTGTATTGATAAGCCCAATATAACAGTACAAGCTGTAGCGGCATTCTTGAAAGAAGGAGCCATTTGGGTAGGTGCATACTTGCTCTTCTGTGTTGGTACATGTAGATGTGGCAAGGAAAAATGGCTATCAGCAAGGCCATAATTCCCCAAGCGGCATAGCTTGAAAATGAAGGGATGCAGAGTTCAACCGCTAAAAAAATTTGTAAAAAACCAGTGGTAGAATTCAATAGAGCTGGATTCGGCAAATAAGGCGGTATGATTTTTAAATAAAGTTTTGGTGATCTGAAATGATTAATTCCTGCTAAAAGGTATATCAAAGCCATTAGGTAGAGGTGCCAAGGAAAAATCATAATACGGGTCTTTATTGCTAATTTATATAAAAATTAGCACAAAATAAATGATATTGTAAATAATTTAGCTAATTTTAAGAAAGTGATTCTTTTTTAGGTTTTGCATTCATCAGTATAATAGCTACCAGAATTAAGGTAATTCCAAACCATTGCAGCGTATTTACCGTTTCATTCAACAGAAAATAAGCCATCAAAACGGACACCGGTAATTCTAAAGCCGAAACAATACTCCCTAGTCCAATTCCGGTAAGCGGAAAACCGGCATTCATCAACATAGGCGGAATTATAGTTCCAAAAAGCGCGAGTATAATTCCCCATTTCATGAAAATATTAAAATTAAAGGGTGCTGATTGTGTTACCATTGCAAAAGCAAACACAATGACCGCACCGCCTAACAGCATGTATAGACTGCGTTGTGCCGAAGAAATACCAACAGCCACCCGATTCGCAGTGAACATAGTTGTGGTAAACGAAGCTGCCGCCAGAAGACCTAACACGATACCGCGCCAATCTAATTGTATTTCGGTTTGTAAAAGATTTGTCGCTAAAACAGTTCCGATTAAAACAATAAATACCGAAACTATTTTTTGAGTTGAAGGACGTTTTTTATCCAACATCATTTCCAATAGTACTCCCATCCAAACGGTTTGCATCAGCAAAACAATAGCGATAGAAACCGGGATGTACTTTACCGTCAGATAGTAAAATACACTGGTTAATCCCAGCGAAGTTCCAGCCAGCATCAATTGAAAAATATTTTTGCGAGATGCCTTTACGACTGTATTTCCTTTCTTGTTTTTTTGAAATGCATTGATACTAAGTATTCCAAGTATTCCCAAGACAAATTGGGCTACTGTGACTTCGGCTGTTGAATAGTTTTCGTCATACGCCATTTTTACAAATGTGGCCAACATTCCGTAACTCGTCGCTCCAAGTCCTACTAATAAAACCCCTTTTAATACGCTGTTTTTTATCATTTTTTTTAATTTGAAAAGCCGACAAAGGTAGGTTTTAGGCGTTAGGAATTCTTATTCTCTTTCTGGAAATACACCGTTTTAAGGAATAGTTTTCTGAATGTTCCTTAAAAAATCGCTCTAATAGGGATTTTATGAAAGCTTAATTATTGTTTATAGCTAGTCTTTTGCCTGTTCTTTGTGTGTCAAATCACTCAGGTGCAGTCGCAAAGCATCAACCGAAATGTTGATTTCCCAAAACGATAATCCCAATGAAATCAATAGGGCCAGTAAACTCAATCCGAATAAGTAAATGCTCGATACTTGTTGGTCCAAAAACAATAATAACATCGTAAATACCGATAAAAACAAACTCGAAACACCCGCCATTTGCATGTAGCGAATGAGTGTCAATCGTAAGTTAAGGTTTTTTATTTCCAATAAAATCATACTGTTTTCTTTCTCTTTATAAGTTTTTTTGAGACCGCGAACAATCGTGGCCACCGTTAAAAACCGATTGGTATACGCCAGTAAAATTAAGGAAGTAGCAGAGAAAAGTAAGGCCGGAGTTTCAATGTGTAGGGTCATGGGGATGTTGGGTGTTGGGTTTTAGGTTTTAGGTTTTGGTTTTTTTTGAGTTCAAAGTTCAGGAATCTTTTCAACTTTTTTATTCCAAAAAAATAGTAATTCTATTTGTAAAAAAATAATTCAAAAAGTATAGTTTTTGGCGTTAAATTAAAACTGTTTTTTAATGTTTAATCCAGTTAAAGGTTTGTTTGATGATTCTAGTTTTTTCTTTTAGAATAAAATTTAAATAAGCATCGGCAACTGGTGAAAATTTTTTGCCTTTTAACCAAATTAAATTCCAGTTAGATTGGATAGGTAAGACTTTTACCGGAATAATTTGCAGGTCACCATTATTGAGTTCGTTTTTTATACAAATTATTGGAAT
>ERZ1034361.573-NODE-573-length-23030-cov-2.804819_pt1 | contig 23030 bp, 23 predicted proteins | sample MGYA00520617_ERZ1034361 | MGnify/ENA primary metagenome ERZ1034361 (study PRJEB33736, sample SAMEA104284507) | Azolla filiculoides | biome: Urban; feature: Water surface; material: Ditch water | place: Netherlands | collected 2015-10-28 | depth 0-0.1 m ...
TAAAAGACGAAAACAATAGGGTACAACGTTGAAGTGGAATAAGAAAAAGCCCCAATTAAGGGGCTTTTTTGTTGTCTGGTGGAACTTTTCGTTCTGCCCAATCAAGAGCTTGTTTCCATAATGCTGGTTTATCAGCTTTGTCGCCGCGTTCAAATACCATCTTATTGTACAACTTACGGGCAATGTTCATTACATGAGCTTCCCGGTCGTATTTGGTTGTTAATGGAGATGCAACAGGGCGTTCAGCTTTTGATTTGGCAACAGCAGATTGATGTGATGCCTTATCCCAATCTAATTTAGCCATGTTAGTTCTCCTGAACGACAGGTGGAACTACAATCTTCTTCTTTTTCTTTGTGATTACGTAGTTTGGTGCAACCATGTTTTTAGCCAAATTGAATACACGATCGGTGTTTGGTGTAGAAATACGCTGGGCATCAATTGAGAAGTGGGCAAATTTATCTTTGCACTTTAAAAGGATCTCAAGGATAATTGCGTAGTAGTCATCATTTGGCAACCCATGATAGTGACCTGCAGCAGCTACAATAGCGCGAATCTTTTCAGACGTCTGCTTCTTACTTCCAAGTAGCTTAATCCACATACGAATGATCTTCTCAGCCATAATTGCACATTCTTTCTGGCTACTGATCAACACAATGTCAACATTGCCTGTGAATTCAGGGTATATTGCTCTGTCCAACACACGAATAACTGCATCCAACCACATACGACCGTAATTCTCTTGTGATGATACTGTATAAACAGCCTTATCGTACGATGGTGCATCAAGCTCAACAGCAATTGCTGTCTTACCAGTAACGTGGTCAGTGAAATATGCTGTGCGAAGAACTGCTTTGCTTGTTGTGTAGTCAGTCATGATAAATTCCAGTCAGAAAAAGGAGAAGCCCGTTTGTGTATGACCGACCAAGGTTCACAAACGGGCTTCTATGTAAAATTGTATGATTTTCGTGGTCGGTCCAATCATACATTTATTTATGACTGGGGACAGAAAAGTCACCAATTTTCAAAAATGCGCATCATGGTGCGACGGCTTTATAGGGCTTTATAGGTCTTTATGGAAAATAAAATACTCCAGCGATGCGGAATCCCACTATTCATGCGGGATGTACAGGAGCGCCGGCTTTAAGGGCTTTAAGAGCTATAAGATCTCTACATCAAAAATGCGCCTCTCTACTATTGCTTTTTAATAAGAGATATAAAAGAAGTAAAGAGGCGCACTTTTTAGCTGGCATGTAACTGATTGATATATCAGGACTAATTTTGGAAATGCGCCTCTCTACTATTGAATCAAAACCGAAATGGAAGAACCAATAAAGCACATAGTGCTGCTGGCAACTGCCGATCCACTTCGTGAGAGATGGGATGTGTTGTTCAGCCTTCGGCTTCCACCCCAGTCGGCTTCGCCTCCTTCACATCCCATCTCTGTTGCTGCTACGCATCAATCTATTGGTGTGCATAACCCAAACCAACACCCATTTACCTAATTCCATTTGGCAACCCGTATACGTGCATAAAACCAGTTTACGGCGGCATATTACATGCAAAACCAAATGGCGACTTCACCTAAATACATCCACGTACATAACGGAGAACACATATGATAACCAAAGCACTTCAGTTCCTATACCAATTCCTATTTGTTGACCAGCAAACCCACCTGATATCACATACCAAGTTTTGGTCTCAAATCGGTTACTTATTGAGCAGCTATGTCTTTGTGCTGGCATTTAGTTCTGGCATCGGGACAACGGAGTTATTTGTGGCCTACGCCGCCATAGTACTTGGCAACAAGACATTGATTCAATTAATGAAAAAGAAAGAACCCACCTCATGAAGAAGACATACGTATACATCATACGTCCTAAAGGAAAACCACCAGTTACTACTAAGCCATTTGCCAGCTTGACCTGCTTGCTTCGTGCTGCATATCGGCTGGCAGCAGAACACATTGAATGCCCAATTGAGCTGGCTTCTGCCAAAGAACAAATTAAAGATGCCATTAATGGAGTCAGGGAGCACCTGGCAGAAGACGCCCGATTGCGTAAATTGGCATCACCTGACAAGCCGCTATCGCGTGATTACTCATATATGAAGAAGTGGCGTGCCAAGAAGAAAGCACAAAAGCTACTATTAAAGGAGAACCAACAATGAGCTTTAACCAAGACCTAAAATTGATCATGGATGTAACCAAGCAGCAATTTGCCTTATATCCAACCACCCCATTCGTAATTCAGCTACCTGATGACGAAGACATAGATGAAGACGAAGTCCCAACAAACGAATTTGAGATGGCATATGCCAAGCAACTGACCAAAATGGGACTAAAGCTTGACCGGGTTGCGTACTATAAAGGCAAAAATATAGCTTTTGTTTCCGCTGCCGACTTCCCATCCAATGCATAAATACATCTGCCAGCAAGCAATCTGCCCTGGCAACACCAATATTCACTCATAAAGGAGCAATATTATGGCTTACCAAAAAAGAAATACAGCAAAACTTCCTGTCCCTACAACGGACCCAGAAGCATTTACCACAACTGAGACCACTATTCCTGTTAATCATTACACGAAAGATGGTTATCTTCCACAGCACATCAACGCATACACAGCACTTTCCGTTGTCCGCCTTGATGAAGGCATGTGGGTTCTCCGTCAAATAGACATCATTGATGGCAAAATCACCTCCATCCAAGACAGCAAACCAAACGCACGTGCAGTAGTATTTGAGTACTACAAAGTAGCAGCAGCTGACTTGTTCTACAAGGAGCACTACTAAAATGACCAAATTCAACCCATTTGACCCACTGAATATGTACATTGCATACATTTTAATCGTATTTGTCGTTGTAGGAGTACTATTATCATGAAGAAATCCACATTCATCTATGCAGCCATTGGAGCAATCTTCGTTCCGTACGTCACCAGCTTCTCAGCTGCCACCCCAGCAATCATAGTTGGTGGCCTCATCATCACCATCTCATTCATCATTGGTGCAGTAGAGCAATGGTATGAAGCAAAGCAACCCACTTCTCCATTCAGTGATTACAAGTTAGACCAATTAGACAAAGACCTATCTGACCTAAAGCAATCAGTACAAGAGCTACATGAGCAAGTAGGACAAGTGACTGGTTCCGTTAGTAATCTACAAATCGCATCCGGCTTCCGTAATCTGAAGAAGGACTAATCATGGCAACAAAGAAACCATCTGGTAATGTCCCTGCCAGAGCAAAAGCAACTGCAGCTCCAAGAGCTAAGAAGCAGTACGCAAGTGATGAACTGTTTGATGACTCTCAACCTCTAATGGTATCATCATCCCTCACAGCAGCAGAGAAGATAGAACTGAACAAGGACAAAGCGTCCCGTCCATATAAGATACTGGATGAAGAACAAATAGCTAAACTGGCAGCAATGGGAGCGTCTATCTCCACGATTGCGGCATTCTTTGACGTGGATCCTAACACAATTATTTATAGTTATTCATCCGCATATGCTAAAGGGCGCGAAACACTCAATCTTCGTTTACAGGTTACACAGGTAAATGTGGCACTTGATGGTTCCGTTCCTATGCTTATTCACCTTGGCAAGACCCGCTTGGGACAAAAGGATACAGTTGAGATAGCTGTTGCAAATGATCCAAATCCAGCAGTTGAGCATATTCCGGACGATAAGATGATGTCTTACCTATTTGAGGTAACCAATGCAACCCAAGATAACAACAGCTGATATCATTTCAGAGAGTTGGCGTCGTGGGAAGTTAATGTGGAAGCTGTACAAACACCAACGGCCAATTTATGAAGCACTGTGGGGCGCCATTGACAATGATGGTGTCCTGAAGTATGTCGTCAATTGTTCAAGACGATTCGGAAAGACAACCATCCTATGCTTGGTGGCAATTGAATACAGCCTTCGCTTCCCAAACAGCCAGGTTCGCTTTGCTGCTCCCACAGCCAAATCATTGAGAAAGATCATCCATCCTATCTTTGTGATGCTGATGAAGGACTGTCCTGAGCATCTTAAACCTTCCTACAAGAGCCAAGACGATGTGTTTACGTTCCCTAATGGTAGCCAAATCCACTTATCTGGTGCTGACAATGGGCATGAAGAGAACTTACGTGGAACTGTCTCCAATCTTAACCTTGTAGATGAAGCAGGCAGTATGGACAAGTTGAACTATATTGTTAAGTCCATCCTAACCCCACAGACTCTAACAGTTAAGGGTACCACTATCCTTGCATCCACTCCATCTGTATCTCCTGACCATGACTACTATTATCTGTATCGTGAGTGCCTGGAAGACAATTGTGTTAGTGAGTTTACCATCTATGACAACAAGAGCCTAACAGAAGAAACGTTAGAAGTGTACAAGAAGGAAGCTGGTGGGGAGAATAGCACAACATTCCAAAGAGAGTATTTGGTTAAGTTCGTCACAGATTCCGAACAGTCTATCATCCCTGAGTGGAAGGATGACTACTGTAGAGAGGCTGTTCATGATGAGTATTTTGACTATTACTACCGTTACGTGTCGTTGGATACTGGTGTTAGAGACTTTACTGCTGCACTGTTTGGCTATTATGACTTCCGTAATGCTGTTCTGTATGTGGAAGATGAGTACACAATCAACGGCCCAGAGATGACAACAGATGTATTAGCAGTTGGTATCAGAGAGAAAGAGCAAGAAGTCTGGGGTGAGCTACCAGTTGCCAAACGTATTGCTGACAACAACAACCTTATATTGGTCCAAGACCTAACGCGTTTACATAATCTTCCATTCCGCCCCACCAACAAATCAACACTTGAAGCTATGGTCAACCAAGTTCGGGTGATGGTTAAGGAGGGCAGAGTAGTGATCCACCCACGATGTGAACGACTATTGGGCTGTGTTAAGTATGGTGTGTGGAAGCAGAGCAGTGGCAGAATGGAGTTTGGTCGCAGTAAGAAGTATGGCCACTATGATCATCTGGCAGCTTTGGTCTATCTCATCCGCAACATAGATACTCATACGAACCCAATCCCTGCAATGCACAACATAAGTCTGGATACACATTGGGTGCCGCCAGAGATCCTAAACACAACACAAGGATCAGCAAAAGCCATCGGCAGCATATTCAAGCGCTAACTATATAAATAAGCACGAAACCATTAAGGAAATACCATGGAACAATACTTTGCAACAAAGCCACACGAAGAAGCTGTTGGTGAAATTGAAGTCCTAATTGAGGATTACTACCAAAATCTACAAACAACTGGCACAATCAAACTGTGGAAGCGCTCATATGACGCATACAATGCTGCTGTGAAGAGTGGCTCATCTATTGGATCATCTGGTGATCATAACGAATACTCAACAATGAAAGTTAACCATTACCGTAACTTTGTTCAGCATTTGATGAACTTGACGATCAACCAACGTCCTGCATTTGAACCAAGAGCTACTAATACAGATGTCAAGAGCCAAACACAGACCATCCTGGCGCGTGGACTCTTGGACTACTATATGCGTGAGAAGAGACTTGAGCGTAATCTCCGTAAGGCTGTTGAATACTCTTTGATCTTTGCTGAAGGCTTTGTTGGCACTCAGTGGAATGCTACATCAGGCAAGGTCTATTCAACAGACCCAGACAGTGGTGCAGAGATTAAAGAAGGCGATATTGAGTACACCAGCTACGAACCATTCAACGTTATCCGTGACATTCACCTGGAAGATTGGGAAAAGCACGATTGGGTTGTGTTGAAGACCTTCGTTAATAAGTTTGACCTGGCAGCAAAGTATGAAGAGCTGGCAGCAGAGATTGTTGCAACTCCTGGTGACCCACATGTTAAGAAGTATGCATACCGTCAGAAGAGTCAAACAACCAATGATACAAGTCTGGTTCCTGTATATGAATTCTACCATAAACGCACTTCGGCTGTCCCTGATGGTCGCCTCATCACCTTTATTGACAGTCGTTTAGTGTTGACGGATGGTCCTCTACCGTATCGTGACATTCCGTTGTTCCGTGTTAGTGGTAGTGACTTGGTTGGTACCACCCAAGGTTACACAGCTGCATACGACCTATTGGCTATTCAAGATGCGGTTGATGTATTGTACTCAACCATCCTAACCAATCAGACATCATTTGGTGTTCAGAACATTACATCACCAAAAGGTAACAACCTATCAGTAACACAATTGGCTGGTGGTCTTAACTTTATTGAATATGATCCACAGTTGGGCAAACCTGAACCAATGAACCTGACATCAACTCCCGCAGAAGTGTTTAGCTTCCTTCAGATGCTTGAACACACCATGGAGACACTATCTGGTGTCAATAGTGTTGCACGTGGTAATCCAGAAGCATCCCTAAAGTCTGGTGCAGCTTTGGCTTTGGTTCAGTCTATGTCTATCCAGTTCAGTCAACAGTTACAGAACAGTTATGTCCAGTTGTTGGAAGATGTGGGAACATCCACTATTAACATTCTGCGTGACTTTGCCTCTGTTCCACGTATTGCTATGATTGCTGGTAAGCACAGTCGCGGCATGATGCGTGAGTTTACAGGTGAAGACCTTGACCAAGTTAACCGTGTTATGGTTGATGCTGGCAATCCAATGACCCGCACAACAGCAGGTAAGGTTGAGTTGGCACAGATGATGATGCAAGCTGGTCTGATCACTACACCTGACCAACTGCTGCAAGTTATCCAGACTGGTAACCTTGATCCACTAATTGAAGGTAAGACGACAGAACTTCTGGCTATTAAAGCTGAGAATGAAGCACTGGCAGAGAACCAACCTGTTGCAGTTATGATTACCGACCAACACAAGCTGCACATCATGGAACACAAGTCGGTTATCAGTGACCCAGCAGTTCGTGAAGATCCAGCGACAGTTGAAGCAGTCACCAACCATATTCTTGAACACTTCCAGTTCTTGAGTGATCCACAATATGCTCAACTGTTAGTTCTGTTAGGACAAGAGCCTATTCAACAACAAGGAGCCCCAGCGCCAATGCAGGGCGGCCAAGGAGCACCAGTTCAAGGTGGTCAACAGCCAACATCACCTAATGAGATGGTAGCACAAATGCAACCAAGTATGCCATCTATGCCAACTAATCCTATGACGGGTCAGCCAGCTCCTACACCAGGAGTATAACATGAGCGATGACAATACCAAGGAGAGAGTGGTGAGACTTGAAGTTATGGCAGAAAACATCCATGATGACTTTAGCCGGTTGCATACGGACCTGAAGTCTCTGGAGGTTGCCCTGGATAACCACGGGAAAAGTGAGACGTTAACATTCCAAGAAATAAATAAGGCTCTGGTGACATTAAGTTCCACAGTTCGGGAGATTAGCGTGAGTATAACAGACCTTCGGGACACAGTCAAGGATCTGAAAGAGAACCAACAGCTGATGTACAAGGATATTGTTGTACTACAAAACTTTGCACAAACGGTAGATGACCTCAAAGTTAAGATCGTTGGATTAGAAGCAACCAAGCAAGAGTTCAACGATTACAAGACAGCAGGCAAAGCAAGCTGGAAGACAATTACAGTAGTTGGTTCAATTGTCAGTTTCATATGGGCCGGTATCATGCTGGCATTAAAGATATTCTTCGGAATATAAATACATCTGTTGTTACCCATTACGGATACAACAAATTAACTCTACACAAGTGAGGGAAACAAAATGAGTGAAGATACAGGAAGCAGCGCATCAGTTGAATCAAGTGGTGCAGTAGAATCAGCAGGCAGTGATGAATCGTTGGTTGGTGCTGTAGGTGCCGACTTTGGTGAAGAAGCAGTAGCCGAAGCGATCAAGACCTGGCGTGTTAAGATTGACGGCGAAGAGCAAGATGTTAGCGAAGAAGAGCTACTGAAAGGCTACCAGTCAACAAAGAGTGCACAACAGAAGTTCAATGAAGCTGCACATATGCGTAAACAAGCTGAAGAGTTCATCAAGCTTGCAAAATCAGATCCACGTAAGCTGCTAACCCACCCAGGCATTGGTGTTGATCTCCAAGCTTTTGCCAACGCTATTTTGAGTGAGCAACTGGAAGAACAGCTTTTGTCTCCTGAAGAGAAAGAGCTTCGTGACACTAAACGAAAGTTGGCTGAATATGAAGAAGCAAAACGTGTACAAGAAGAAGCCCGCCAGCAGGAAGAACTTGACAAGTACACACAGATGTACGAACAAGAATACACGGAAAAGATTATCGGAGCACTGGAAACAAGTGGTCTACCGAAGACTGAGTATACTGTAAAGAAGATTGCTGAGAAGATGTTGATTGCTGCAGAACGTGGCCTTGATGTTGAACCAGCTGATGTTATCCAATTTGTTAAAGCAGATTACATGAACGACATTAAGATGCTGTTTGGTTCTGCCAATGAGGATATCCTTCTTTCTATGCTGGGTGACGATGTAACAAAGAAGGTCGTCAAAGGGCATCTCAAAAAGGTTCAACCAAAGATTAAGTCTCCAGTTAAGATGACCACCCCAACAAAGGCAGTCATTCCAGGCCAGAAGCAAGAATCCACCCGCAACAAATCACGTGAAGAATGGTTAAAGGAAATTGCTGAAAGAGCAAAGTCGTAACATTTTTGACCTAACTTATAAATAAGCAGGACTGATGCTGAAACGCCAAGGCTATTTTAGGTTAGGTCATAATTGTTTACGGAAAAGAGCCTACGGGTACCCTGAATACTAAACACCACAAACTAACTTTTGCAGCACAAAACTAACAAACTTTTGGAGTATTACAAATGACTACAACTACCGACCTATCCGGTCTTTTCAAAGAAGTTTACGGCGAATCAGTCGTCTCTTTGGTTCCTGAATCTGCCTTGATCGTCAAGGAAATCCCTTTCGTTGCCCGTGAAAAGCAACTTGGCAACAAGTATCACCAGCCAGTCATCGTTCAGATGGAACACGGTGTTACCTACGCTGGTGCTGACGCTGGTGCGTTCACACTAAACAACGCTATCTCTATGAAGACCCAAGACGCACAAGTCCAGGGCGCTCAAATGGTTCTGCGTTCTACACTTGATTATGAATCAGCTGCACGTGCATCTGGCTCCAAGTCTGCATTCATGGATGCAACCCAACTTCAAGTTGAAAACATGCTTCAGTCTCTGACCAAGCGTCTGGAACTGTCCCTGATTTACGGTGCTGCTGCAACTGGTCTTGGTACCGTTGATGACACAGCTAACGTAAACGCTACTTCTACTAACCTGCTGTTCACTGCTGCTGGTTGGGCTGCTGGCATTTGGGCTGGTACTGAAAATGCTCAGCTGGACATCTTCAACATGGCTGGTACTAAGATCAACACCAACGGTGCTCTGACCATTACCGCTATCAACACAACGACCCGTGCTATTACAGTTACTGGTGTTGCTGGTGACATCACCGCAATTGACACTCTGTCGCCAACCGACATGTTTGTTCGTTTCTTCGGTTCTGATGGTGCTGAAATGGCTGGTCTGGATAAGATTGTTGAAAATACAGGTTCCCTGTTCAACATCAATGCTGGTACCTACAATCTGTGGAAGGGTTCTTCTTACGCAGTTGGTGGTGCAATCTCCTTCTCCGCTCTTCAAGCTGCTGTTGCAGTTGCTGTTGAACGTGGTGGTCTGGATGAAGACGTAACTGTTTTCCTGAACCCTAAGAAGTGGGGCGTTCTGTTGAATGACCAAGCTGCTCTACGCAAGTACGACCAGTCTTACTCTGCTGCTGCTGTTGAGAATGGTTCTAAGACCATTACTTTCCACAGCCAGAATGGTACGCTGAAGATCGTTGCTCACCCTTACGTTAAGGAAGGTGAAGGCTACTTGATCCCAACGAAGCGCGTTAAGCGTATTGGTGCTCAGGATATCTCCTTTGATATTCCAGGTTCCAAGTCAGGCGAAATCTTCCTGCAACTGCAAAACAGTGCTGGTTTTGAATATCGTCTGTACAGCAACCAAGCTATCGTTTGCGAAACACCAGCAAAGATGGTTAAGCTAACTGGTATTGCTTAAGCTTTAACAGTAAATACCCAAAGAGGGGCTGGGCTAAATCCCCAGCCCTTTTTTTATGATAGGAATTCTTAAATGTCTGTAAATCTAAATGTAAATGGTATCGCATACCAGTACCCAGAAAATGGTGACGTTAACTGGGGCACACAGGCAACTGCTTGGGCAACTGCAGTGTCTAACAGTACTCTTCAGAAGAATGGCGGCACTTTTGCTCTAACAGCAGACGCCAACTTTGGGTCATCTTTTGGTATTGTGGCAAAGTATGTAAAGTCACAAACCGGTAACGCCGCAGCAGCTGGCGTTCTTCGTCTGGCGAATGCCGACACAATCGCTTTCCGCAATGGGGCGAATACAGCTGACCTTCCTTTGGCAGTTGTATCAGATAAGTTACGATTCAATGGTGCTGAATTCGTTGACACTACGTCAGTTCAAACACTGACCAATAAGGACTATGTTGGTACAAGCTTAATCATTGGTGGTGGCACAGCACTAACAACGACTAACGCAACAGGTACTGGCAATCTGGTTAAGGCAACCAGCCCTACTTTAGTAACACCAGCTCTTGGTGTTGCCACAGCTACATCACTGGCAATCGGTGGTGGCACAGTAATATCTACATCAAATGCAACCGGAACTGGTGATTTGGTTAAGGCAACTTCTCCATCATTGGTGACCCCAGCTCTTGGTGTTGCAACGGCTACATCGTTGGCTATTGGTGGTGGTTCTGTTATCACAACTTCTAACGCAACAGGAACTGGTAATCTGGTTCGTGCAACATCTCCTACATTGGTATCCCCAACACTGGGTGATGCTACTGTTACGACTGTTAACAATGTTGAGATCGCACCAGCTGCTACATATGCAACTCTGCATCTGGCTGACACATCATCCCTAACAACTGTTGGTGGATTTGATGCAACTCTAACATTTGCCGCAACAACCAATGTTACGTTCCCTAATGCTGGTAATGTTCTAACGGATACATCAACAAATACGGTTCAATTCAAGACATTCAAACAGACTTATGATATTCAAAACTCTACCAAGTTTGCAGAGTTCCCAGATTTCTTCACTGACCAACTAACTTCCGGTCTAATTCCATCAACATCGGCATCTTTGGTGGCAAATATTCCATCAGGTGTTGCTTATATCCGTGGAACCCGTGTTTATTTGGGCATTACTAACAAAACTTGGACAGCTTCGCGCGATACATACGCTGATTTGGCATCTACTGGTGCTTGGACGTTCATTGAAGTAACAAATGGTGCTGGTGCTCCAGCAATTACTGCTAACTGCATGCGTATTTTCAGTGTTGTAACTAATGGAACTGCTGTAACTACTGTAAATCAGCTGAAAACAGCCAATACCTCCTTTGGTCTAAACGCACTTCCTGTTGTAACTACCGGCTATGACAACATTGCTGTCGGTCAATTGGCAGGAACCGCCCTAACAACTGGTTTCAGTAATGCACTATTTGGTGTTGAAGCAGGCACAGCCATCATCGGTGGTTATGAAAACGTCTGTTTTGGTCCATATGCTGGTAACACAATGACCAGTGGTTTCTCAAACATCTGTGTTGGTGCTGAGTCAGGCTCAGGCATCATCGGTGCTAACAGCAATATCCTTATTGGTAAGGCTGCTGGTGTAACAGGAACTCCTGCTAACGCAATCACATCTGGATCAAACTGTGTGTTCATTGGTGCTAATGCTGGTTACGGTTCTGCAACACAACGCGCTAATGCTATTGGTATTGGTGATGCAGTTACAGTGTCTGCTGCTAACGCATGGACAATCGGTAAGTTGGGTACGGTTCAGTACATCAAGGAAGGTGCTAACGGCGCTATGGGCGTTTCCACATTGGTAGCCGGAACTGTCACTGTGTCCAACACAAAGGTTACGGCAAACAGCCGTATCTTCCTGTCTACGAACACGTCTGGTGGCACGGTTGGTCATCCATACATTAGTGCACGTACTGCTGGTACCAGTTTCACGATTACATCTACGTCTGGTACTGACACCTCAACAATCGCTTGGGAAATCAAGGAACCTGCATAATGAGCATCCCACTGTCACTGAACGGTAAGGATTTCAACTACCCCACAGACAATGACCTTGACTGGGGGTATCAGGCATCCGAATGGGCAAAAGAAGTAACATTGTCACTTGACGGTGGTGGTAGTGGTGGGTCAGGTGGGTTGTCTGGAATGGCATCCATCGCCCAACTCCGCCAGCACGTAAAGTTAAATCTACAAACAGCTATTGCTGTTAATAGCTATTGGGGTGATACTGACGGGGGCGGTGGCATTTATTATGTTGCTGATCCAAGTGACACAACACCTGATGATGGTGGCTACTGTATTATTGCTGATGATGGCACCCGTTGGCTGTTGGAAAATCAAGGGCCATTAAGTGTTCGTCAGTTCGGTGCACGTGGTGATGGACTGCAAGATGACACCCCATACATCCAGAAATGTTTTGATACGTGTGGTGTGATTGGTAAAGCAGCGTATATCCCGTCTGGTAAGTATATGATCCAGCCACAGGGTGAAACCAACTATATGTGGCTAACTGGCTTCTCCAACCGTCGCAATTATTCATGCTTGTGGATGCCATCTAACTTTACTGTGTATGGTGACGGCGAAACAACGGTTATGGCATTAATCAACACACCAGTTTCCCCAGGAACAACGGACGGCCGTGGTGATTATTCAACTACCCACATGTTTGTCAACAAAGGATCACAAGAAGGCCTAACCAAGTCAATCAAGAATGTCAACATCCACGTACATCACTTGAAGTTTGACGGTAACCTGATCCAACAATCGGGGGAGGGTGTGTCATTGTGTGGTACCCGTAACTTCTCCATTACTCACTGCACATTCTACCGTTCATTTTATGAAACAATGTACATCGTGTATAGTCGTGGTGGCATCATTGCTGACAACACACACATTTCCAATGGAGAATTCCAGTGGGACGGTGGTGGTCCGCTGATTGACACATGCACTCATGTAAACACTGTCAATAACACTATCACAGACTGCGGATATTATGCCATTCTTGGTATTGACTGCTGGTATTCGTCGTTTGATAAGACATTCTGCCAACCAGACAACTACCCAGCAGCATCAGGGTTCCAGTCATTGCGTATTCAGGGATGCTACTTCTGTACCGTAAGTGGTAACCAATTATACAATAGCAGCTACTCTGCCATTTGGATACACGATGGTGCGTCTAACATCATTGATAACAACTGCTGTGTATATGCTGGTTACGGTGCCGGTGGTGGTAATCAAATGTCAGGTATTTTCATTGACGGATTGACAGCAGCAGGACGTGACCGTGGTGAGCACATCATCCGCAATAACATTTGTATGATGAACAAGGGGTCAGGTTTGATTGTTGTTGGTATCAAAACCGAAGGATCATACGATACACAGATGAATATTGGTCACTTGATTGATGGCAATATGTGTAGCTGGAACCAACGTGATGGTATATCCATTTACGGAAACTTCCACCGCATTGTTAACAACATATGCAAGAACAACAGTTTGTCGCAAACGACTGGCATTCTTGGTGATGGATACAACGGCATTGGATTGAACGGAGCTCAGTTCTGTTTAGTATCGTCCAACATCTGCACCGACTTTATTGATCCGAATCCTGTACCTATGAACTTAGATGCTTGGATTGGCATCAGTGAAAACCCACCATTATTCGCTCCTGCACACCCAACCAAATACCAAACCTGGGGCATTGTTGAATATCCACACAATCCGTTAGCTTACGAAGTTGCGTCTATCACGTATTCATCCACTGGTACCAGCACCACAATAGTGCTCAGCATACCCGGTGGGCATCTGTTTGTTGTCGGTGATGTGTGTTTCTTTTATGGATCAACAAATGATGTGGATGTGGCAGGATACCATTATGTGACCGCTACAACTCCATCCACAGTAACATACGTTATACCGGGCCTGGTAATTATGGGTGACCCAAACCCAGTGTTCATGCTGGAGTACTGTACTGTGTCAAATAACAACATGATTATAAATAACAATGTAATGGGAAATGTGTCTGGACAAGGATACAATGCATATGGTCTGGATATTCGTAACTGTGGCATCAACTCCCTGGTAGCAAACAACTTTGGACAATAAAGGAATCAAAATGAAAGACGCACTTGAAATCAAAAAAGCACTACTCCAATCACTGATCGGCTCACTAAAAGACGGCGAAGGTTCAGCAATGAAATCCCGCCCAGCAGCAGAACCAAAGATGGAAGAGGAATGTGACACCGAAGAAGAAATGGGTGAAGCTGAAGAATTAGACGTTGAAGATGAGGACACACTGGCACAACTGAAGAAGATGTTAGGGGTGTAATTAAATGGCACGCTACGACACAACTGATTTGTGTGATAAAATCCGCAAGATTGAAGCTATTCCTTCATCTTCAAATACCTTCACAGATGCTGATCTAACAGAACTGCTGAATATGGAACTGCAATCATATGTGGTTCCTGTTATTCAAAAAGTGCGTGAAGAGTATTTTGTAATCGTTGAGAACCAAGTTCTTGTCGGTAATGCAATCACAATTCCTCCTGCTGCAATTGGTCTTCGTCTGCGCGACATCGCTATATGGGATGAAAGCGGTCAAGCTTTGACATTTATTCCTATGTTGAGCCCAGAAGAACTAAACAACGGCAATATGTTTGGCTACACACTACGCAATGAGCAAGTTATTTTTAGCATGGTTCCTGCTGGTGTTACGTTGGCTATTTCATACTTCAAACGCCCTAATGACCTAACCGTAAATGACTACTGTGTTGTGGCAGCCAAGCTTGGTGGTAATCAAGTTACTGTAACCGGTATGCCTTCTACGTGGGTTGGCACTGAAAGTGTTGACATTATTGGTAAGACAGTTCCGTTCATTGGTAAGTCAGTAGAAGTTACAGCTACCATCACAAATGCAACAACCATTACACTACCAGCTGATGTATATGCACAGGTTGTAGTTGGTGATTTTATTGCAGCAACTGGATACTCTCCTGTTCCGCAATACATTCCTGTTGAAGCACACACACTGCTTATCCAATCAGCCGCTCTTCGTTGCCTACAGTCGTTGGGTGACCGCGATGGCTGGAAAGTATCCAGTCAAAAGCTGGGTCGCATGGAAGCAGATCTAATTTCATTGATTACTCCACGGGTTGTTTCGCAATACAAAAAGATCGTCAATAGCCGCACAATCAAACAGTTCGTATAAGGGGTAAGAAATGGCAGCACAAAACCTAAATGTAAAGCTAACGGGCTTGTTTTCTAACCCTAACTCATTGAGTGAAGCCCCACCGGGCTCACTTGATTTGGCAACCAACGTTGTTATTGACCGTGCGTCTATCGTTGAAAGCCGTCGTGGGTTCAAGAAATACGGTGGCAATGTATCAGATGCCGACGTTCGTTCGTTGTTTACTTACAACGATACACTATTCTGCCACACTGCTGGTGATGAAATGTATTACGATAGCAACGATACCGGTACATGGACGAAACTAACAGGCGTGTTTCAATCACCGGCTGGTGTCAAAATGCGTTCGTTCCAATCAAATAAGAACTTCTACTTCAATACTAACACAGGCATTAAGAAGGTTTCGTCAGTTGGTGGCACAATTATTGATGCAGGTGCACCAAAAGCTCTATCAGGCACCGGTGTAACATCAGGAACAACTGGCTGGATGGCTGGTTCTGCTGTTGTTGCCTACCGTATTGTATGGGGTTACAAAGATAGCAACCAGAACCTCATCCTGGGGGCCCCATCAGACCGCCTTTTGGTTACTAATACAAGCGGAGAAACCCGCAATGCTACCATTACTTTCACTGTTCCTGTTGGTGTAAGCACAACTTGGTTCTATCAGGTGTATCGCAGCCCAGTATCTCCAGACAGTTCTACCACCCCAAGTGATGAAATGCAGTTGGTGTATGAAAGCAGCCCAACATCAGGTGAAATGACGGCAAAAACAATCACAATTAGTGATTTAACACCAGATAGCTTGAAGCAAGCAGCACTATACACCAACTCCACACAGGAAGGCATTGAAAATGCCAACTGGCAACCGCCATACGCAAAGGACATGTGCATCTATAAAGGCCATGCTTTCTATGCAAACACCCGTTCTACTCACAAACACTATGTAAACCTCATATCTGCTGGTGGAACCGATGGTATTCAGGTGGGTGACACATTCACCGTTACGGATAATGCCGGTGGTGCTGTTGTTGTGTACGCAAGTCTGGATGAAGTCCCTGCTGCTGGTTATTTCAAGGTCCATACTGACCGCACACCTGCTGAAAATGTTGAAGCGACAGCACAGAGTTTGGTGTCAGTTTTGAACAAGTTCAGCAATAACAGCTTTGTAAATGCATATTATGTCTCTGGATACGACGAACTACCAGGCCAAATGCTATTGGAAAAGCGTACGTTATCGCAAAGTTCATTCTATGTGAATAGCTCACGTCCATCTTGCTGGTCCCCACGCGTATTGGCATCTGGTCAGGATAGTGTTTCACAAAATGATGACCTACCAAACCGTGTATTCTACTCCAAACCACAACAACCAGAAGCAGTTCCTTTGTTAAACTACTTTGACATCGGATCGTCAAATCAACCTATTGAACGCATTCTTCCACTTCGTGACGGCATATATGTTCTGAAAACAGATGGTATCTACCGTATTTCTGGTTCTACCGCGTCAAACTTCTCTGTTTCTCCATTGGACACAACCATTCGTATTGTGGCACCAGAGAGTGCTGTCGTTGTATCCAATCAGGTGTTCTTCTTGTCAGACCAAGGGGTTGTAGCTGTAGCGGATACTGGCGCACGTATTATTTCACAACCTATTGAAAATTTGATAACTGTATATACTTCAATCGCTAACTACCCTAATATCAAGGAGATAACGACGGGTATTGGTTATGAAAGCGACAAAAAGTACATTATCTTCCTTCCAAAGAACGGAAGTGACACTTTCGCCAGAGTTGCATATGTTTTCAACTTTGCTACTTTAGCATGGACCAAGTGGGAAAAGGACATTACTTGCGGCATTGTAAATCCACAAACCAATAAACTATACTTTGGTTGCCCATATGTAAGTGCTGATCAACCATCACACGTGAAGATTGAACGTAAAGATTTTGCACCAAGTGATTACAACGATGATGAAGTTGATGTTACAATCAGTGTTGTGAATGGTCGTGTATTAACACTAAACTCTGTTGTCAATCTGGTAGTTGGTGATGCTGTATACCAAAATGGTTACAGCGAAAACATCACAGACATATCAGGCAACAACGTAACAGTTGACGGCACATATGTGTTTGAGACTGGGGATGCCCGTGTATATCGCCCAATCGCCGCATCTATTGCATTCGTTGTTATTGATGTGGATAATCCAGCTGTGATGAAGCACTGGAGTCGCGCAACGTTCTTCTTTGATGATACCAACTTCTCATCTGTTGATATCACATTTGGTTCTGACATTACAGGCAGCCAAGATGTGGTTACAATGACCAAAACAAAGATAAACCAATGGGGTCTAAATACTTGGGGCACATCGGTGTGGGGCCAACCAGAGGGTGCACTACAGCGCTTTGATGTTATAGTTCCACGCAATTGCCAACGTTCAAACTGGATGAAGTTGCGTATTGATAGCAGCACAGCATTTAACAATATGTCTTTCAATGGTATGTCGTTAATTTACAACACAATGAGTGAGAGATTCCGATAATGGCACAACTACCAGAGTTTAAACGGGTACTCCGTGAGGATTTACCAGATGCAGAAGGAGAGTGGGTTGATCGCCTACTCTCCCCTGTCAATTCGTTTAACGAACAGGTGTATTCGTCTTTGAATAATGGATTGACGTTGGGTGATAACGTTGTTGGGCAGATTGAGGTGAAAACATTCAAGACATCTCCAACGTACATCTCCAATAAAGCATTCACACCAATAGAGATTGATTGGAAATACAAAGTTCCGCCAAGAGCCGTTATGATTGGAGCCATGAGAGCGTCTGATAGTGATGCTATTATAACCAATCCGTTATCTTTGGATTGGAGACTAACAGGCCCAGGAAAGATATCCATCCGATTCATCGTGGGGTTGAAAAACGGCACAAAATACGACGCATCGTTCATCGTATTGTAAATATAGTATCCGGAGAGAAAACATGGCATTCGTACAAGCATACAACACACAACGCAAGAAAAATGATGCTGATCCATATGGTGGATTTAGCACGACAACTAACGCTGGTGTAAACAACACAGGATCTGTTTCTACTGAAACGGGTCTACTGAAGGACACATCAGGTGGCAAACTGGCTAATGCACAAGAAGGTGGATCGGGTCGGTTTGTTAACCTGCAGAACTACCTTGATGCTAACAAGGGACAGGCAGTTGACCTATCTCAGAATGTTGGCCAGCACATTGGTAATGAGGTTAGTCAGGCACAAACAGCCCTAACGTCTGCTGCGGACACATATAAAGCAGACGTTGCAAAGAACACCCGTACATATGACCAGAACTTGGTCAATAATGTTATTGCTAATCCTAATGCAAACGCAAATGCCGAAAACGTAAAGAAGTTCAGTGATGTGTTATCAGGCACATACGGTGGCCCAACTGTTGGCTCAACTGCAACCTTTGATCCAGCCATTAAAGAAGTAACAGAGGCAACAGTGGCCGGCAAGAATGTTAACAACGCGGCAGGTCAAACTGCGCTACTGAAAGGCATGTCAGCTAACCGCCCATATACAACTGGTGGATATAACTTCAATCAGCTGCTATTACAGAACAACGACCAAGCCCGTGCAAACATTACCGAAGCAGGCAAACAAGCAGATCCACTGGGTGGTCAGCTGACTGGTGCATTCACACAAGCGGCTGATTTAACTACACAAGCGCAACTAAACAACCAGAAAGTTGCGAATGACTCACGCGCTGCAATTGCTGCAGAAACCAGTCGCCTGGAAGCTAAGTGGGCTCAAGATGCAGCTGCCATTGATGCTCAGAAACAATTGCGCAGTGATGAGTTGATTAATAAACTGGCCACGTTGGGAACAGGAGCCAGAGTGGCTACACAAGCCAACGCAATAGCGGCTGAACAAGAACGCAAAATGATCGCTTCTGCGCTGAGTCAAATGGGTGAAGCAGCATGGAAGTCTGGGGACGGTAGAGTTGGTGAAGCTGCTGATAATGCATTGCGAAATTACCAAGCCCGACCTGTATCGGGTACAGTATCTGGTGGTGCGACGGTGGACACATCAGCATTTACCGACCAAGACATCGCTGATTTAGGTATGACCAGATTGCAGCTAAATAACATTCTACGATCCCGTCAACGGGTTGTGGATATGGGTGGTGCAGCAACTGATCTGTCCCAATGGCTTGCTCCGTATATACACAAGACCACTGCAGCTGGTGCTGCATCAAGTGCTGATGCAAATCGTTATAATAATTTAAACTCACTGATTGGAGCTGCTCCAACGCAAAATGTATCACAAGCGGCAATTGACGCAGCGCGGGCAAATAAACCACTGTTTGACACGAAAGAAGCATATGTCCGTATGAATACGGAAATGAACACCATTCAAGCCCAACAACAAGCCAGATGGGCAAAAGAACAGGAAATCCGATCTGCCCAGATTATAGCTGATGCTCAGAGAGCAGCCGCGAAAGCAGCACAACAAGCATCATATATTCAACTGGCTGGTACTCTCATAATGGCAGCAGCGGCGTTTTTCTCTGACGAAACACTAAAAGAGAACATTAGCGAAACATCAAGTGATGATATAACTAACATTCTAAACGATCTAACGAAAGGAACCAAATAATGGCATACTATTCACGATTTGGTGAGCAAAAAAACACCAATGATGCTTTTGATGGGTTCAATTCCCGCACGGCAATCAGTAACGCAGAGGTGCAGCAACCTGTGTTTGGTTCTCTAATGTCTTACTTAGGGGAACAAAAAGCAGAGTCAGCAGTAACAACCCCTGTAGGAGATAACAAAGGGCTGGGGAATGCTGCTACCCGTCAAGGGGCATCTGCAAACAGATCCAATATCATATCTAAACAGGGTGACTCATCACAGACATCACTGGAGATGGGAGATAATGCAGCTGCCGTTAAGTCAACTCCTACCCCACAGGAACAACCTGTATCCGTGTCACCAAATCGCCCTAATATAACCCGTTCATTTGGTGAAGGTGCAGTTGCAAAACCACAAGGAACAACCCACATATCAGGTGATGAACAACTATACGGTGCAAATACCCCAATAGACCCATCAATGTATAGTGCTGTTAGACAGCGTTGGACTGGAACCACGCCAAGAGGTGGAACATTTAGCGGTACCGCAACCATTGGTGCAATGCCTTCATGGAAGGGAGAGGCCCCTGGAGTTACATCAGCAATGTCAGTGGTGGCAAAGAATGTAAATAACATAGGCACCCAGTTATCTGAAGAACAAAAACAGAAAAATCGGGACTACGTGTCTATGCGGGCACGCGGGGGTGGTGCATACATCAACGGTGACAGTAATAAGCTGCTATACGGTAATGATCGGGTTACGGCATTTGCTACCGAAGAAAGAGCTAAGCGCCTGGCATTAGTAAAACAAACTATAATGGACCAGATATCATCGTATTACAGCGACGAAAACCTAAAAGAGAACATTAGCGAAACAGATAGTGATGATATCACTAAAATAATAAACGATTTGACAAACGGAGCACGATAATGAGTGGATTTAGCGGAGTATTTGATTTTCTTGGTGGTGGCAACTTCAGCAAAGGCGCTGATGCTGCTTCTGCTGCTGTGGATGCCATTCGTAACATGCCTGTGTATGACCCAGCGAAGGCACAGATCATGCTTGGACGTGCTGTTGAACTTGGTGAAATAACACCAGAACAGGCACAAACGTTCCTATTGGACTATTCAGCAATGGAAGGCGTTCAAGCTGACCCAGCTACCGTACAAGCACAACGTGAAGCACTGGTTTATTTCCAGGATGTTGCTAAAAATGGTATGACAGCGGCTGATAAGGCACAACTTGAAGGTGTTATGATTCAAGAGAATGCCAATGAACGTGGTAACCGTGAAGCTATCCTGCAAAACATGGCACAGCGTGGTCAATTAGGTTCTGGTGCTGAATTGCAATCAAAACTAATCAGCCAACAGGGTTCTGCCAACCGTAACTTTACAGCAGGCACAAATCTGGCAGCTCAGGCACAACAACGTGCACTGGCAGCTATGACACAAGCTGGTAATTTCTCAACCACATTGCGAAACCAGGATGTTAGCGAACAAACAGAAAAAGCAAGAGCTGCTGATGCTATTGCTGCATTCAACGCTAATATGCAAGCACAAACCAACCGCACTAACACAGCTACAAATAATGCGGCACAGGAAGCTAACTTGGCACGTCAGTATCAAATTCAACAACAAAACTTGGCTCAACAACGTGCTGAACAAGAAGCTGCCGCTGCAAGTTATGTTAATGGATACAATGCAAATGCTGCATCTGCCCGTAACGCATCTAATGCTGGTTTCCAAGCTGCAAACATGTATAACCAAGCTGGTCAGTCACAACTGCAAACCATCGCTAATGTGGCTTCAATCCCTGCAGGTTCTTATGGTACAGGTTGGGGTACGGGTTCATCATCAACCCCAGCTGCTTCGTCAACCCCAGGATTTGGTGGAACTGGTTCAGGTTCAGGCCTGAGCATGCCATCGTCTGGTGGTATTTCCGGTGGAACATATGCGTACTCAGATGAACGTTTGAAAACAAATGAAGACCAGATGAGTGATGATGAAGTTGAAAAGCTACTGAATGGTCTAACTGGTTATTCGTATCGTTACAAGAAAGATGCTCCTGATAGTGTAGCTGGCGATGCGGGTGTTGGTATCATGGCACAAGATCTGGAAAAGACAGCACTTAAAGATAATGTTGTTGACACACCAAACGGAAAGATGGTCGTTGGCAATGGTCAAATGATGAACGCTATGCTTGCAGCACTGGCTAATATAAATAAGCGGGTGAATGACATTGAAGGAGACAAGTAATGGAATACTCACCACAATTTGAACAGGCTATCCGCACTCTAAATCCTAACGCAACACCAGAACAAGTTTCTGGGTTGTATGGCAAGTTCCGTCAATCAATGCCAAATGCACAAGAACAAGAAATGGTTGATGCAATCTATGGTGCTGGTGCTGTAAAGGGAGTTATTCCTCCGGATCAACTACCGGCTGGTGCTCAACAACAGTACAATCAATATATGATGCCACAAATGGAAGCTGATAAAGCACAACAAGACGTTATGCAGAAGCAGCAAGAGTTGTCACAGATTGATCAAGGTCTCAAAATATCTAACCAAAACGTTCAACAACTGCAACAGCAAATCAACCAAGCTCCACAAGAACAAATGACAGGCCCACAAGACCTGGCTGCTGCTCAACAGCGTGTGGCTGATCGTCGCAACCCTGGTGCTGAAACAATTGGTCATATGATTGCTGCGTTAGGTGGTAAGGGATCTCAAGACAACTACAATAACTACATTGCTGGTAAGCGTCGTGATGAGCAACAAGAAGTATCCAATGTAAAAGATCGGATGAATGCTGAAACTCACGCATTCCAGTTCCAACGTGCTAAAGAAGATTACATGGAAACACGTCGTGCTATCGCTCAGAAGCACAAGGAAGACATTAACCGTAACGATCCTAACAGCCAAGTGTCTGTTATCACCCGTCATATGTTCAAGACATTGGCTGAGAATAACCCTTCATTGAAGAACATCCCTGGTATTGAAGAGATGAGTGCTGCTCAATTGTCAGGTTATCTGCCGTTGGCACAAAAGATGGCTGAATTGGCTGAAAAGAAGATTGATGCTGATCGTAAATCACGCGAAAGTGACGCAAAGATTGCACTTGATGTTGCACGTACAGGTAAGGCTACAGCCGAAACTAA
>ERZ1034361.574-NODE-574-length-22987-cov-9.195330_pt1 | contig 22987 bp, 10 predicted proteins | sample MGYA00520617_ERZ1034361 | MGnify/ENA primary metagenome ERZ1034361 (study PRJEB33736, sample SAMEA104284507) | Azolla filiculoides | biome: Urban; feature: Water surface; material: Ditch water | place: Netherlands | collected 2015-10-28 | depth 0-0.1 m ...
GCATGTTCCTTGGATTGATGGTTAGAAGTAACGCCACATGTTGGCAACGGACTCAGTCAAACAACTCTTGCCAAACCGACTTCTTTCGCGGATTGCCATGGCTGTCGTAGCCGTGTTTGGCATCGTGGCCATGCCTTAGGTAGTAGTAGGGCTGATCAGAATGCGCTGATTGCGCGGATGGCGGGGTACTGGCTGTCACTGGCGCTGCATCGCGTGTGCTGCGCTCAATGATTTTGTCGAGTTCACCTCGGTCTAGCCAAACGCCGCGGCATTGCGGGCAGTAGTCAATTTCGATACCCTGACGCTCTGTCATCAGAAGCTCAGGCGATGTACATACTGGGCATTTCATTGGAATCCTTAAGGCTTGAAAAAGGTGGTGTGCATAGGATGAGTCCCATACCTATTCATTGTGGATAGAGATTGTTAACCTGACCTTATTGCATGACGACAAGCGACTTAATGACTATGGCGATCCCCGCCGTTGTAGCCCTCCTGGGAGGCGTTTTGGCAGCGGTTTGGAAACCCAGCCTTCGGGCACGCAGCCTGATTCAGCACTTTGCGGCTGGTGTGGTGCTAGCAGCGCTTGCCGTGGAATTGCTGCCTGAGATCGAGCGCGAACACGCGCCCACATGGGTCCTGATTGGCAGCTTCGCCCTAGGTAGTTTTTTCATGTATGGCATCAAACTCTGGACCCTGCGGCTGGAGCATGCGGCGTTGAGAAGCGGCGCCACTTCGGGCGCGGGAAGTGGCTTGTTGCTGGCTACCTTCATTGATGTAGCCACCGATGGTTTCATCATTGGTGCGGGTTTTGCTGCGGGCGGCCAGACAGGGACCATTCTTGCACTGGGACTGTCAGTAGAACTGTTGTTTCTGGGCCTGGCGCTGGCGTCCAATGCCACGTCGGGTCGCCGAATCATTGCACTTTCGGGCGCGCTCGGAGTTACCGTGCTTGTCTTTGCGGTGCTAGGCAGCACGCTACTCACAGGCGCTTCGCATGCTGTGCTCGGTGGAACGTTGGCCTTCAGTGCCGCAGCCCTGTTGTACCTTGTAACGGAGGAACTGCTGATTGAGGCGCATGAAGTCGAAGAGGAACCGATATCTACCCTGGTACTGTTTGGTGGATTTTTGGCGTTCTGGAGTATTCAATTGATCGGTCGATGATTTCGTCGCCGGCCACGCATCGTTCTGTCGAGGACTTGCTGGACCGGAAACAACAACTGCTGCTGTGCCATGAAGTGGCAAAGGTGATGGCCTACCCAGGCTTCAAGGCCTGCAACTAAGCAGGCTCAATGTGCAACTGGTGGGTGCGGGCGGTCGCTGTAAGAAAATGGGGGGTAGGCCGCAAACCGCGGCCTCTTCAGCATGTTTAGGGACTTCATGAAAGCAAGAGTTAGCGCGCCGGCTATCACGGTCATTCTTCTGATTGGGTTGGCAGTTACGGCCTACGGCCTCAGCGCTCCGTTGCGAAGCCAAGTGAATGAGGCGGTCGCCATCATGACGCTGTCCGAACCGCAAGTGGCAATTGCGGCATTCAAGGAATACCTGCTGGGCTTCGGAGCTTGGGCTGCGGTGGTGTCGGCGGCGCTGATGGTTTTTCAGTCGGTAGCCGCGCCTTTGCCGTCGTTTGTGGTGACCTTCGCCAATGGCTTGTTGTTTGGCTGGGCCTGGGGTGCCTTGTTGTCATGGACGAGTGCGATGCTGGGCGCGGTGCTTTGCTACGGGATTGCCCGCTCCCTGGGTCGCCCGGTGGTGGAGAGATTGGTAGGCAGCAGCACGGCACTGGAAACCTGGGACCTGTTTTTTGCACGCTTTGGTGTGCGGGCAATTCTGATTGCGCGGCTGCTGCCCTTCGTCTCGTTCGATGTGATCAGCTACGGTGCCGGCCTGACCCGCATGGGGCTCTGGGATTTCCTTTGGGCAACCGGTCTGGGCCAACTACCGGCCACGCTGCTGTATTCCTACCTGGGTGAAAACTTAACCGGCTCAATCCGCGTTTTGTTCTGGATCTTCTCCATCACGCTTGCCATCTTTGTTATTGGGTCCGCGGTCGGGCCGCGCGTGCTGCGAAACATGCGGGCGTCCAAATTCCGCAAGTCCGAGGAAGAAAGCGATTCGGCAAAGGCCCCTTGACCGACCAACGCGAGCATGTCGTTTGCGCTGGAAACTGCGCAGGCTGATAGGGCAACGGGGCGTTATGCTGCGGGCTGTGTTGATCGCTAGATGGGGCGACGACCAGCCAACACACATAACAGGAGACCAGGGATGGCAACGCGCAAGCAGACCCCCGCGATTGGCAAAGGTGCTAAGGATCCCAGCCAGCCCAAACCCATCAGCCTCGCGCTGCAAGGCGGTGGCTCCCACGGCGCATTTGCCTGGGGCGTGATCGACAAATTGCTGGAGGACGGGCGGCTCGATATTGAGGCGATCTCAGGCACCAGTGCGGGCTCCTTGAACGCGGTGGCGCTGGCCGCCGGTGCGGTTAACGGGCCGGAGGCGGCGCGCCAGAATCTGCATGACCTGTGGAAGGCGGTGTCTGAGTCGGGCGAACGCTTCAACCCATTGGGGCATATCCCATGGGATTCCAACCACCCGTTTGCGGACTGGATGGCCTCGGTTGCCACCATGTGGTTTCGCACGGTCACCCACATGTTCTCGCCTTACCAGTTGATGCCCGAGCAATTCAATCCGCTCAAAGATGTGCTGGTAGATAAGGTCGACTTCGCACGGATGCACGCGGCGTCCAAAGTTAAGTTGTTTCTGGCCGCCACCAATGTGCGCAGCGGCAAGGTGAAGGTGTTTGGCATCAACGAAAAAATCACGCCCGACATGGTCATGGCATCGGCTTGTCTGCCGCAGTTGTTTCGCGCGGTGGAGGTGAATGGTGAACATTACTGGGATGGCGGTTTCATGGGCAACCCGGTGCTGTACCCGCTGTTCTACTACACCGAGACGGCCGACGTGCTGATCGTCCACATCACCCCCATCGAGCGGCCGGGGCCGCCAACATCGGCCGACGACATCTTGAACCGGGTGAATGAAATCACCTTTAACTCCTCGCTGGTCAAGGAACTGCGGGCGGTGCACTTTGTGCAGAAGATGATGGACGAAGGCTGGATCAAGGAAGAATTCCTGGACCGGCTCAAATATGTGCTGATGCATTCCCTGCGCGCCGATATTGCTTTGGCCGACCTGCCAGTGAACAGCAAGTTCACCAGCGACTGGAGTTTTTTGCAAATGCTGCGCGACCGTGGTCGTGCCAGTGCATCGGACTGGCTGGCGGCCCACTACGATGCGGTGGGGGTGCGCTCGTCGGTTGACTTGGCTGAGGAGTTTTTGTAGCTTTTGCGCGATGTGCAGTTGAAACAAATTTGTGTTTCAGGCGTGGTCGCTCGCAAAGTACATTTTCGAGCACATCATTACCGCTGCCTGACCAGACAACCCGCTGCCATCGACGTGCGATCCAGCGTGGCAAGTAGGGGCATGGAACCGGCACCACGCACCCTGGATTCACCGCCGGTAAACTGCCGCGAACTGCAACACGAGGTGTCCCGATGTCCCTGTATTCACGTTTCATGGCCTTCACCTATTTGGCTGCGTTCGCAGCATTGCTGGCTACGCCCCAAGTGGCATCAGCACAGACCGCAGCCCCGGCCGCATCGGTGTGTCCCGCTATCCTGCAGCACCAATTTCCCCGCTTGCAAGATGACAGTCCGCAGAACCTGTGCCAATACGCCGGCAAGGTGGTTATGGTGGTCAACACGGCCAGCTATTGCGGCTTCACCAGCCAGTACCAGGGGCTGGAATCGCTGTATGCCAATTACCAGGCACGTGGCTTGGTGGTGTTGGGATTCCCGTCGAATGACTTTGGCAAGCAGGAGCCCGGTAATTCCAAGGAAATTGCAGACTTTTGTTTCAACACCTACGGTGTGAAATTTCCCATGTTTTCTAAGGCGGTCGTATCGGGCTCCGGCCGCAATGCCTTGTACGCAGCCTTGGACCGCGCAACGGGTGCCGTACCGCAGTGGAATTTTCACAAGTACCTGATTGACCGCAGCGGTAAGGTGGTGACCAGTTTTCCAAGCAATGTCGATCCACAAAGCCCCAAAGTCATCGCTGCTCTTGAGCGGGCGTTGCAGTAGCACCTGAGCTTGCGCTAACGCATTCACGCGTTTTGCACCGCGCCTTCGAGGCGCGATGCCGCGTATGCAAGGGCGCGGACTAAGCGCGCCACGCGTCGCTACTTTCATCCTGCAGACGGACTGAAACGCTCGTCTCTAACGGATCAAGACTTGATCAGCAGCGTCAGAGTTGCGATCAAACATTTCATCCAGATTTCCTCTATCTGCCTGCCTTCATCATCTTGATGGATGCATAGACCGCGCGCCTGGTCCTAGCCGCAAGGTGACCTTAGTCACATAAGACCGCTCACATTGTCCGACGCTGGACAAATCTGGAGGAGCGGGATTTCTCCTCGCGCAAAAATCCGCTCGCCACATCAGAAACGCCTGTGCTGCAGGACGTAAACGAAGGTGGTGAAGCCCGGTATTGCTGGCAGCAATGACATCCAAACCGGCAAGCGAAGTTCACTGAGCAACACCGCCAAAGCAACTATCCAGGTTTCTGGCGGCGCGCAGATGAAACGCAAAGCGAACAGTTTTTGCAGCAATCAAGTCAATTACAAAAAGGATCAAGCCATGACGACAACGAGCAAGACGGCCTCTGTGCAATCTGGTGATATGCAGTTGGCTGCAGCCACTTACCAGCAGTCGATGCAAGGCCTTACCGCAGTGGTCACTGAAAAGGCTACAGAGAGTGGCGTTGTTGTGTTGAAGCCAGGCGAGCTCAGTGTGGTTCAGGTGCAGGCAGGCAAACAGTACAAATTGCGCAAATCAGGCAACCTGGCTCAAACCCCCGACAACCTCATCGCTGTGCGCCATGCTGATGCTTTGCACGTGCGCTATGCCGACGGCAGTGTGGTTCATTTCGAGGGCTTTTACTCTACCTGTACCTCCGCCAACGTGTGCAGTGTGAGCCTGGCTGGCAACAGTGTTGCAGGTACCACCCTGAGCGGTGACATGGCCAGCGCGGGTGCGGTTGCCGACGATGGCCTGATGGTATATGCCCACGGCGATTCAGAAACTCTGATGTCCATGGCACAAGATCAATCCAGTTTGCTATCGGCACTGCGGAGCGCTGACGTCGGTGGCACGTTGACCTATCTTGCACCCAGTGCATTGCTAGGTGCAGGCTTGTTTGCCTTGGCAGCAGTGGGGGGGGCTGTTGCGGCTGCTGCTACTACTGCGACTGCGTCAGTGCTCCCGGTAGCCGTTACCCTGGAGGAGTCCAACGCCTGGAAGAAGATTGGTGCTGCTGCAGAGGCTAACAATGCCAGCGGCACAGCGAGCCCGGCGGTTGCCGCACTGACCCTGGACGATTACAGCAAAGCAAAGGTCACCGGGGTAAACGCGGGCAACATCTCGGCCATTAACAGTGCCCTCGACTCTGCTGCTATCACTGGTGCCAAAGCCGATTCCAAAGTCGAGATTCAAGCCATCGTCGATGCCTACAACGCCATCCTGGCCAGTGCCGATGGCGCCCCCGGAAACACCAGCACCTCACTGACCGGTGAGCAGTACGCTGCCGTAGGTATCACCGGCATTGGCAGCGGAGTGCCCACCGATGGCAGTGCCCTCAAACTGCTGGACGAGTTGGTAGACAAGAGCGCTGCCACCGACGTCAACACGGTTGCCAAATTGCAAGCCAAGGCCGATGCAGTCAACCATCTGCTGACTGCTGCGGGCGGTACGGATGCTGACGCAGCCAAGCTCACGCTTGCCGACCTAGTGGCGCTGGGCATTACCAACGTAACGGCAGAGAACATCGATGCGGTGCGTGCCGCCATCAAGAACACCACGCCCGACAGTTCCATTGACCAGTTAAGCGAAGTCAAGTCCATTGTGGACACCGCTGTAGTGGGCGTTGCCACGGAGTTGGCCAAGATCAGCAAAGCAGCGGATGCCAACAATGCCAGCACCACCGTGACGGTAGACGATTACATCAAAGCCAGTGTCACCGGAGTGAATGCAGGTAACCTGGCGGCCATCAATAGCGCTCTGGACTCAGCCGCTATTGCTGGTACACAGGCTGACACCAGGGCAGAGCTTCAATCCATCGTCGATGCTTATAACGCCATCCTGGCCAGCGCCGACGGTACGGCCGCCAATACGATCATTGCACTCAACGGTGAAAGATACACGGCTGTAGGCGTGACCGGTGTTGCGAGTGGAGCACCCACTGCAGGCAGCGTACTTTCCTTGCTCAATAGTACCGTCGATGCCAGCCAACAGACTGCTGTCAACACGGTGGCCAGTCTTCAAAAACTGGCCGACGCAGCAGCGCATGTGATGACAGCCGCGGGCCAGACAACGGGCGCCGTTACCCTCACAGGCGCCGATCTAACCGCGTTGGGCATTACCGGCCTGACCGCCAGCAACACGCAGGCAGTGATCAACGCCATTGTTGCGCAAACGTCCGACGCCAATGTGGACACGCTGGCCGAACTGCAAGCCATTGCCACCACTGCCCAGACCAAGGCTGCCACCGCATTGAGCAGCATCGCGACGGCTGCCCATAACAACACGGCAGTGAGCCAGTCTCTGGCTGCTTCGGTCTACATCGATGCGGGTGTTGCGGGCCTGACCGCTGCCAACACCACCTTGCTAGGTGCAGTCAACAGCGCGCTGGACAGCACCGCCGTGGACACCGCACAGGTCAGCACCACGGCTGCTGTGCAAAACATCGTCAACGACTACAGCGCCATCCTGGCCAGCGCTGATGGCACGGCGGGCAACACAACGACCGCACTCACCGGCAACCAATATGCAGACGTGGGTGTCACTGGGGTGAGCGGTGCTGCGGCTCCTGTAGCCGGAACAAACCTGTTCTTGATGGACAGCGTAGTGGACGCCAAGAGCGCGGCGGCCGTAGATACCGTGGCAGAGCTGCAGGCCATTGCCAATGCAGCCACCGATGTCATGGCAGCGGCCAACCAAGGCACAACCAACGTCACAGCAGCTCAACTCTCCGCTTTGGGTATCACCGGTGACTTCTCGGTTCAGTCCACACTCGATGCCATCAATGTGGCCATCCACAACGCAGCGACCACTGGAGTCGACACCCAAGGCGAGTTGCAGACCCTCGCCAATGCGGCAGCGCACCCAGGGCTCAACAGCGCGCTCAATAGCGTGACCAATCTGGATGTCACATCTAACCTGGTATTCACCTCCACCAGCGCAGTCAAGCTGGGCACGACCGGCTTTATCCACATTACCCAAACCGGCGGTACGGGCTACGGGGGTGAGGCGGCTGCTGGCAACAGCCAGGACATCGACATTTCCACGGCGATCGGCAAAGGCATGATCAGCATTGACGCGACAGGCACCAAAATCACCATCAACCCCACCTGGGACCTGGACCTGGGTGCCACGTACAGCATCAGCATCGATGCGGGAGCCTTTGTATCTACCGCTGCTGGCAATCAGGCCTCCGCCGCCGTGAGTGGCATCACGTTTAGCACGGTGACGCCTGGCACCCACACGGCCGGCAACACCACTATTGCGACCGACGCCCATGCATCACAAATGATGGATAGCAGCGGTGCACTGGTAGCTGGCAAGAGCTGGTTGGACATTGGCGGCCTGGGAGACAACACGGGAGGAGTGTCGTTGTTGGGTAGCTTGCAGTCCGGCGCCTATGCGTTGGTAATGAAGAACTACGCCACGACGCCGGCGGACGCCGCCAAGGGCTTTAACGGCATCAAGGCCCATGACACCAATGTCAGCGTGACCGACTTTGGCGCCGACGACCTGATTTACTTTGATGCCCAGGCCAACAACGCCGCCATACAGAAGTTTGATCCTTTGTACACCAACTTGATCAACGGATTTGGTCACGGTGGTGTGGCAGGCCAGACTGCGATGGAGCTCGGATTGGTGACGAACCCCACGCAAAAGGGCAGCAGCGCCCAGATTCTGATGGGCTTCCTGAACAACACCTCGAACCAGATCTTTGCTTCGGTCTATACCAGTGCCGATGGATCGGATCTTGGTTTCGGAACCTTCTTGGGCTCTCAACCGGTTCTCATGGGCTAAGTCCTTTCCGGCCTAAGTTTTCACCCAACCCCCTCGTACCCTTTTTAACAAGAGAAACATCATGACTATCACTTCAAAATACTTCGTTCAAACTCCCACAGGCGACAACCTGAACCTGCTTGACTTTAGCCTGTCCTACGGTCGCGGCGCCATTACTACAGCAGGCGAAACGATTCAGTACAACGGATCCGACGCAGTCGATGCCTTTTGGGTACGCCCTGGCCTTGACTACGATCTGCTGGGTACAGGAAGTGGTGTGGACAAGATCTACTTCACAGGCAATTTGTCGGACTACACCCTCACTGCAAACGCTGGCGACGCGACGCTGACACTGACACGTCTCAGTACCCATGAGTCGGCCGTCATTAGTGGGGGCTCCACAGGAAATTTTGACAACCTGGTGTTCAACGATGGGTTCGTCAATTCCAATGCACTTTACAAGGCAGCGAAGAACGGCGTGGCCTTGCCAGCGCTCAATACCAGCGAAACATCCCAGAACCCCCAGGGAGCCGCCGCACCGGGTGCCGTGCTGAATGACTCTATCAAAGCCTATGCCATCAATCAAACTGGCGAAACGTTTGCCACCACCAAGCCCGGTGTCAAACTGATCATCTCGGGTGCGGGGGGAGTAGACCAGGTGTACGTGGCAGATGGTACGAACGTCGATGCCACCGACACCGGCGATGGAAATGACATCATCTACCTGCGTGGCAAGTGGTCCGATTACACCAAGACCACAGATGTCTCGGGAAACACCATTACCTTTACCCGTGTGCTGGGTGCGAACACCGAGACGATAAAGGTAACAGGCGGAGCTTTGGGTTCCCACGACACAGTAGTCTTTGCCGACGGAGCCGTTCAAACCAATGACGCCTTCACCACACTGAAGAGCAATCCAAACGCTGCGACCGGTCAAATAGTCGGGCTTGGATTCGCTAGCTCACCTACCACCCCCCTGATTAGTGACTCTGTAATTGATGCAGCGTTGACCAAGCTGCAAACTGCAGCGCACACCGACACCGCCGCTCAGACTCCGGCCTTGACCGACACCGACTACAAGAACACCGACGCAAAGAATGTGGTCGCCGCCAACGTAGCCGCCTACAACAGTGCGCTCGATAGCGCTGTCATTGACGCGGCCCAAGTCAAGACAACTGCCGATGTGCAGCAAATTGTGGACACCTACAACGCCATCATTGCCAGCGCAGACGGCAACGCAACGGCGAACACCGGCACGGCCCTGACCGCTGCTCAATTTGCTGCCATTGGTGTCATCGCTGCCCCAGCTTCCGGCAATGCACTGTCGTTGCTGGATAACGTGGTGGATGTCAGTGCCGCAACAGCCGTGGATACCGTCAAAGAACTGCAAGCTATGAGCAACGCTGCCAAGGACGTGGCTGCTGCAACCGGTCAGGGCATGAGTACCACCGTAACCATCGCCGATCTGGCAGCTTTGGGCATTACCGGCGGCATAACCACTGCCAATATTGCTGCCATTGAAGCTGCCATTGGCGCAGCAGCCCCTGGCACTTTGAACACCAAGGCCGCTTTACAGACGCTGGTTGACAGCGCCATTCTTCCGGCAAACCTGAACGCTGCACTTGCAGTACTACAAACGGCAGCTTCCAACAACACCGCGGCTAGCTTGACTGCAGTGGACTACGCCAAGGCTGGCCTGACGGGCGTTACCGCATCCAACGTAGCGGCCTTCAATAGTGCACTGAATAGCACCGCAGTCACTGGCACCCAACTCGCAACGGAAGCTGCAGCCCAAGGCATTGTGGACGCCTACAACGCCATCCTGGCCACAGCAGACGGCACCGCCAACACGGCCACACCGGTTCTCACGGCTGCCCAATACGCTGCCATTGGTGTGACAGGCCTGGGAACTGCCACCACGCCACCCGCTACCGGCACAGCGCTGTACCTGCTCGATAGCGCGGTCGACAAAGCTGCCAACGCCACTGCGGCCAGCGAACCCCAAGTTCAAACCATGGCCAACGCGGCACTCGACGTCATGGCCGCTGTGGGCCAGCCCTTGAGCACCACCGTCTCCAAGGCTGATCTGGAAGCGCTGGGCATCACAGGCGTAACCGCTGCCAACATCGCAGCGGTGCAGGCAGCTCTCACCACGGCTACCGCAGCCGGAGTCGATACCCTGGCCGAACTGCAAACCTTGGTGACGGATGCCACCACACCGGCCATTCTGAACACCGCACTGCTTGCACTGCAAACGGCAGCCACCAACAACACCGCAGCTACCTTGACCGCAGTGGACTACGCCAAGGCTGGCCTTAGTGGCGTAACGTCTGGTAACTTAGATTCCCTCAACAGCGCCCTCAATAGCGCAGTAGTAACCGGCACTCAGCTCGGCACCACGGCATTGGCCCAAGGCATCGTCGATGCGTACAACGCTATTCTGGCCAGCGCTGACAGTGCCGCCAGTACGCCCGCAATCGCATTGACTGGCGAAACGTATGCGCTCATTGGCGTCACCGGCCTTCAGGCCAGCGGAGCACCGGTTGACGGAAGTTCGTTGGCACTGCTGGATAGCGTGATCGACGTAAAGGCCAAAGTCGATGTCGATACCGTAGCCAAGGTGCAATTGCTGGCCGACGCAGCAGCGCATGTGATGACAGCTGCGGGCCAGACAACGGGTGCCGTTACCCTCACAGGCGCCGATCTAACCGCGCTGGGCATTACCGGCCTGACCGCCAGCAACACGCAGGCAGTGATCAACGCCATTGTTGCGCAAACGTCCGACGCCAATGTGGACACGCTGGCCGAACTGCAAGCCATTGCCACCACTGCCCAGACCAAGGCTGCCACCGCATTGAGCAGCATCGCGACGGCTGCCCATAACAACACGGCAGTGAGCCAGTCTCTGGCTGCTTCGGTCTACATCGATGCGGGTGTTGCGGGCCTGACCGCTGCCAACACCACCTTGCTAGGTGCAGTCAACAGCGCGCTGGACAGCACCGCCGTGGACACCGCACAGGTCAGCACCACGGCTGCTGTGCAAAACATCGTCAACGACTACAGCGCCATCCTGGCCAGCGCTGATGGCACGGCGGGCAACACAACGACCGCACTCACCGGCAACCAATATGCAGACGTGGGTGTCACTGGGGTGAGCGGTGCTGCGGCTCCTGTAGCCGGAACAAACCTGTTCTTGATGGACAGCGTAGTGGACGCCAAGAGCGCGGCGGCCGTAGATACCGTGGCAGAGCTGCAGGCCATTGCCAATGCAGCCACCGATGTCATGGCAGCGGCCAACCAAGGCACAACCAACGTCACAGCAGCTCAACTCTCCGCTTTGGGTATCACCGGTGACTTCTCGGTTCAGTCCACACTCGATGCCATCAATGTGGCCATCCACAACGCAGCGACCACTGGAGTCGACACCCAAGGCGAGTTGCAGACCCTCGCCAATGCGGCAGCGCACCCAGGGCTCAACAGCGCGCTCAATAGCGTGACCAATCTGGATGTCACATCTAACCTGGTATTCACCTCCACCAGCGCAGTCAAGCTGGGCACGACCGGCTTTATCCACATTACCCAAACCGGCGGTACGGGCTACGGGGGTGAGGCGGCTGCTGGCAACAGCCAGGACATCGACATTTCCACGGCGATCGGCAAAGGCATGATCAGCATTGACGCGACAGGCACCAAAATCACCATCAACCCCACCTGGGACCTGGACCTGGGTGCCACGTACAGCATCAGCATCGATGCGGGAGCCTTTGTATCTACCGCTGCTGGCAATCAGGCCTCCGCCGCCGTGAGTGGCATCACGTTTAGCACGGTGACGCCTGGCACCCACACGGCCGGCAACACCACTATTGCGACCGACGCCCATGCATCACAAATGATGGATAGCAGCGGTGCACTGGTAGCTGGCAAGAGCTGGTTGGACATTGGCGGCCTGGGAGACAACACGGGAGGAGTGTCGTTGTTGGGTAGCTTGCAGTCCGGCGCCTATGCGTTGGTAATGAAGAACTACGCCACGACGCCGGCGGACGCCGCCAAGGGCTTTAACGGCATCAAGGCCCATGACACCAATGTCAGCGTGACCGACTTTGGCGCCGACGACCTGATTTACTTTGATGCCCAGGCCAACAACGCCGCCATACAGAAGTTTGATCCTTTGTACACCAACTTGATCAACGGATTTGGTCACGGTGGTGTGGCAGGCCAGACTGCGATGGAGCTCGGATTGGTGACGAACCCCACGCAAAAGGGCAGCAGCGCCCAGATTCTGATGGGCTTCCTGAACAACACCTCGAACCAGATCTTTGCTTCGGTCTATACCAGTGCCGACGGCGAGGATCTTGGTTTTGGAACCTTCCTGGGCTCTCAGCCGGTTCTTATGGGTTGATGCGCTTCACCTGCGTCACGATCCAAACTTAAGCAGTGCGCCAATTGCTAGAACTCGCAGTGGCAAGCATCTCGGCTTGCCTTGCGACTCGCTAGCAGGGGTTCCCCATCAGACCATACAAAAAACTACAACGATAAGGAGCCATCATGGCCATCGCACCCACCACCCGGTATTTCGTCGTCAACGCGCTGGGCGACAACAAGGACTTCCTGGACTTCGGCCTGAGTTATGGTGGTGGCGCCATCAGCACGGTGGGTGAGGTCATTCAGTACAACGGCTCCGCCAATGTGGACGGCATCTTTGTGCGCCCGGGCATGACGGTCGACGCCACCAGCACCGGCGACGGCTCCGACAACATCTACCTCAGCGGCAGTCTGCTCGACTACAGCCTTACGACCAACCTGATGGAGCAAACGCTGACCCTGTCGCGCACGGTGGACGGCATGTTGGAGTCTGTCACCATCAGCGCCGGCACCAGCTTGGTCTACGACAACCTGGTGTTTGCCAACGGCCAGGTGAGCGGCAACGCGTTGTACAAGGCCGTCAATAACAACACCGCACTGCCCGTACCCGACCCTGCGACTAACTCCTTAACATCTCCACCCTTGCCAACCCAAGGTGCTACCGTCAAGGCCTATGCCATCAGCCAGAGCGGCGACACGTTTGCCACCGTCAAGCCCGGCGTCAACCTGGATATTTCGGGTGGAGGTGGTGTGGACAAAGTCTACGTAACCGACGGCACCAATGTCGACGCTACCGACACCGGTGGTGCCAACGACTTCATCTATATGCGGGGCAACTGGGCGGACTACACCAAGGCGATTGACACCATTGGCAAGACCATCACCTTTACCCGCTCGGTGGGCGGTTTCAACGAAGTTGTGAAGGTCAGTGGTGGCTCAAGCGGATCCCACGACACCGTGGTATTTGCCGATGGTGCCGCCCAGACCAACGATGCATTTACCGCGCTAAAAGTCAGCCTGAGCGCAGGCACAGCCGCCATCGGTGGCGCGCACTTTAACCCGGCCGTCACCACCCCGTTGTACAGCGACGCCGAAGTGGCAAAGGCGCTGGCCAAGATCGCAGCCGCGGCCGATGCGAACACCGCCACCGCCACCAACCCCACGTTGCAGGACTACATCACGGCAGGCGTGACTGGCGTGACCGATGGCATCACCGGCAACCTGGCAGCCATCAACAGCGCGCTCGACAGCACCCCGATCAACGCGGGCAAGGCCGACACCACGGCTGAAGTGCAAGCCATTGTCAACGGCTACAGCGCCATTCTGGCCAGTGCTGACGGCACGGCTAGCAACACCACCACGGCGCTGACAGCCACGCAGTACACCGACATTGGTGTGACGGGTGTGAGCACGGGCAGCGCGCTGCATCTGCTCGATGACGTGGTGGACGGCAAGGCGCAGGGAGCCGTGGATACGGTGCAGGAGGTGCAAGCCCTGGCTGATGCGGCCAATGCGGTGCAGGCGCAGGCTGCGGGAACGGCTGGCCTGACCATGGCGCAGTTGAACTTGTTGGGCGTCACTGGCTTGTCCGCGGGCATCATGTCCGGGGTCAGCGCCGCGATTGCAGCAACAGATGACAGCGGCAATGCCGTGGACACGCTAGCCAAGATTCAAACACTGGTAAACGGCGTGAACCATGCCCCTACGGTTGACAACCCCAGTGTGGGAAGCGGCGCGGTGGGATTGTTTGCCAAGTCCAGTGTCGCAGGTACGGTTATTGGTGGGCCAGCGATGGAACTCACGTCCGTCTCGACACCTGACGGTGCAGGTGGCTTCTATGACGTGCCCACCGTGGTCGGGTGGACTTACAGCAACCCTAACTACTCATTAAAGGATATTCATGTTCTGAATGACTACACCACCACTCATACCGGTGAGCCAGCATTGACATTGAATAACCAACCCTTCGGAGAACAAAATTACGCAAAATGGCGAGACAACATCGATGGCGGTACCTCCCAAAATGGTGGTGCGTTTATCGAGTTGGGCAATTTGTTGTCAGGGATCGGATCAGCGCCGATTGGCATAAGCACTAACCTTACCGGCCTGGTCGTCGGGAAGACCTATGTGTACGGGATGCAATGGCAGCAAATGCGGACCATGCATATCGACGAGAACGGCAGCAATTACTACTTTGCTGGCGGCCAACTGGTCATGAGCGTCGGTGGTCAGAGCCAGGTCTTCACCTCGTCAGGGCTGGCGGATGGTTGGAACACCGCGCTGTACAGCTTTACCGCGACCAGTTCGACAGCAACGCTTCAGGTGAGTATCAATGGCCTGACAGGCATCAACCAAATCCCTTATCCGGTGAAGTATGGGTGGGATGGGTCCGGCGGGGATATCGCGATCGATTCACTGAACGCAGCCCAAGTCATGGCTGCCAATCCTGTGGTGCAAGGTGCCGGTGCTACCACTAATGTTTTGTTTGGTTCGGTCAGTGACACCGATACGAGCGCTTCGCTGAAAGGCTGGGCCATTACCAGTGCCGCAGCAGACGGAGCGGGGCATCATTGGCAGTACAGCAGTGACCAAGGCGCAAGCTGGCATGACATGGACGGCGCCAGCACGGGCCAGGCGATCTACCTGGCGACCACCGACCTGATTCATTGGACCGGCCTGAAAGGTACCAACACCGAACTCAATGCGCGAGCCGTCGACAACACCGGCCCGGCCCTGCACGCGTCAAATGCGCTGGCAGGCTCGGTGGACACCACCCAAAACGGTGGCTCCACGGCTTACAGCAGCAATACTGCGGTGTTGGCCGCAAATGCACCTCCGCTGCTGCTGGATTTGAACCATGACGGGCAGATTGAATACAGCCAGATCGCGATGGACATGGATGGAAAGCAGGTCAATACCGCCTGGGTGGGCGCCAGCGATGGCATGCTGTTTTGGGACAAGTATGCCGATGGCAGCTTGCATGGCAGTGAGCAGTACGTGTTTGGCAAAAACACCGGCAGCGACCTTTCGGGCTTGCGAATTGCCTTTGACAGCAATAGCGACTTTCAGTTCAATACCAGCGATGCCCAGTTCAGCCAATTTGGCGTCTGGCAAGACGCCAACCAGAACGGCATGGTTGATGCAGATGAGTACCACACGCTTAGTCAATTGGGCATCACGTCGCTGTCCTTGAGTAGCAACGATGCCAGCAGCTCACCCGCCAAGGGGGTGAGTGTTCTGGGCGAAAGCACTGCTGCATTGGCTGACGGCAGTTCGATGTTGCTGGTGGACGCGATTTTTGAATACACCAACTACGCAGTGATTTAGGGCGCACCGGCAGGCGGCGCCTTCCTTTTTGCTCAATCTGGCACCACGGCGACGTGGTGACCAGATTTTTCGCTTCTGCCTTCTGTAGGCATTGCTGCACATTGTTCGCGAAAGAACATAGCAAGCGGCGGCTAAAGAGCTAGCAATCAAAAATCTGTCGACCCTTAGATTGACTCCAAGCATCGCCATCGACTCTGGTTGAACGATGGCACATCTGAAAAACTCCCAACGCACAAGGATCTGCCATGGCCATCGCACCCACCACCCGGTATTTCGTCGTCAACGCGCTGGGCGACAACAAGGACTTCCTGGACTTCGGCCTGAGTTATGGTGGTGGCGCCATCAGCACGGTGGGTGAGGTCATTCAGTACAACGGCTCCGCCAATGTGGACGGCATCTTTGTGCGCCCGGGCATGACGGTCGACGCCACCAGCACCGGCGACGGCTCCGACAACATCTACCTCAGCGGCAGTCTGCTCGACTACAGCCTTACGACCAACCTGATGGAGCAAACGCTGACCCTGTCGCGCACGGTGGACGGCATGTTGGAGTCTGTCACCATCAGCGCCGGCACCAGCTTGGTCTACGACAACCTGGTGTTTGCCAACGGCCAGGTGAGCGGCAACGCGTTGTACAAGGCCGTCAATAACAACACCGCACTGCCCGTACCCGACCCTGCGACTAACTCCTTAACATCTCCACCCTTGCCAACCCAAGGTGCTACCGTCAAGGCCTATGCCATCAGCCAGAGCGGCGACACGTTTGCCACCGTCAAGCCCGGCGTCAACCTGGATATTTCGGGTGGAGGTGGTGTGGACAAAGTCTACGTAACCGACGGCACCAATGTCGACGCTACCGACACCGGTGGTGCCAACGACTTCATCTATATGCGGGGCAACTGGGCGGACTACACCAAGGCGATTGACACCATTGGCAAGACCATCACCTTTACCCGCTCGGTGGGCGGTTTCAACGAAGTTGTGAAGGTCAGTGGTGGCTCAAGCGGATCCCACGACACCGTGGTATTTGCCGATGGTGCCGCCCAGACCAACGATGCATTTACCGCGCTAAAAGTCAGCCTGAGCGCAGGCACAGCCGCCATCGGTGGCGCGCACTTTAACCCGGCCGTCACCACCCCGTTGTACAGCGACGCCGAAGTGGCAAAGGCGCTGGCCAAGATCGCAGCCGCGGCCGATGCGAACACCGCCACCGCCACCAACCCCACGTTGCAGGACTACATCACGGCAGGCGTGACTGGCGTGACCGATGGCATCACCGGCAACCTGGCAGCCATCAACAGCGCGCTCGACAGCACCCCGATCAACGCGGGCAAGGCCGACACCACGGCTGAAGTGCAAGCCATTGTCAACGGCTACAGCGCCATTCTGGCCAGTGCTGACGGCACGGCTAGCAACACCACCACGGCGCTGACAGCCACGCAGTACACCGACATTGGTGTGACGGGTGTGAGCACGGGCAGCGCGCTGCATCTGCTCGATGACGTGGTGGACGGCAAGGCGCAGGGAGCCGTGGATACGGTGCAGGAGGTGCAAGCCCTGGCTGATGCGGCCAATGCGGTGCAGGCGCAGGCTGCGGGAACGGCTGGCCTGACCATGGCGCAGTTGAACTTGTTGGGCGTCACTGGCTTGTCCGCGGGCATCATGTCCGGGGTCAGCGCCGCGATTGCAGCAACCGATGACAGCGGCAATGCCGTGGACACGCTAGCCAAGATTCAAACACTGGTAAACGGCGTTCCCGCCGCAACCATGGGCGGAGTCGATTTGGGGCAAATAGAAAAAGGCATTGGCGGCTTTGCCGTACAGGGTGATGTGGCCTACCGTGATTTATCAGAAGGTGGCGCGCTGTACAGCGCGGGCGACGTCAATGGCGACGGCTATGAGGATTTCGTCGTTGGCTCCAGGAATGGCCATTACCCGCCACCCGACTCGGGTGCCGCATGGGTGGTTTTTGGCAAGGCCGGGGACGGCAATATCGATCTCAACTCGCTGGACGCAACCCAGGGTTTCAAGATCATCAATTCAGCGGCGCGTGTGCCTACTTTTTCTGATGGAATGATCATGGGAGCGCGCATAGTGGGCGGTGGTGACTTCAACGGCGACGGCCTTGCTGATCTGCTGGTGGCAGAGCCCAATATGGACGGGATGAACTCCACCAATGTGGGCAAGGTCTGGGCTGTGTACGGAAAAGCCGATGGCACCACGGTGGACGTGGCCAACCTGGGCAACAACGGTTTCACGATTGCAGGAGCTGCTGGCATTAACTACCAATACACCGGTGCGGACATAGCCGTGGGAGATGTCAATGGCGACGGCTTGTCCGACATCATCGTGCGCAAGGCATCTGAATCGCCAGAAACCAGCCCCGTGATTGTTGGCAGCACCTATGTGATTTATGGCACAGCCAACCAGGCTGGCAGCACAATTTCCCTTGGCAAAAACACCATCAGTGGTGCCAGCGGTTTCGTAATCAAAAGCAGCGACCGTTATGACTACGGTGGCACACCCAGCACCGACCTGACGACGCGCTTTGTGGGTGACGTTAACGGCGATGGATACGGGGACCTGATCGTATCGACCCCTGCCCATAACTGGTATCCCAACAACTACCCAGCGACTTATGGCGAAGGTCGTGCTTATGTAGTGTTTGGCAAGGCCGACAACGCCGCCGTTGACCTCATCGAGGTAGCCAGTGGCAAGGGTGGCTTTGCGCTCAACCCCGAGATTGAAACCAATGGAATGTTTGGCAGTGCGGCTGCTGCGCTGGGCGACATCAACGGCGATGGTCTGGCCGACTTTGCTGTCGGTGCTACGGGTAAGGACCAGAATGGCATCTACAACACGGGCCGCGCCTATGTGGTGTTTGGCAAGTCCGATGGCGCGGCCATCAACATGGCCAGCCTGACCAGTGGCACCAGTACGCAAGGCTTCGCCATCCTGGCCGAAAACGTGCAGCAAGCGCAGATGGGCTACTTCATGGACGGAGCCGGTGACATCAATGGCGACGGCATGGGGGACCTGGTTGTCGCGACCCCGTTTATAGATGCCAATGGCAAGGCTGGGGCAGGCCGATGCTATGTGGTTTATGGCAAGGCGGATGGTGCCACCGTCGACCTGGCCTCTATTGTGAGTGGCAACGATAGCTTAGGCTTTGTTATCAACGGTGCTAACGCTGGTGATGTCGCTGGGTATGGCGGTGCCAGGGCCGCTGGCGACCTCAACGGCGATGGTTTTGACGATCTGCTGGTGGGTGCCTCGCGGGCTGATGTCGGCGCACTGGTCGACGCGGGTAAAGCCTATGTACTTTTTGGTGGCCAGCAGTTCGCCACCACGGTGGACTTTCTGGGCGACGCCTCGGCCAACACACTGACCGGCACCAGTGCTGCCGAGACCTTTGTGGGCGGCGATGGTAACGACAACTTGATTGGAGGGGGCGGTGCCGACGTGATGATGGGGGGTCGTGGTGACGATACCTTTGTGGTGGACGGTAGCACCATCACCGCTCTGGCATCGGGCCTGGGTGTGGCTGGCAATATGGGGCAGTTGGCGCACATCAATGGTGGCACGGGCATTGACACCCTGCGCCTGAGCGGCGGTGCCAACCTCGACCTGAGCGCCATTAGCAACACGCTGATCGGTAGTCGCCTTGAGAGCATCGAGCGCATTGACATGGCGACCGACGCGGCGGCCAATGTGCTGACGATTCAGCTCAAGGACGTGATTGACATGAGCGGCATGAACCTGTTCAACCAAGCAAATGTGACCGGCGGCACCTACCTGTTTGGCGTGATCGAAGCGCGCCATCAGGTGCTGATCGATGGCACCAGTGCTGACTCGGTGAACGCCAGTGGTTTTGTGGACACCCACCAGACGGCCATCATCAACGGCCACACCTACGGGGTTTACAACCAGGGCGTGGCGGCGCAACTGCTGATCGACCTAGCGATCGTCAACGCCAACCACGTGGTGCTCTGACGAGGGGGCGCTATAGGACCTGCAGGGCAACAAGGAAGACGTTATCTCCGGGTACGTCTAGACCCGGATACGGTGAGCCGGCGCCAAGAAAGTAGTGGTTATGCTCATCCGGACCCACACTTGTTGCGGACCAGAATGCATCTAGCCATCCCGTTGGCAAGCCGCTTGACGGATGGATGGCAATCTGATTGTCATGAATTGCGATCAGATTGGTCAGGGTCGGCAAGGCCAGCCGCACTCCTCCAATAGTTGCGTAGCGCTGTGTGTCGGTGGTATCGCCAACTCCCGTAGTTCCGGTGATGCTTTGGTTGAAGATGGCATCGAGGATGTTGTGATCCGTCCAATAGTCGCCTGAATCGGCACTTCCATTGCCAGACAAGTCCCAGAAGTAATACCAATTGCCGCCCACATTGACGGGAGCAATCAGTTTGCTGGCCGCGAGACTCTGCACGGAGGGCAAGTCAATCACCGCGGGTGTGACGGTTACGCCGCTGGTCGAAGCGGCAGACAAATTACCCGCTGCGTCCACGGTATAGAGCTTATAAGTTCCTTGATCCAAGCCCGCTAGCGACAGGCTGGTGGGGCTGTTGGCCGTCGCAATGGTGACCGAGTTCCATTGGGCGTCCGCCGCCGTGGTGATGGCGGCCAGATTGGTGACCGTCACCGTGCCGTTGACCAGATAGGCCGTGCCGACCTCGCTGCTTTGGACACTGGTGCTGTCGGTGGCGAGCAGGGTGGCGGTGGTAGCAGTGGCAGAGGGTGCGGTGGTGTCCACCAGGAAGCTGCCGTTGTCTGCCACTGATGCGCGGGTCAACGTGGCCGGGGCACTGGTTGCGGTGCTGAGGATGGTGCCGCTGTTCAAACTCAGCGGATCGGCGTCGATGCTGATGCCGTTGGCGTCGGTCTGATTCGCCAGGATGGTGTAGGTGTAGGTGAGGGTGGTGGTGCCGCTGCCACTGGCGTAGCTTGCCTGCACGGTGTCGCTGCCAATATGCAATGCCAGTTGCGGCGATCCGCTCACCGTAACTGCCTCGCTAAAGGTGACCGTGGCGCTCAGTACATCGCCGGCATTGAGCGTGTTGTTTTGAATGCCGGTGGCACTGGTCAACGTCAACCCGGTCACCGTGGGTATTGGCGTTGCAATGGTTACCAAATTGCTGCTGGCGGCAGACAAATTGCCAGCAGCGTCGACGGTGTACAGACGATAGCTGCCGTCGATCAAGCCTGTGAGGGCAAGGCTGGAATTGGAGTTGGCCGTGGCAATGGCCACCGAATTCCAGCGGTTGGTGGTGGCGCCAGTAATGCTGCTTAGATCGGTCACGCTCAGGGTGCTGTCAACCAAATAGGCGGTTCCGACCTCGCTACTTTGTACGGTGGCGGAGCCCGCGTTGGTGAAGCTCCCAGTCGTGAGCGTCGCAGTGGGAACCAAGGTGTCTAGGCTGATGCTTCTTGTAGAACTCTGGGTGTTGGCGTTTCCTGCGCCGTCGGTATAGGTGCCAATGGCGACTGACAGGCTGGCGTTGCTGGAGGCCTGATTGACGGTCGGTGTGAAGGTGGCGGTGCGCGTGAGGCCGCTGCCGCTGATGGCACCAATCGTGCCGCGCACGGTGACAACATCGCTGGCAATAAAGCTGGCTCCCGGGTCCTCGCTGAAGGTGAACGTGATGGTGGCAGTTTCACCGGCCTTCAGCGCCGCCACGTTGCTGGTAATGGTCAGCGTCGGAGAAAGTGTATCGATGGGTGTGCTCGGAATTGTGCCCGCACCGCCGGCGTTGCCTGCAGCATCGGTGTAGGCACCGCTGGCGACCGAGATGCTGATGTTGCCGGACGCAATACCGGTGGTCGGCCTGAAGCTACCGGTGCGGGTCAGGCCGCTGCCACTGAGGGTAGGAAGCATGAGGCCGTTCGCTGTGACCACATCGCCCGTGACGAAGCTGGTGCCCGGGTCCTCGCTGAAAGTGAAGGTGATGGTGGCAGTGTCACCTGACTTGATTGCAGCCAGGTTGCTGGTGATGGTGAGTGTGGGCGCCAAGGTGTCGAGCGTGATGCTCGGCGTGGTGCCCGCGCCGCCGGCATTGCCTGCGGCATCGGTATAGGTTCCGCTTGCGACCGTAATGCTCGCGCTGCCGGAGGCCAAGCCGGCGGTGGGTGTAAAGGTTGCGGTGCGTGTCAGGCCACTGCCGCTAACTGCACCAATGGTTCCGTTCGAGGTAAGGACGTCGCTGGCCGTAAAGCTCGCGCCTGGGTCCTCACTGAAGGCAAAGGTGATGGTGGCAGTCTGGCCGGCCTTGAGTGCGGAGAGGTTGCTAGTGATGGCCAAGGTCGGTGCCAGGTTGTCGATGGTGATGCTTGGCGTGGTGCCAGCGCCGCCGCTGTTGCCAGCGGCATCGGTATAGGTGCCGCTGGCCACAGTGATGCTGGCGCTGCCAGACGCCAACCCCGCGGTGGGCGTAAAGGTGGCCGTGCGGGTCAGGCCGCTGCCACTGATGGCACCCAGCGTGCCGCCACTGATCACCACATCGCCGGTGTTGCCGTCCCAGGTAAACGTATTGCCTGGATCTTCGCTAAAGGTGAAGGTAATGGTGGCGGTCTGGCCGACCCGGAGCGCGGAGGCGCTGCTGGTGATGGCGAGTGTGGGCGCCAGCGTATCGATGGTGATGCTGGGCGTGGTGCCCGCGCCGCCACTGTTGCCAGCGGCATCGGCATATGTGCCATTGGCGACCGTTATGCTCGCGCTGCCGGATGCCAACCCGGCCGTGGGTGTAAAGGTGGCAGTGCGGGTAAGGCCGGTGCCGATGATGGCGCCGATGGTGCCGTTCGAAGTGATGACGTCACCAGACACGAAGCTGACCCCCGGGTCTTCGCTAAAGGTGAAAGTGATGGTTGCCGTTTCGCCCGACTTCAGTGCGGCCACATTGCTGGCAATGGCCAGCGTTGGCGCCAAGGTATCGATGCTGATGCTGGGGGTGGTGCCCGCACCGCCGCTGTTGCCAGCGGCATCGGTATAGGTGCCGCTGGCAACCGTGATGCTGGCGCTGCCAGACGCCAACCCCGCGGTGGGCGTAAAGGTGGCCGTGCGGGTCAGGCCGTTGCCACTGATGGCACCCAGCGTGCCGCCGCACACAGCCACATCACCTTAGCTGCCGTCCCACACAAACCTGTATACCGGATCTTCGC
>ERZ1034361.577-NODE-577-length-22963-cov-3.601022_pt1 | contig 22963 bp, 23 predicted proteins | sample MGYA00520617_ERZ1034361 | MGnify/ENA primary metagenome ERZ1034361 (study PRJEB33736, sample SAMEA104284507) | Azolla filiculoides | biome: Urban; feature: Water surface; material: Ditch water | place: Netherlands | collected 2015-10-28 | depth 0-0.1 m ...
GGGTCATCTAACAAGAAAGCATCATGCCCGTGTGGTGCATCAATCTCTGCATAACTTACTTCACTCTTGTTGCTGAGTAAAGATTCCACAATCTCGCGACTACGATTGGGTGGAAAACGCCAATCGGTTGAAAAGCTCACTACCAAAAACTTAGCCTGCACTTCCGCTAAAGCGCGATTGAGGCTACCTTCATAACGACGAGAGGGGTCAAAATAATCTAATGCTCTGGTGATCAGCAAATAGGTGTTGGCATCAAAGTACGTGGAGAACTTATCGCCTTGATGGCGCAAATAACTCTCTACCTCAAATTCGACATCAAAACTAAAACGATAGTCTTGAGATTCACCGTGAGGTCGTTGTAATTCGCGCCCAAACTTTTCTGCCATGTCATCGTCAGATAAGTACGTAATATGTCCAACCATACGAGCCAACTTTAGACCGCGCTTTGGCACCACGCCATGTTCGTAATAATTACCACCATGAAAATCAGGGTCAGACAAAATAGCGTTGCGCGCCACTTCATTAAATGCAATATTTTGTGCGCTTAACTTAGGTGTTGAGGCGATTACCAAGCAATGCGCGAGGCGTCTAGGAAACTGAATTGACCAAGCCAATGCTTGCATACCACCCAAGCTTCCGCCCATTACCGCAGCAAAACGGCGAATTCCCAACTTATCAGCCAAGCGCGCCTGGGTGTTTACCCAATCTTCAACTGTGATGACCGGGAAATCGGCGCCATAAGGCTTGCCAGTAGCGGGGTTAATGCTCATCGGCCCAGTAGACCCAAAGCAAGAGCCCAAGTTATTAACGCCAATGACAAAGAAGTGGTTCGTATCTACCGGCTTGCCTGGCCCAATCATGTTGTCCCACCAACCAATATCGCTTGCATCATCGGGGTTGGGACCGGCTACATGGTGCGATGCATTGAGCGCATGGCAAACCAGCACAGCATTACTTTTATCGGCATTGAGCTTGCCGTAAGTTTCAATAACTAAATCGTAGCCCGATAAGATGGCGCCACTTTGCAAAGGCAAGGGCTCGGCAAAGTGGATCGTGTTTCTAGAGAGGTGCAGCTCGCTCATTCGGACAGAAGAATGCGTAGGCTAATATCAGACGCTTCGGTTGGCAACTTTTTAAAGCCGCTTCGTGCAAATCGATGCCAGCGCCCAAGAACGCAACTCATCAACATAGCTGCACGGACACTTACTTCATCTTGACTTACATTTGCCCAAGCTCCACCTTGTGTTTGAGCGATACGTAAAGACTGCTTGAGGGATGCCTCCACGCGATCGAGTACTTGTGTAATACGTTCCTGCAGGCGATCATCCTCTTGCAACAAAGCATCGCCCAAAAGAACACGAGTCATGCCAGGGTTCTTTTCCGCAAAGAATAAAAGCATCTGCAAAATACCGCGAGCTTGTGCGAGGCCAGACTCTTCTTTTTGATTAATTTGATTAATCAGACCAAAAACTGTTTGCTCGACAAAAGAAATCAAGCCTTCAAACATCTGCGCTTTACTGGCGAAATGTCGATAGAGTGCTGCTTCTGAAACTTGAATTTTTGCTGCTAGAGCCGCAGTAGTAACGCGTTCCGCCTTCGGGTTTTGCAACATCTCAGCCAACACTTGCAAGATCTGTAAACGGCGCTCGCCTGGGCGAGGACGCTTACGCGTCTTACCCTCTTCGGCAACTGTTGCCTCGATCTCTGATGCAGTGGGGGCTAAGGAATCACGCATATCTCTATCTCTTATCAACTCTTAGCGCGAGCGAATCATCGTTCCAAAAGCTTGTTCAGTCAAAATTTCAAGCAATAGTGAGTGCTCAATTCGACCATCAATGATGTGCACAGAATTCACACCACTCTTTGCTGCATCTAAAGCTGAAGAAATCTTTGGCAGCATTCCACCAGAAATTGTTCCGTCAGCAAAGAGGCCATCAATCTCACGCGCAGTTAAGTCTGTTAAGAGCGTGCCATTTTTATCCATCACGCCAGGAATGTTGGTCATCATGACTAACTTCTCAGCATGCAGAATTTCCGCCATCTTGCCAGCTACTAAGTCAGCATTAATGTTGTAAGCCTGACCCTCTTCACTAAAACCAATTGGGGAGATCACCGGAATAAAGGCATCGTCTTGCAATGCTTTGACAACCGCTGGATTAATTGCTTCGATTTCACCAACAAAACCTAAATCAATAGTTCCGCCAACTTTCTTTTCATCGGCAACAAACATCTTCTTTGCGCGGATCAAGCCACCATCTTTACCAGTCAAGCCAACAGCCTGACCGCCAAAGTGGTTGATCAACATCACGATATCTTGCTGCACTTCACCACCGAGAACCCACTCGACCACTTCCATGGTTTCTTCATCGGTTACACGCATACCTTGAATAAAGGTGCCAGTCTTGCCAATCTTTTTGAGGGCCTCATCAATTTGCGGTCCACCACCGTGAACGACAACTGGGTTCATGCCAAACAGCTTGAGCAAGATGACATCGCGCGCAAAACTTTCTTTGAGGCGCTCTTCAACCATAGCGTTTCCGCCGTACTTAATGACGATAGTCTTACCGTGATACGCACGAATGTAAGGCAAGGCCTCGGCCAAAATCTCCGCCTTAAGTAGTGGAGAGATTTCGCTAATAGATGGAGATTGCTTTGTCATTGCTACTTTTTTATTTGATCTGGTAATTAATCGCCAAACAACTTTTGACGAAGCTCGCGACGCTCTTGCGCCTCGAGAGAAAGATTGGCTGTTGGACGAGCAATTAAACGGTTCAAGCCAATCGGCTCACCAGTTTCTTCGCACCAACCGTAATCACCAGACTCAATGCGGGCCAAAGCCTGCTCTACTTTTTTCAATAACTTGCGCTCGCGATCACGTGTGCGCAACTCAAGAGCGTGCTCTTCTTCAATCGTTGCGCGATCCGCAGGATCAGGAACCAAAATGTTTTCACGCAAATGCTCTGTGGTCTCAGAAGCATTTTTCAAAATATCGTCTTTTAAGGTCAGAAGCTTTTGGCGGAAAAAATCAAGTTGAGCCGCATTCATATAGTCCTTTTCGGACATCTTGAGCAATTCAACTTCTGTTAAAGGGGCACCCTTAGCAGCCTTTGCACTTGCAGCCTTACTAGGTGCTTTTGCTGTAGCCGTAGATTTCGTTGGTGTTTTTACCGTCATTTCATTCTTTCCATGGTTCTAAACCATTATTACTTCATTCTGCCAAACTTTTACCGCCCTTTTGCCAATATTTACCAATATTGACCGTGGCGCCGGATTGTACTTGATATTTCCTAGGCCAAACAGCCTTCAAGCCCAGCCAGCAGGGTGTCTTTAGGTAAATCGATGCCAATAAAGACCATCCGAGTTTGCTTTGGTTCGGCGCCCCAAACACCTGCTAAATCGCTCCCCATCATCTGATGGACGCCCTGGAACACGACTTTTCGGTTGCTACCCTTCACATAGAGGACGCCTTTGTAGCGCAGCATCTTCTCTCCAAAGACCTCCAAAATGCCTCCCAGAAAGTCTTCTAATTTTTTATGATCAAAGGGTTTATCACTACGAAAAACAAAGGATTGGATGCGGTCCGTATGGCCTGCATGCCCATGGTGATCGTGGCTATGGTCGTGACCGCAAGTGCTGTGATCATGGTGGTCATGACTGTGATCATGGCCACAAGTTGCATGGTCATGGTCCTCTTGCCCTAGGAAATGAGGGTCAATATCTAATTTGGCATTCAAATTAAAGCCCTTGAGATCCAAAACGGCATCCAGAGGAACCACCCCTTTAGAGATACCCTGAATTGGCGCGCGGGGATTCATGTGCATCAAACGATTACGCAAGGCATCGACTTCCGCAGGGGTCACTAAATCAGTCTTCGTAATGAAGATTTGATCTGCAAAGCCTACCTGGCGCTGCGCCTCTTCGTGCTCAGTCAGTTGTTTTGGACCGTGCTTAGCGTCTACAAGCGTTACCACCGCATCCAATACGTAATGATCTGCAACGTCATCATCCATAAAGAATGTTTGGGCCACTGGGCCTGGATTGGCAACACCAGTGGTCTCGATCACTACACGATCAAAACTAATTTTTTTATCCTTACGCTGCTCCCAGAGCGAATTGAGCGCCTCAACCAAGTCACCGCGAATCGTGCAGCAAATACAACCATTGCTCATTTGCACAATATTCTCTTGATTGTCTTGAACCAAGATGTCGTTATCAATATTCTCTTCACCGAACTCGTTTTCAATCACGGCAATTTTTTTGCCATGCTCTTCAGTCAAGATGTGTTTGAGTAAAGTGGTTTTGCCGCTACCCAAGAAGCCTGTGAGAATTGTTACTGGAATTAACGCCATCATTGATCCATTCAAAATCTATAAATACATTTCCCAAGCGGGAAACCTTCTATCTTACCGAGTTCCTCAAGCTTTGCCAGCCTTTGCGCGAGGATGGGCTTTATCGTATGCCTGCGCTAGGTGCTGAAAATCGAGAGACGTATAAATCTGCGTACTAGCAATGCTGGCATGCCCCAGCATCTCCTGTACTGCCCTCAAATCCTGAGAGGACTGTAAAACATGACTAGCGAAGCTATGACGCATCATGTGCGGGTGAACATGGGTTGGCAAACCAGCCCTCATTGCCAAAGTACGTAAGCGCGCTTGTACTGTTCTTGGAGATAAACGAGCGCCGGTAGCCGAGATAAATAAGGCAATCGAGGCATCCGCATGCTCAGACTGATCTCGCAGCGCTCGCCAAATTTTGAGCGAGTTCATGGCCGGTCCACCGATGGGAACTGAGCGACGTTTGCCGCCCTTACCCAAAACCGTTACTTCTCCAGCATCCCAATCTAACCAGCCTGCTGACTCCTGTTGGCGATCTTTGCTTTGCATCACATCGATACCTAAAAGCTCTGATAGTCGTAGACCTGATGAATACAATAAATCAATGATTGCAGCATCACGCACCGCCTCCAGATCTTTTTTTTCTTCAGCCTCTTTTACTGCTTGATTTACCAAAGAGAGTGCCTGCTCAACCGAGAGTGCTTTAGGCAAGGATTTCAGGCGCTTTGGCGCCTTCACATCATCCACTGGATTAGCAATCAAGTTTGCGGTAATTCGTCCCGCCTGGGAATCACGTCGCGCATCTTTTTCAGTCAACCAGTCATACCAGCCACGCCAAGCAGAAAGTGCTCTAGCAATAGTGCGTGATGACTTTCCTTTAGAGTGCAAACGGCCTGCCCAGCGACGTATATGCGCATTGGTGACTTTTAACAACTCAACAGCATCATCTGTTGCCAACTCCTGAAGCTCACCAAGATCCATTCGATACGCTTTGAGCGTATGGGGTGAGAGCTGCCTTAAAACATGCAGCTCGTGCAAATATTCTTGCACTAAGGGATGAAGGTCAGCTGGTGCTTGGCTCATAAGCCTGGATACGATCCAAAGCTGCAGCAGTGAGTTCGGCAATCTGACGCAAATAGAATGCGCCCATGTCTGCCGTAAATCGGGTTTCATCCTTGCTTGCCAAAAGAAGCACTGCTGGCGATTGCACCGCGCCAATACTTTTACCCAATGGCAGGCCGATGGCAACCATGCTTTGCCATTCAGGGTCGATGCTCACTTGGGTTGCCAACAAATCTACGCTAGCAGCAGCCAGCTCTTTAGCAGAGCCACAGAGTGGCGTATCAATCCATGGGCCAAATGCGGTATTAGGCGATAGAAGTTGCGCCGACTCAACCTCAAACACTTCTGCCAAGCCCGAGGTCACTGCCGACTCTACATCTGCTTTGGTATTGGCACGCATCAGGCGTAATAACCAAGCCACTAGGCTCTGTTGAGTTTTGTCATTGCGACTACCAAAGTGCAGCATCTCACTGAGACGACGATTGAGCTCTTGGTTCTGCGTACGCAATAAAGTCATCTGACGTTCTTGCAATGAAATAGCGCGATCTTCATGCGGATGCTTCAAACGAATTTCATTTAAGAGATTGGCATAGCGCTCAAAGAAACCTGGGGTAGCACGCAACCACTCCGCCACTAATTCTTCTTGTTCAGCTTGCTTAGGATCAATTGCGCTCATCTATGTCTTTCTCGCTTATTTTCTGATTTCACTTGTTAGCCTAACTTTTTACGCAGCAGCTCGTTGACCTGACCTGGATTGGCTTTGCCCTGTGAGGCTTTCATAATCTGGCCTACCAAAGCATTAAATGCCTTTTCCTTGCCAGAGCGGAACTCCTCAACAGACTTCTCATTAGCTGCCAACACTTTATCGATCATGGCTTCCAGCTCACCGCTGTCGCTAATTTGCTTCAAGCCTTTTGCCTCAATGACTTGATCTACAGTGCTAATGGCTTTACCAGCAACAGCCTCTTCCCACAAAATCGCAAAGATATCCTTAGCAATCTTGTTAGAGATAGTGCCATCTGCCACGCGAGTTAACAGTGGCGCTAAATGCTCTGCTTTCAAGGGGGCATCTGCGGTCGCAATGCCAGCACGATTCAGTGAAGAAGCAAGCTCACCTGCAATCAGGTTGGCCGCGGCTTTTGCCAAAGGCTTGCCAACAATTGCAAGCAACTCTTCAAATACTTTGGCAGTGTCACGATCTTGTGTGAGTAATTGCGTATCGTATGCACTTAAGCCGAATTCACTTTGCCACTGCTCACGAAGCTGTGCTGGCAAGGCCGGCATCTTGCTGCGCACATCTGCAATCCATGCATCATCAATCACTACCGGCAATAAATCTGGGTCCGGGAAGTAGCGATAGTCGTTTGCATCTTCTTTGCTGCGCATGCTACGAGTTTCTTGACGATCAGGATCGTACAGGCGGGTTTCTTGAACGACTGTCCCGCCGTCTTCAATCAACTCAATTTGACGACGTACTTCATATTGAATCGCTTCTTCTAAAAAACGGAAGGAGTTTAAGTTCTTAATTTCGCAACGAGTACCAAACTCTTTTTGGCCAACAGGGCGAACAGACACGTTCGCATCGCAACGGAATGAGCCTTCTTGCATATTGCCATCACACACCCCAAGCCAAACAACTAGTGTGTGAAGTGCTTTTGCATAGGCCACTGCTTCAGCAGCACTGCGCATCACTGGCTCTGTAACGATTTCTAATAATGGTGTGCCGGCACGATTGAGATCGATGCCGCTCGAAGGTTCGCCGTGCGGGCCTAAGAAGCCCTCTTCATGTACTGACTTACCAGCGTCCTCTTCCATGTGGGCGCGTGTGAGCTCAACTACTTTGACTTGATCGCCAACTAAGATTTCCAGATGGCCACCCATAACTACAGGTAGATCCATCTGACTGATCTGATATCCCTTTGGTAAGTCGGGATAAAAATAATTCTTTCGGGCAAAAATACTCGCTGGAGAAATCTTCGCGCCCACAGCTAAACCAAAACGAATTGCATGTTCAACAGCTTGACGATTTAATACCGGCAGAACACCCGGCAAAGCCAAGTCAACAGCACAAGCTTGAGTATTGGGGCCTGCACCGAAACGCGTACTCGCCCCACTAAATATTTTGGATTGCGTTTGTAGCTGTGCATGGGTCTCTAGACCAATCACGATTTCCCATTGCATCATGCCACCTCGCTTGCTTGACGCAAATGCCAATCACTGGCTTGCTGATAATGATGAGCCACTTGAAGTAATCGCGCTTCAGAAAAATAATTGCCAATGAGTTGCATGCCAATCGGTAAATTGCTTGAGTTAAACCCACAAGGAACACTCATTGCCGGGAGTCCTGCCAAGTTAGTTGAGAGCGTGTAAATGTCCTCTAAATACATCTGCACCGGATCTTTTGATTTTTCGCCTAAGCGCCAAGCAACATCAGGCGCAACTGGACCTAAGATCACATCGCATTTTTCAAATGCTGCTTGAAAATCGGCTGCAATAATGCGGCGAATTTTTTGAGCCTGCAGGTAATATGCATCGTAATAACCATGGCACAGCACATAGGTGCCAACCAAGATGCGACGCTTCACTTCTGAACCAAAACCTTCAGTGCGTGATTTCTTATACATATCAGATAAGTCACGATATTCATTTGCTCTGTGTCCGTAGCGCACGCCATCGAAACGACTCAAATTACTTGATGCTTCTGCGGGAGCTAAAACGTAGTACACCGGTATCGATAGCTTGGTTTTTGGCAAGCTAACATCTACAAGTTGTGCACCTAAATCTTGCAAGGCTTTTGCTGCAGCATTGACCGCATTGGCCACCTCTGGGGCAAGCCCTTCGGCAAAAAATTCTTTTGGTAAACCTACGCGCAAACCTTCTAAAGGTTTTATAGGGCTTGCATTGCCCTCTTTCCAATTTTGTGTGAGGTAGCGACCATAATCTTCACCAGAGTCGGCCAAAGATGTAGAGTCACGCGGATCATGGGATGACATTGCTGACAGCAATAAAGCACAGTCTTCAGCAGATTTACCCATAGGTCCAGCTTGATCCAAGGAAGATGCGTAAGCAATCATTCCGTAACGGGATACGCGGCCATAACTAGGCTTGATTCCAGTTAGTCCACAAAAAGCAGCCGGCTGACGAATAGAGCCGCCTGTATCTGTACCTGTTGCAATCGGGGCCAATCCTGCAGCTACTGCAGCCGCCGAACCCCCAGACGAGCCGCCCGCTACATATTCCGAATTCCACGGGTTTAAGACTGGTCCATATGCAGAGTTTTCATTGGAGGAGCCCATTGCAAACTCGTCCATATTGGTCTTGCCAAGGCAAACCATGCCGGCAGCATTTGGGTTCAGCTCATCCGGAATTCCGAGATTCGAAACTACCGTTGCATCAAATGGGCTGAGGTAACCCTCAAGCATTTTGGATGCCGCAGTGGACTTCCAGCCGCGCGTCACAAAGACATCTTTGTGCGCGACTGGGATACCTGTCAATTTTCCAGCTTTACCTGAGGCAATGATTTTATCTGCTTTAGATGCTTGCTCTAAACTTAAGTGAGCACTTACATCAAGATATGCATTCCAGTGCTTACCGGCCTCAATCCGATCCAAAAAGTACTTTGTCAGCTCAGTGCTGGACACCTCTTTAGAGGCCAAAGCTTTAGCCATTAAGGCAATGGAAGTTTGGTGCCAACTCATTCGATCACCCGCGGAACTAAGAAGTAGCCGTCCTGCACAGCAGGGGCAGATTGCATATTTTCAACGCGATGATCAGTTTCGGTAACGGCATCACTGCGCAAAGGTTGAGCCAAGTCTCGCAAAAAGAGAATGGGATGAGCCAAGGGGTCAAGTCCGGTGGTATCGACGGCTTGCATCTCCTCGACTAAGGCAAAAACTGCCTGTAATTGAGGTAATACCGCCTCGGCTTCTGCCTGACTTAAGTCAAGGTTGGAAAGGTGCGCAATGCGCTGGACATCATCAAGTTTCATGGGGCGCTAGAGTATCATTCATATATATATTTTTTAACACTTACTTATTTTCCCACTACATCATGTTTGGTTTTTTCCGCAGCTACTTTTCTAATGACCTGGCCATCGACCTAGGTACCGCCAACACCTTAATTTACATGCGTGAACGGGGTATTGTGCTTGATGAACCGTCAGTCGTGGCAATTCGCACTGAAGGCGGCCCAAATGGCAAAAAGACCATTTTGGCAGTTGGAAAAGAAGCAAAAGCCATGTTGGGACGTGTTCCTGGAAATATTGAGGCCATTCGCCCTATGAAAGACGGCGTTATTGCCGATTTCACGATTACTGAGCAGATGCTCAAGCAATTTATCAAAATGGTGCACGAGAGCAAGCTTTTAAAGCCTAGCCCACGCATCATCATTTGCGTTCCTTGCGGATCCACTCAAGTTGAGCGTCGCGCAATTCGCGAATCTGCTTTAGGTGCAGGCGCATCACAAGTATTTTTGATTGAAGAGCCAATGGCTGCTGCAATTGGTGCAGGTCTGCCAGTTTCTGAAGCAGCTGGTTCGATGGTTGTTGATATCGGCGGCGGTACAACTGAAGTTGGCGTCATGTCATTAGGCGGCATGGTTTACAAAGGCTCTGTTCGTGTTGGTGGCGATAAGTTTGATGAAGCAATCACTAATTACATCCGTCGTAACTACGGCATGTTGATCGGCGAACAAACTGCTGAGTTAATTAAGAAAACTATTGGCTCTGCATTCCCGGGACAAGAAGTTCGCGAGATGGAAGTAAAAGGTCGCAATCTTTCTGAAGGTATTCCACGTAGCTTCACTGTGACAAGCAATGAAGTGCTCGAAGCCTTGACTGACCCATTGAATCAAATCGTGACTGCAGTAAAAGCGGCCTTAGAGCAAATTCCTCCTGAGCTTGCATCTGACATCGCTGAGCGCGGCATGATGCTCACTGGTGGTGGCGCGCTATTGCGTGACCTCGATCGCTTACTGCTCGAAGAAACTGGCCTTCCTATTCATGTTGCAGAAGATCCCCTCACTTGCGTCGCTCGTGGTTGCGGTATTGCCTTAGAGCGCATGGACAAGCTGGGCGGCGTGTTCTCACAAGAGTAATTGACTTAAGCGTCGATTAGGGAATTGCAACATAGCGCTCCTCCTCTTTTCAGACAAGGCGTTCCGGCTTTAGTCAAACTGATTGTCTGTCTATCGATCAGCATCGCATTGATGTTGATCGATTTTCGCTTTAAAGCACTTGATCCGATTCGCAATAACGTAAATTGGTTATTGCGCCCGCTAGAGTATGTGATGATGATGCCGCGCAATGCATATGAAGCGACATCAGAATATTTCACCAGTCGCGGAACGCTGGATAAAGAAAATCAAGAAATGAAAGTGCGCCAAGCAGAGCTCTCTTTGCTTGCCAACCAATCCGAATTTCTACTTGTAGAAAATCAAAACCTACGTCAGCTAATGGATTTGCAAAAGCACTCTCCATTTAAAACATTGCCAGTAGAAATTTTATTTAACCCGCCCAATCCAATTTCTCAGCGCATCGTGATTAATCGTGGCAGCGATGATGGCCTTAAGCTGGGCAACCCTATCGCAAATGACTCCGGCATCTTAGGTCAAGTGGTGCGCATTTACGATCACTCTGCAGAAGTCTCATTACTTGAAGATCGTGACTTTGCAGTACCAGTACAAGTCGCGCGCAATGGCTTAAGAGCAGCAGTATTTGGTGCAGGGCGCGGCAACCCACTTGAACTTCGCTACCTTCCTGTAGCCAGCGATTTGGAGGTGGGGGATGTACTCATTACCTCAGGTATTGATGGCATCTACCCGCCCGGCTTTGCGGTGGCCGTAATTAGCCGCATTGAACGCAATGCCGACAAAAACTCTTCAAATGTATTTTGCGTACCAGTTGCAGCAGTCAATCGCTACCGTCAGGCCTTAGCCCTGCTTTACGATCCACAGTGGGATGCAAAAGCATCCACCGCCACTAGCAAACCTGGTGCGCCACTGACCAACACTCCAGGTCGCCGTCAAACTCGTGCGCGAGGCATGCAATGATCGATTTTCAAAGCGGCTACATTCTGCGCCCGGTGAATCCGGTCTTTATTTATTTCAGCTTGTTTTGCGCCCTACTGCTAAATCTTCTGCCAATTGGTAATTACGGTTGGGTGCCAGACTGGCTCATTATTTGCATCGTGTTCTGGAATATCCATCAGCATCGCTATGTCGGCGTCATCATCGCCTTCATTCTCGGTCTATTGATGGATGTCCATAACTCCGACTTATTGGGGTTGCATGCATTTAGCTACTCATTAGTAGCTTACCTTGCCATCTCTTGGCATCGTCGCATCATTGCCTTAAACGTTTTAACGCAAGCGCTGCATCTTTTGCCCATCTTCTTATTGGTCTCCTTATTCCCGGTGCTGGCTCATTGGTTATTAAGTGGTGAGATACATTGGTGGGCCTTAACTGGCGCCATTCAAGCCCTGATTGAGGCATTGCTGTGGCCTGTGGCAACGCGCATCTTGTTGTCACCTCAACGTCGCCCTATTGACGTTGATCACAATCGTCCAATTTAGAGAGCGGTATGGTTTCGTTCAAAAAACCAGATCTCGACTCGTTTCAAGAGCGCATTCATATTGCGACCCTATTTGTCACATTCTGCTTTTTATTATTAATTACACGATTGGTGTGGCTTCAGCTTGTGAGTCACGGCAAATATGCCTTATTGGCCGAAAATAACCGCATTGCTCTCGTGCCAGCTCCAGCTAATCGGGGTCTCCTGATAGATCGCAATGGCATTGTCATAGGCAGAAACTATTCGGCGCTGACCTTGGATGTGAATGCCGAAGAAGTTAAAGGCAATGTGGATGAACTTATCGACGAGCTGTCTCAAATTGTGTTGATTTCCCCGCGAGATCGCCGCAATTTCAAGCGTTCGCTGGAAGATTCTCGAAAAATGGGCACTTTTCCGCTCAGATCGATGCTCACCGAGGCTGAAACTGCCCGATTTATGGCTAATCGCTATCGATTCCCAGGGGTGGAGATCCGCGCCCGCAGCTTCAGAGAGTATCCATACAACGAATTAGCCTCCCATTTAATTGGCTATATCGGGCGCGTTTCTCAAAGAGATAAAGAGAAAATGCAGGCGGAAATCGAGAACGCTAAAGTCGATGATCCGGATGCGCTGCAGGCCTCTTTTTTGCCGGGCATACAGTATGTTGGAAAAATTGGCTTAGAGCAAAGCTATGAATCCGTATTGCGCGGGGTTCCTGGATACGATCAAGTAGAGATCACCGCTGGGGGCAAACCAGTGCGCACACTTTCTAGCTCGCCATCAGTGCCAGGGAAAAATGTGGTGCTGTCAGTGGATATCAAGCTGCAATACTTGGTTGAACAACTCTACGGAAATTTCCGCGGCGCATTCGTAGCGATTGAACCTGAGACTGGTGACATCTTGGCGTTTGTATCCAAGCCAAACTTTAATCCAAATGATTTCGTAGAGGGCATTGATTCAGTGACATGGAAGGAGTTGAATGACTCCCCGCAAAAGCCACTGTATAACCGCCCACTTAAAGGCATCTACCCACCGGGATCAACATACAAACCATTTATGGCGCTTGCAGCTTTAGAAACTAAAAAGCGCACACCGTCACAAACCATTTCAGATCCAGGTTATTTTGATTTTGGAAATCACACCTTCCGTGATGACAAAAAAGGTGGGCACGGTATTGTGGACATGCAAAAGTCCATTGTTGAATCTTGCGATACCTACTACTACATGTTGGCGCGCGATATGGGCGTCAACATGATGCATGACTTCATGAAACCATTTGGCTTTGGACAAATTACCGGCATTGACTTGCAAGGCGAATCCAAAGGTGTGCTGCCGTCCACTGAGTGGAAGAAAAATACCTTCAAGAAACCAGAGCAACAAAAATGGTACGAGGGCGAAACAATTTCTCTTGGCATTGGACAAGGCTACAACGCATTTACTATTTTGCAGCTGGCACATGCTATGGCAAACATGGCAAATAACGGCATCGTAATGAAGCCGCACTTAGTGAAGGCAATTGAAGATCCTTTCACAAGAAACCGCACCCTTACAACGCCAAAAGAAAGTTATCGCATTGATCTTGTTCCAGAGAATGTTGAGGTGATCAAGAAGGCTATGGTTGAAGTGAACAACTCTGGAACCTCTGCCTCAGTTTTTAAAGGCACGGGATATCAAGTTGGCGGCAAAACAGGAACAGCCCAAGTATTTAGTTTGAATTCGAAAGAGTATAAGCACGGAGCTACTGCAGAATTTTTACGCGACCACGCTTTATATATTGCTTTTGCTCCCGCAGAAAAACCAACTATCGTGATTGCAATGGTCGTTGAGAACGCAGGATTTGGTGCGCAACATGCCGCACCGATTGCGCGCAAAGCGTTAGATTTTTATCTTGAAGGTAAATGGCCAAAGGAGATTCCTGAATGGAAAAGAGCGCCATAAGTAAAACCAAGAAAATATTTCTGAGTATTTTTAGCGGACTTGATCGCCAGCTAGGCCTTATTTTACTTGGCTTAGCGGGGGTTGGATTTATTACCTTCTTGTCTGCAAGTCAGAATACGCCTGTACGGTTTGAAGATGAATTGCGTAACTTGGCACTCTCATTTGCAGTGATGTGGATCGTTTCTCGCATTCCGCCAAAGTGGTTAGAGATGGCGGCAGTATGGATTTACGGGATTGGAGTTGCGTTACTGATAGCAGTCGCTGCATTTGGATTAATTAAAAAGGGTGCGCGACGTTGGCTGAACATTGGATTCGTAATTCAGCCATCAGAGCTCATGAAAATTGCCATGCCATTGATGTTGGCCTGGTACTTTCAGAAACGTGAAGGCATCCAAAAATCGTGGGACTATGGAGTGGCAGCGATCATCCTCGCTATTCCGGTATTCCTCATTGCACGTCAGCCCGATCTAGGAACAGCGCTCTTAGTTTTCGCTGCAGGTATGTATGTGATTATTTTGGCGGGACTACCGTGGAAATGGATTCTGCCATTTGTAGGCCTCGGCGCTTTTGGCATTATCTTGATCATTATTTTTGGCAATATGATTTGTGCGCATGATGTTGTTTGGCCGCTGGTTCATAACTACCAAAAACATCGGGTCTGCACTTTACTCGATCCAAGTAGCGATCCTCTCGGCAAAGGCTTTCATACAATTCAATCCATGATTGCAATTGGCTCGGGTGGATTTTTCGGCAAAGGCTGGTTCCAGGGTACGCAAGCGCATCTTGAATTTATTCCAGAAAAACATACTGACTTTGTCTTTGCCGTTTTCTCTGAAGAGTTTGGCCTGCTGGGCAACTTAGTCTTACTGGCACTTTTCTTCGCCCTGATTAAACGAGGCCTAGCCATCTCCGCCAGCGCGCCCAATCTTTTTACACGACTACTAGGCGCATCGGTCACACTGATTTTCTTTACCTACGCATTTGTGAATATCGGCATGGTAAGCGGTCTATTGCCCGTTGTTGGCGTGCCATTGCCCTTCATCAGTTACGGAGGTACTGCCTTAGTAACACTGGGGTTTGGTGCCGGCATTTTGATGAGCATTCATCGCCACCGACGTTTAGTGCAAAGTTAAAAATCAGATTAGGCGATCGCTCAAGATTCCAGCGCTATCTCTAGAAACAAAAAAGCCCGGCATGCCGGGCTTTTTCATCAACAAAGCAAGAATTACTTCTTACGCTTGTTAACTGAATCTTTAAATGCTTTACCAGCAGAAAACTTAACAGTTTTAGCAGCAGCAATTTTGAGTGGCTCGCCAGTTTTTGGGTTACGGCCCATACGTGCAGCGCGCTTACCAGAAGCAAAAGTACCGAAACCGATCAGTTGTACTGAGTCGCCTTTAGTAACAGCTTTAATGATTTGCTCAATAGCAGAATTCAATGCAAATTCAGCTTTGGCTTTTGAGATCTCAGCGTCGTCAGCAATCGCTGCGATTAGTTCTGCTTTGTTCAAGTGAAGCTCCTTATAGATATTGATGTCAGCGCACAGTGCGCTTACATGATTTTAACCACAAAAAATTACAAAAATAAAGCTGCGTCACAGCAAATTTTTTTATTGCCGCTTTTTTACTCTTCTATAACTGTCACATCGGACACAAAATACTCGGTATCGCCAAAACAGCTTGTAGGCAATCCAATGTGCTGGTCATATTTAAGGGCAACTTTTTTACCCAAATTTGCATTAATTTTTTGCGCCACAGCATCGTCACGAACCGTAAAGAGAAATTTTTCTGACATGGTTCCTGGCATGGAAACCATGGCTAATTCGCCTTCCCAGGTTTTACATACATAACCACGGTTAGAGAATTTCTGGACGTAGCCGGCACGCTCACCGCTGCCATAGCTCCAATTGAGCATAATCCAGGTATAAGCCGCTAAACCGGCTAAGCCAATCAATACAAGGCTTAAAAGCCATTTTACGAATCCATTCATGTGGTTTTCCTTAACAAATCATCTCTGCAGCCCTAAATAGGTGCATTCATAGCGGTCCGTTTTGACCCCAATCAACATTTGAGCATATTCATTACAAAAATAGGGATGAAATGGCGCTCCATACAAATTAAAATACTAGTGTTAACGCTAACTGGTAAATCTCATGGAAATACGTCACATCGTCTTTTTGATCTTTGTTGTATCGGCTGTTTATGTCTACTTCAGGGGTAAAGTCCGATTTGGCTTAGTGCGCTCACTTACAGACTACCAAGTTCTTTTGGCGCCAGTTAACACTCTGCTCTACTTATTTTCGAAAACTAAGGCTGGTGCATTTATTCCAGTTGCAGATTTTCCTGAAATGAAACCCCTTCAAGATAATTGGCAGATCATCCGCGATGAAGCGCTTGCTTTAAATGCAGATGGTGCAATTGCTGCTGCTACGGGATATAACGATATTGGGTTTAACTCCTTTTTCCGGACAGGCTGGAAACGCTTTCACCTCTATTGGTATGGCAAAGAAATGCCATCCGCACAACTCCAGTGCCCTAAAACCGTTGCCCTCCTCAAATCGATCCCCTCGATCAAGGCCGCGATGTTTGCCTCATTACCCCCAGGAGCAACGCTAGTGAGGCACCGAGACCCCTATGCTGGTTCACTGCGCTATCACATTGGCCTTGTCACCCCAAACGATCCAAAGTGCTTTATCGATGTTGATGGGGAGCGTTATTTCTGGAAAGATGGCGAACCAGTGATGTTTGATGAAACTTACATTCACTACGCCGCCAATGAGACGGATCATCAGCGCATTGTCTTGTTTTGCGATGTCGAACGGCCTGTTCACACTAAATTGGTGCAATTATTCAATCACTTGTTTGGGCGCTACGTGATGAGTGCTGCTTCCTCCCAAAACGTTGAGGGAGAGAAGGTGGGATTTGTAAACGTCCTCTTCAAGTACTTTTACTACCTAAGAGCGCAAGCAAAAAAACTTAAGGCAAAACACCGCAGCGTTTATTACATCGGAAAATGGGTTTTGATTTTAGGAATCCTCTGGGCCATCTTTTGGTAAATCCTTAAGGACTTAAAGCTTCAACAATCTGCTCTGGGGTGATTGAGCCCCAGATTTCCAGCCGCTTTACACGGCTATTTTGTCCCGATAAGAGCTGAATTTGTTTTTGGGGCACCCTTAATCGCTTGGAAAGCCAGGACAACAACATCTCATTAGCCCTATTTTCCAAGGCCGGAGCCTGAAGGGATATCTTGAGGCAGCCATCATGAAGGCCAACCACCTTGGTTAGCTTTGCGCCCGGCTGGCAATGTAAATTAAGAACAATGCCAGTGGGGGTTTGTTTTAACCAAATAGGCATCATTAAAGTACTTTAAACTCAAAACATGATTATGAAGAACTCCAGCGCCTTAGACCAGCTATTTGCCAATAATCGCGAATGGGCAGAGGCAATGATCGCCAAAGATGCTAATTTTTTTAAGCGCCTAGTTTCCCAGCAGGCGCCAGAATATCTTTGGATTGGCTGCTCAGATAGCCGCGTACCTGCAAATGACATTGTTAACCTGCTACCAGGCGAACTCTTTGTGCATCGTAATGTTGCCAATGTGGTGGTTCACACTGATCTGAACTGCTTATCCGTAATCCAATTTGCAATTGATCTTTTGAAGGTCAAGCATATTTTGGTTGTTGGTCATTATGGCTGCTCTGGCGTCCACACTGCGATGACAGATAGACGCGTAGGTCTAGCTGATAATTGGTTACGTCACGTCAAAGATGTGCACCAAAAGCATGAGCGTTACCTTGGCGAAGTTATCCCCACTCCAAAACGGCAAGATCGTTTGTGCGAACTGAATGTTATCGAGCAAGTAGTGAACGTTTGCGAAACCACTATCGTTCAAGATGCATGGGCAAGAGGGCAAGATCTAACGGTGCATGGCTGGGCTTATCGCCTTGAGACCGGCTTAGTAAATGATCTGGGCATGTCGATTAGCTCTACCGAAGAAATGAATGTGCGCTACGCTAAATCTTTATCACGCTACGACGCCGAATAAATTGAGTTTTGTTTAAAAACTTTTCAAATAATTCTGGCGTAGCGCTACTTCGATTTCTGGTATCGCTTCCCTACAAGACCCTCGTATCGATTGGCTATGGATTGGGATACCTGGCAGCACTTATTCCCAGCGATCGAAATCGAGTAGTTCAAAAAAATTTAGAACTGTGCTTTCCTGAACTAAATTCGGGCGAAATTAACGAGCTTAGAAAACAACATTGGCAGCTGCTCGGCCGCAGCCTGGTAGAGAAAAGCATTATTTGGCTTGGAACTAAAAAACAGCTCGATGACATGATCGAAGTTCGATCAGAGATCGACCTGAGCGATAGAAAGCCACGCATCTTAGTAAATATGCATTTTATTGGCATTGAAGGCAGCATTATTTTGAGTGCGCTTGCTCACGACAGGGGCTGGCCACGAACTTCGGGGTTTTTTCAAAGAATGAAAAGCCCTTTCTTTAATAGAAAAATTATTGAGTGGCGCAATCGCTTTGGTGGAAATTCTATTGATCGCCAAGGAAACTCTCTTGAGCTCATCCGAGAAATTCGGAGGGGGAGCTTCATTATCATTGCGCCTGATATCGATTTAGGCCTCAAGGACTCAACCTTCGTTCCCTTTTTTAATATTCAAACCAATACGATTACAGCTGTATCACGCCTCGCCAAAATCACTGGTGCGGAAGTCTGCATGATGATTACGACGCTAAAAAAGAATGGGGCTGGTTATGTTTGTACGATTAGCAAACCGCTTGAGAATTTTCCAACCGAGGACCCGCAAGCAGATACCGCACGCTTAAACCAAATTTTTGAACGTGAGATTAGGCTCAGGCCCGCTGAGTACTATTGGGTTCATAAGCGTTTTAAAAACAGGCCATTTAACGAAGCTGGGCCTTATTAACCCTTCTTCTCGCAGCGCTTTTGTCCTATCATTAAAGGATGACTGAACGTATTGGGCTATTTGCCGATCTACATAGCAATTTAGAGGCATTCGATGCTTGCATGGAGCAGGCCAAAGATTTGGGTGTTACCCGCATGGTTTTTTTAGGCGATCTTGTTGGTTACAACGCGGATCCTGGCGCTCTGATTGATCGTATTGGAGAAATGGTTGCCAATAACAAGGCGATTGCCGTTCTAGGCAATCATGACCAAGCAGTCTTTGAAGACCATAGCCATCAAATGAATGCGAGTGCGAATGCCGCAATTGAGTGGACTAAATCCCAACTTAACGCTACTCAAGTGCAATTCTTAAAAGACTTGCCATTAATGATTCAAGAAGATGCGATGTGTTTTGTTCATGCATCGGCACATAATCCAGCAGACTGGAATTACATCACTGACAGCATGAGCGCCTGGCGCTGTGTTCAAAACTCTGGCAAGACATATACGTTTGTCGGCCATGCTCACGAGCAAGCGCTCTTTTATCAAAGTGCCGTTGGTAAATTAATTCGTTTTGCCCCACATCCTGGTGACGAAGTTCCAGTAATGCGCCATCGTCAATGGGTCGGAGTGGTTGGCTCGCTTGGTCAACCGCGAGACGGAAATCCTGAGGCTTGCTTTGCTGTTTTCGAACCAGAGTTAGAAGTACTCACTTTTCATCGCACTCCTTACGATCAATTTACAGCAGCGGATAAAGTGCGCCGCGCTGGATTGCCGGAAGATCTTGCCAACCGCCTAATCACGGGCAAATAATTACCTTATGTCGATTAATACTGATATTGAAGCAGTTGATGAGATTTTCCAAGAAGGCAAAGTAGTTGATGGATTTGTCTTGGGGACAGAAGTTCATCGTGGTGGCATGGCCAGCCTGTACTCGGCGACCAAAGAGGGGATTGATGTTCCTATTCTTCTCAAAATACCTAGAGTAGGTCGTGATCAGCCTGTTGAAAGCCTCATTGGTTTTGAGACTGAACTCACCATTCTGCGCTCGCTCAAAAGCCCCTATGTTCCCAAGTATCTTGGCTCCGGAAATATGGCGACGCGCCCCTACATTGCAATGGAGCGAGTTGAAGGACGGCCGCTAGAAGACTTTATCAAAGAGGGTAAAGTTTTTACGATCGATGAGGTGGTAAAGATTGGCGCTGACTTAGCACAAGCAGTTCAATCACTTCATGCACAAGATGCCATTCACTTGGATATCAAGCCAGAAAATATTCTGATTGACGATAAGGGCAAGCTCACCTTAATTGACTTTGGCTTATCGCATCATGCGCGCTTCCCCGACTTACTCGCAGAAGAAATGCGCAAGGGAATTGGTTCTGCGCCATACATCTCGCCAGAGCAAGTTACCGGAATTCGCTCCGACTATCGCAGTGATATCTTTTCTATCGGCGTCATTATGTATGAGTTGCTAACGGGTGAACTACCCTTTGGTAACCCGCAGTCAATGAGCGGCTTACGAAAAAGAATGTGGGCACAGGCATTCCCTCCGAGAGCCATTCGCAAAGAAATTCCGCGCTGGCTACAAGAAATTGTTCTGCGCTGCCTAGAGCCGCGCGCAGCAGATCGATATCAAAGCGCCACACGTCTACGTCAAGTCTTGCGTGACCATGAAAGCGTTACCCTTACGGAGCGCGCTGACCGAGTTGATCCTCTGAGCTTTTGGGAAAACCTCAAGCGCATGTTCCGAGCAGCAGGTTACGAGCCTTCCCCAAGCCCACGCCCTAGCATTGGAAATTACGATGCGCCATTAATGATTGCGGCGATTGATACACGCCAATCTGATGAGGATTTGCGTGAACGCATGCAAATAACCGCAAAGAATTTATTACAAGCCTATCCAGAAAGTCGCCTTGTATGCCTCAGCACGATTGCGAGCACACCAACTTTCGAGGGCAATCAAGAAAGTGAAACTGCTAGCGGCATTGTGCGAGGCCATCTCGTACAGCTCATGGAGTGGGCCAAACCCTTGAAGTTGCCACCAGAGCGGATTTCATATCACGTACTAGAGGCACTAGATCCAGCGAGTCGAATTGTGGAGTTCGCCAAAGACAATGATGCTTCATTGATTTTGATTGGGGCATCCCATAAGCTGCCAAACAAAGTAACGCCTTGGCGGACCTCCATGACAAAGATTGTTGAAGAGGCCCCTTGTAGCGTGCATATTGTCAGAACCTAGATCACTCGCCTGATCCAGGTGGCGTTTAGTGCATCTTGTCTTGCTTTTGATCCAAAATCACTTCTGGCTCCTGAGCTTCAATCCAACTATCGCGATTTAGTGCGGCTGTTAGCTGCTGCTCGTTTAACTCTCCTGTCCAGCGTGCCACAACAATAGTCGCCACACCGTTGCCAACTAAATTCGTGAGTGCACGAGCTTCAGACATAAAGCGGTCAATACCCAAGATGATTGCCAGGCCAGCAACGGGTACATTTCCTACTGCGGACAAGGTTGCAGCCAGGACAATAAAACCGCTGCCGGTAATTCCTGCGGCCCCCTTAGATGTCAGAAGCAAAACTAGCAACAAGGTAACCTGCTGCGTAATCGTCATTGGCGTATCTGTTGCCTGAGCAATAAATACTGCTGCCATGGTTAAGTAAATAGAAGTTCCATCCAGATTGAATGAATATCCTGTTGGGATAACTAAGCCGACGCAACTTTTCTTTGCACCCAACAACTCCATCTTTTCCATCATGCGCGGCAAAACCGACTCTGATGAAGATGTTCCCAAAACAATGAGTAACTCTTCTTTGATATAGCGCACAAATTTGAAAATGCTAAATCCATTCAAGCGTGCGATGGTTCCAAGAACAATAAATACAAAAAGTAAGCAGGTGATATAAAACGCGCCCATCAATTTACCCAAAGAAAATAGAGAGCCCACTCCATATTTTCCGATCGTAAATGCCATTGCGCCAAAGGCGCCAATAGGGGCAAATTTCATGACAATGCCAATGATGTCAAAAAGAACATGGGATGTCTTTTCGATCAAGTCAAACACCATCGTTCCTCTACCGCCAAATTTATGCAATGCAAACCCAAATAGCACCGCAATAAATAGCACCTGAAGAATTTCCCCTTTTGCAAAAGCATCAACCACCGTATTAGGAATGATGTTTAGCAAAAACTCAGTGGTTGTGGCCATCTTGCCTGGACCCGTATAAGCAGCAATTCCCTTGGTATCCAAACTGGCAGGGTCAATATTCATGCCCGCACCTGGCTGGAGCACATTGACCACCACTAGACCCACGATGAGTGCGATAGTGCTCACAACCTCAAAATAGAGAAGGGCCAAGCCGCCGGTCTTGCCTACCTTCTTCATATCTTCCATGCCCGCGATACCCAGCACCACAGTGCAAAAGATAATCGGGGCAATCAACATCTTGATGCCCTTGATGAAAGCATCGCCAAATGGCTTCATATCTACCGCAAAGGATGGATATAAATGACCTAGCAATACACCCACCACAACAGCTACAAGCACCTGAAAGTAAAGGATTTTATAAATTGGGGGCTTTTTTAATGTGGATGTCAATTTCATTTCCTTTGCTGGATTGATGGCGTAGGCCGAAGAAGGCGCTCTTAGCAAATAATAACCCTCGTCAAGCCGACCTTATTCGCAGCTTGCCCGATAATATGGTCATGGAAGAAAAAATACGTGTATCCAAGCTACTCAGTGAATTAGGTCTGTGCTCTCGTCGCGAGGCTGACTCTTATATCGAGCAGGGCCTGGTAACCGTTGATGGTGAGGTGGTGAACGAGCTAGGTTCACGAGCTTTTCGTCATCAGAAAATTGAATTGCAATCTGGCGCAAAGGCGCAGCAGGCCTCTCGGATTACGGTCATTCTGAATAAACCGGTAGGCTTTATCTCTCATTACGATGATGAGCAAGAGTACCAACCGGCTGCCTCACTGATCACCCCAGACAACTACTTTCCCAGCCCGCTGGATAAGGGCCGCAACCCACGCTTTAATACCCGCGGCTTAGCGCCTGCTGGTCGCCTTGATATCGACTCTACTGGCATGCTGGTCTTGACCCAAGATGGTCGCATTGCCAAACTCCTCATCGGCGAAAACAGCCCGATTGAAAAAGAGTATTTGGTTCG
>ERZ1034361.578-NODE-578-length-22921-cov-3.173306_pt1 | contig 22921 bp, 21 predicted proteins | sample MGYA00520617_ERZ1034361 | MGnify/ENA primary metagenome ERZ1034361 (study PRJEB33736, sample SAMEA104284507) | Azolla filiculoides | biome: Urban; feature: Water surface; material: Ditch water | place: Netherlands | collected 2015-10-28 | depth 0-0.1 m ...
ATGAGTTTCGCAAAGCGTTCGCCCATCTGGCGCTGGATACGGATGTGGTCGTGGCGTCGCATGTTTACTTCGGCCCCATGATTGAAGCGCTTTGGCGTGGGCCCGTCTGGTACGACGCACACAATGTGGAAGCAGACATGAAGGCGGATGTGCTGGGCCTGCCACGGATCACCGGGCCGGTTGTGACGACGCCATGGCCCGCCTTTGATGTGCACGGCCCTGATGCGGGGCACTGGGCCGTGCAGCATGTGGCGGTGGCCGAGGCGCGATTGGTGCAACGGGCGGCGCACGTTTGGGCGGTCAGCGAGGCCAACCAACAACGCCTGGCCTCACTTTACGGCCGGGAAACAAGCACGGTGGATGTCGTGCCAAACGGCACGCACTTGCCCGCGGACGCCTGGCTTGACGCACCACGCCGGGCTCAATTGAAATCAAGACTGGGCTTTGGCGCTGCGCCGGTCGCACTGTTTGTGGCCAGCTACCACGGCCCTAACCTGGAGGCGATGGATTCGGTACTGGAGGCCGCAAAGCTGTGTCCCAACTGGTACTTTGTAGTTGCCGGGAGCATTTGCAGTCATTTGCAGTCCCGCGCCCGCCCCGGCAACGTCCTTGCCACCGGCGTGATCGCAGAAGCGGAATTAACGGCACTCCTCCGGGCCGCCGATGTAGGAATGAATCCAATGCGAACGGGGTCTGGAACGAATCTCAAGATGCTCGACTATGCGGGTCATGGCGCGCTGATCCTCACAACGCCGGAAGGGGCCCGGGGTTTGGCATTTGTAGCGGGGCAACACCACATTGAATGTGAAATTGCAGATTTTCCGGGTGTCCTGAACCAGCTGACAGACCAGGTGCCCGCACCGTACCCGGAAGTGCGTGCGGCGGCCCGGGATCTGGCGGAAAAGAAATACGCCTGGAATGCGGTGGCGTCTGCACTGGTCAGCTGAGCCATGCACGGCGCCCATATTGACGCTCTGCTGGTCTTGGGCGGGGAAGACAGACACAAATTGCCCCGATGCAGTGCCGCCCTGCATTTTTACCGCGCTTGTTGCACGCAAGGCATCCAGCCGCCAAAATTGATCGTGAGTGGCGGCAAGCTTGTTTTGCACCAGGCGCAGTGGATCAGTGAGTCGGCCTTGATGGCAAAATTTTTGTTGCAGCATGGCATTCCACCTGGCGACGTGCTGACTGAAGCGTATGCACTGAACACATTGGGCAACATCCTTTTAGGGGGTGCGCTTGCGGCCAGCCAGGGCCTGGTCCGCCTGGCGATCGTGACAGACGATTTCCATCATTGGCGTAGTCGCCGGCTTTTCAAACAGGTGTTTGGCGTTGAACCCCAAGGGTGTATTCCTACGGGAGTGCGTGGCTCATGGCGTGCGCGGATCAGGGAAGGCGTGGCCTTCTCGGCCTTGATGCTTTCCCTGAAGGTGTCCCGCGTCGCAAGCGGCAGCCCGCAGGAACACAAGCGATTTTTATCCAGAAACCAACATTTACCTGATAGTATTTTTCAATATAAATCTGGAAATTATTCAATAAAATCTCGAAACGCGACAGATCCTGATCGTTTGACATGTGAGATACAGATGCACTCCACTCAAAGGGCCAGAACTTGATTCATATTGGCGTTGATGCAACAGGCCTGACTGAAAGTCGTACCGGGATTGGAAACTATCTCTATCCAGTTTTGAAATGCCTGTGCGTCAATCATCCTGAAGCAAAATTTTCACTTTATAGCAACGATCAAATATTTTTTGATCCATTTGACAACGTCAGTCACAGGGTATCAACCCCAAAACGGCGGGGCCCCTGGTGGCAAACCACACATCTGAGGGACATGTTGATTGAAGATCAACCGCAGATTTATTGGGGAACGAATGGCTTCCTGCCATTTCCAAAAATAAAAGGGCTGCACACGGTCTTGACTGTCCATGATCTCGCCTATTTTTTTTCAGGAAAAACAATTCCGCTGCAAAGCTACTGGGGCCGGAAAATTTTCCAGCCCTGGTCGGTTAAAGCAGCGGATCGTTTGATATCCGTTTCCGAGTCTACCGCTGAAGATATCAAAAAGCACTACCACCGCGTGCCAGACGCCATCGTCAAGCCACAGGCCTCTGCAATATTCAAGCATGTCCCTGAAAATGAGAAACAAAGGGTCCGAAAAAAACTGAATCTCCCGGATCGCTATTTTTTGAGTCTCGGAACCCTGGAGCCCAGAAAAAACCTGGAGGCCTTGGTGAAGGCCTACCGGCAACAAAAGACTTTGCATGCGGACTTGCCGCAACTCCTGATGGTGGGCGCGTCCGGATGGAAAAATTCAGCGATTCTGGAGGCCGTCAAGCGTGGCGAGGAAGCTGGCGTCATCCGGCGGCTCGGCTATGTGAGTACAGAAGATTTGCCGGCCATTTATGCACTTTGTGAAGCCTACTTGATGCCATCCTTATATGAAGGTTTTGGCATGCCCCTGCTGGAGGCGCAGTTGTGCGGCGCACCTGTCGTACATGGCCCTCACCCGTCCATGCACGAGGCGGCGGGGCACCTCGGGACGGGCTGTGGTGTGGACGAGACCAGCTTGCGTGCCATGTTCAGTGCGCTGGACGCCGGGACCCTGCCGCTGACCTGCCGCATGCAAGGGGATTTTGCGGGTACGCCAGATGACGCAGCAAGGGAGATGTGGGAAGAGTTTCATGCAGCCACAAAATCTCACTGAACAAAAAATAAAAAAATGAAAAAGTCTCTTCTGGTGGTTGCACCACGTTATCCCTACCCCATTGTGGGGGGGGACCGGATCCGTATTTATTATATTTGCCAGGCGCTGGCAGAGCACTTTGATCTGACACTGCTTAGTTTTTGTGAAACGAAGTCTGAACTCCATGCGCCGTTGCCCAATGATTCTGTTTTCAAAAAAATAGAACGGGTGTATTTGCCAAAATGGAAATCATGGATTAACTGCCTGCTCGCTCTTAAATCAGATCGACCCCTGCAGGTTGCCTATTACACTTCGAAATTCTTTTCCCAAAGAATCAATGAGCTTGCCAAAGAGAATGATGGCGTTTTTTTTCATCTCATCCGGACGACAGACATTGCGGAGCAATTGCATTGCCCAAAATTTCTCGAGATGACAGACGCCATATCTCTCAATTACAGCCGGATCAACCAATCGACCAAAGCATACTCCGGAATTTCATCTTTTATCTATCGGCTGGAAGAGCCACGGCTTCGAGACTACGAAAAATCAATTATTAAAATATTTGATCATACATTTCTGGTTTCAGAAATGGATCGTCAGTTTATTTTCAATAACAATCCATCCGCCAGGGACAATGTCAGCATCGTCACGAATGGCGTCGATCTGGAACGATCACCATATGCTTTTTCTCCGGAAGGCAAAGATCTTGTTTTCATTGGAAACATGACCACTCTGCCGAATATGGATGCAGTGGAATACCTCGCCAGGGAAATTCTTCCCAAGGTACGGATGGTCCATCCTTCCACGCGTCTGCGGGTGATTGGCCGGATTGGGGCAAAAGAACGCTTTCGCCTGGAGCAACTGGAATATGTCAGGATCGTTGGCGAAGTAGACAGTGTTTCCATGGCTGCGAGAGGCGGTGGCGCAGGTGTTTGCCCCATGCGCCTTGGTGCGGGTATTCAGAACAAGTTGCTGGAATACATGGCGCTGGGCTTGCCATCGGTCTCATCGACGATCGGCCTGGAGGGCCTGTCTGCGAGACCAGGCCTGGAACTACAAGTCGCGGATGAACCAGAAACTTTCTCACGGCATCTGATTGACCTGTTGTCCGACAGGACGCGCGCCGAAGCCATGGCGGTGTTGGCACGGAACTACGTTGCGGCACACCACAGCTGGAAAATCGTGTCAGCCCCGATGGTGCAAACCATCAATGACTGCCTGGAAGCCGCCGACCAGCCCGCGCGCGTGGCACCCCATGCAATGGACAAAGAGCAACATCGACCTACGGATTAAGCCCTTCGCAATCGGCCAGTCCGGGCGCTGCGCTGTCTTTCACCGAGAGTTGCGGCACCTGTCCGACGTCAGGCCAGGCGATGGCCAAGGCGGGATCATTCCAGGCGATGCAGCGCTCATACGCTGGGGCGTAATAGGCTGTCGTCTTGTATAAAAAGTCGGCGACGTCACTGAGGACCAGAAATCCGTGTGCGAGACCCGGCGGGATCCAGAGCTGGCGTTGATTGTTTTCAGTCAACTCGACACCAACCCATTTGCCAAACGTGGGTGACGCATGGCGGATGTCCACTGCGACATCAAATACCGCCCCCCGCACCACCCGAACCAGCTTGCCTTGCGGTTGCTGAACCTGGAAATGCAGGCCACGCAAAACGCCTTTGCTGCTGCGGCTGTGGTTGTCCTGCACAAAGTGGACGTCGGCGCCGACCGCCTCATTGAAGGCGCGCTGGTTGAAGGACTCAAAAAAGAAACCGCGCGCATCGCCAAACACCTTGGGTTCGATCACAAGCACGTCGGGAATGGATGTAGCTGACGCCTTCATGGGGCCCCGCCCTCCTTCAACAACCGAAGCAGATACTGCCCATATCCGTTCTTTGCCAGAGGCTGGGCCAGCTTTTCGAGCTGCGCAGCATCAATAAAGCCGCTGCGCCAGGCAATCTCTTCCGGGCAGGCGATCTTCAGGCCCTGCCGGTTCTCCAGGGTGGCAATGAACTGCCCGGCGTCAAGGAGACTGTCATGCGTCCCCGTATCGAGCCAGGCATAGCCGCGCTGCATGATCTGCACGCGGAGCTGCCCTTGCTCAAGATACGCCTGATTGACGGCTGTGATCTCCAGTTCGCCGCGGGCGCTCGGTCGCACCGCCTTGGCGATATCCACCACCTGGCTGTCATAGAAGTACAAGCCGGTGACGGCATAGTTGCTTTTGGGCTGCGAGGGCTTTTCCTCAATGCTGACAGCCTGCCCGGCCGCATCAAACGCCACGACACCGTAGCGCTCAGGGTCCTGGACATGGTAGGCAAACACCGTCGCTCCGACAGCTTGCGCATCGGCGTTGGCCAGCAGGTGCGCAAAATCGTGCCCATAGAACAGGTTGTCCCCCAGCACGAGGGCACTCGGTGCATCGCCGATGAATTCTTCGCCGATCAGGAAGGCCTGCGCCAGCCCGTCCGGGCTGGCCTGCACGGCGTATTGCAGGTTCATGCCCCACTGGCTGCCATCGCCCAGCAATTGCTGGAAGCGCGGCGTGTCCTGCGGCGTGCTGATCACCAGCACGTCGCGCATGCCCGCCAGCATCAGGGTGCTCAGCGGGTAGTAAATCATGGGTTTGTCGTAGACGGGCAGCAATTGCTTGCTGATGGCCAGTGTGGCGGGGTGCAGCCGGGTGCCGGAGCCCCCGGCCAGAATGAGGCCTTTGCGTGGTGTCATGGACGGGTCCGTTTCAGAGAATTTCAGCCAGCATGCGCTCAACGCCCTGCTGCCAGGGCGGCAGGGTCAGGCCGAAGGTGGATTGAAGCCGGACCGTGCTGAGCCGGGAGTTGAGCGGGCGTCTGGCGGGCGTCGGAAACGCAGAGGACGGGACGGGATCGACACAAATCACTTTGTTTTCAATAGCAGACTGTGACCGTTTTGCGCTGGCAATGACCAGTTTGGCATACTCAAACCAACTGGTTTCACCACTGGCGACCAGATGGTACAGACCCGCATCCTGCGGGCGGTGCTGGACCTGGCGCAGGGCATGGGCCGTCACATCCGCCAGCAGGTCAGCGCCGGTCGGCGCGCCGATCTGGTCGTCTATCACGGTCAAATGTTCGCGCTCCTGGGCCAGGCGCAACATGGTCTTGGCGAAATTGCCACCACGGGCGGCATAGACCCAGCTGGTTCTGAAGATCAGATGCCGGTCGCAGCGCGCAGCGATCAATTGCTCGCCTTCCAGTTTGGTCGTGCCGTACACGCTGAGCGGCGCGGGTGCATCGGTCTCCAGCCAGAGGCGGTTGCCGCTGCCGTCAAACACGTAGTCGGTGGAGTAGTGCACCAGCCAGGCGCCAAGCTTTTGGGCTTCCTCCGCCAGGACGCCAGGTGCCAGGGCGTTGATCGTCCGCGCAAGATCGGGCTCGCTCTCGGCCTTGTCCACCGCTGTGTGGGCGGCTGCGTTCACGATCACGTCAGGCCGGACCTGCCGGACGGTCTCTGCCAGGCCTTGCGGCCGGGTGAAATCGCCACAAAGCGCCACACTGTCGAAGTCAAGGGCGACGACTTCGCCCAATGGTGCCAGGCTGCGCTGCAACTCCCAGCCGACCTGACCGCCTTTTCCAAAAAGAAGAATTTTCATGCGGCGTAGTGTGTGTTGACCCAATCCCGGTAGGCGCCACTTTGCACATGGGCGACCCAATCAGGATGCGCCAGGTACCACTGCACAGTCTTGCGAATGCCGGACGCAAACGTCTCGGCCGGCGTCCAGCCCAGCTCCTGCTCCAGCTTGCGTGCGTCAATGGCGTAGCGCCGGTCGTGTCCGGGACGGTCGGCCACGTGCGTGATTTGCGCCCGGTAGCTCTGGCCGTCGGTGCGGGGGTGCAGTTCGTCCAGCAGCGCGCACACCGTATTCACAATATCGATGTTCGGCATCTCGTTCCACCCGCCGACGTTGTAGACCTCCCCCAGACGCCCCGCCTCCAGCACACGCCGGATGGCGCTGCAGTGGTCTTTCACGTACAGCCAGTCGCGTACCTGCATGCCGTCGCCATACACCGGCAGGGCTTTGCCGGCCAGCGCGTTGACGATCATCAGGGGGATCAGTTTTTCGGGGAAGTGGTAGGGGCCGTAATTGTTGGAACAGTTGGTGGTGAGGACCGGCAGGCCGTAGGTATGGTGGTAGGCGCGCACCAGATGGTCGCTGGCGGCCTTGCTGGCCGAATACGGGCTGTTCGGTTCGTAACGATGGGTTTCAGTGAAGGCCGCATCACCGGGGCCCAGCGAGCCGTACACCTCGTCCGTGGACACATGCAGTAGGCGAAAGGCCGCTCGGGTGTGGCCAGACAGGCCGCCCCAATAGGCCCGCACAGCCTCCAGCAAATGGAAAGTTCCCACGATGTTGGTCTGGATAAAGTCTTCCGGACCGTGAATCGAGCGGTCTACATGGCTTTCGGCGGCGAAGTTGACAACAGCACGCGGCTGATGCGTCGCCAACAGCCTGGCCACCGTTGCGCCGTCGCCAATATCTCCCTGCACAAAAACATGCCGCGGGTCATCGATCACGTCAGCCAGATTTTCCAGATTGCCCGCGTAGGTGAGTTTGTCGAGATTCACCACAGGCTCATCGACCCGGGACAGCCAGTCGAGAACAAAATTCGCACCGATAAAGCCAGCGCCGCCTGTCACAACGATCATGAGGACCTCAACAAAAGACGGAAAGGGAAACGCACCAGGAACATGCCCAAATTATCGCCCCCTGACGAAACAGGGCGCCTGTCAGCGCCCTGCTTTTTCTGGCAGTCGCCCCGCAGCGCTCAGAAATGAATGCCCCGCATCATCTGCTGCATCGCAATGGCCTCGGGGGACAGTTTGGACTTGACGCCCTTCTCACCCTTGGCGGCGGAGGAGTCAGGGAACATGCGAAAGCTCGTGTTCATGACAATCTGCGCCACACGCGGCACCAGGGCATGCAGGACCTGCCCGGTGATCCCCAGCCGCGTGGCAATGCGCACCGGCTTGAAGATGCAGGCCTGGGCGATCATGTCGGCCGCCTCCTCGGGTGACAGCGTGGGGACGTTGTTGTACAGGCCAGTCGGGGCGATCATGGGCGTGCGCACCAGCGGCATGTTGATGGTGGTAAACGAGATGCCCTGGTCGGCGAACTCGCTCGACGCGCACCGCGTCCAGGCATCCAGCGCCGCCTTGCTCGCCACATAGGCAGAAAAGCGCGGGGCATTGGTCAGGACGCCAATCGAACTGATGTTGACCACATGCCCTTTGCGTTGGGCCACCATGCCGGGCAGCAAACCCATGGTCACCCGCAGACACCCAAAGTAGTTGAGCTGCATGGTGCGTTCATAGTCATGGAACCGGTCGTAGCTTGACTCGACGGCCCGGCGGATGGACCGCCCCGCGTTGTTGACCAGGAAATCCACAGCCCCGTGTTTTTCGAGCACCTCGGCGATGAACCGGTCGCAGTCCGCCATGTCCGCGATGTCCACCGCGTAGGCGATGAAGGCGTAACCCTTGGCCCGTGCTTCCTTGCACGCCTCGTCCAGCTTGTCCTGATCGCGGCCACAAATGAGGGTGACGGCGCCGGCCTGCGCAAACTTGTGCGCGGCGGCCAGACCAATGCCGGAAGAGCCCCCGGTAATCAACACCACCTTGCCCCCCACCGTGCCCTTGAGCGAGCGGTCGATATGGAGATCGGGGTCCAGGTGGCGCTCCCAATAGTCCCACAGCCGCCAGGCGTAATCATCCAGCGTGGGACACGCGATACCGCTGCCAGCGAGCGCGGCTTGCGTTTCCCGGCAATCGAACCGGGTGGGATAGTTGACAAAAGTCAGGATGTCGTCGGGCAGCGCCAGGTCCTTCATCACCGCCTGCTGGATACGCCGCACCGGCCCCAGTGCCATGAGGCCCTTCTTGACGCTCTTGGGAATGAAGCCCAGCAGCGCGGCATTGACGAACAGGTTCATCCTGGGCGCATGGGCCGCCTTCGACAGGATATTGAGCACATCGCCCACACGGTAGCCGACCGGGTCCACCAGATGGAAACACGTGCCGCCGTCCTTTTGCTGGTGGCTGATGTGGTCCAGCGCGGCCACCACAAAGTCCACCGGCACAATATTGATGCGCCCGCCTTCCAGCCCGATGGACGGCATCCACGGCGGCAGCAACTGCCGCATGCGCTGGATCAGCTTGAAGAAATAGTAGGGTCCGTCGATCTTGTCCATCTCGCCGGTCCGCGAATCACCGACCACCGCCGCAGGGCGGTACACCGACCAGGGAACTTTGCATTCCCTGCGCACGATCTTCTCGCTCTCGTGCTTGGTCATGAAATACGGGTGTTCGCAGTTCTCGGCTTCCTCGAACATGTCTTCGCGGAACACCCCTTCGTACAGGCCGGCTGCCGCAATTGATGACACATGGTGGAAATGCCCGGCCTCAATCGCCCTGGCGAATTCAACCGTGTTGCGCGTGCCCTCGATATTGACCGCGATCTGGCTCTCTTCGTCTGCAGCCAGGTCATACACCGCCGCAAGGTGGTAAAAGTGGCCAATCTGGCCCCTCAGCTTCTTGACATCTTCGGCGCTGATGCCGAGCTTTTTTGCAGTCAAATCCCCGAACACCGGCACCACCCGCGCCGCACTGGCGCCCCAATAGCTGCGCAACGCGGCCACTTTGGACTCACTTTCCTTGCGGATCAGGAAGTGCACCACCGCCCCCTTGCGCTCCAGCAACTTCTTGACGAGGCGTTTGCCGATAAAGCCGGTGGCACCGGTAACGAAATAATGCATGTGAGACCTCCAGTGGGATCCCGCATTCTTGCGCAAGCACGGCCCTCGGCCATTCAGCAAAAACCCGCGACAAGCCTAGGGTCCATGCTCTAGTGATTTAGGAGATGCCCCCTACCCGTGCGACAACGGGATGCGTATATTTGACCCAAGCGCTTGAAGGCAGATCGGCTGGCAAGCATCTGAATTTCACAACATCTGGAGATCCTTATGGTCAAAAAACTGCAAAAACCAAGTGCCGAGAAAAAAGCGCCCATTCACCTGAGCGGCACGGTCAAGGACTCCGCGCAGCAGATCTGGCTGGCTGGTCTGGGCGCCTTCACCAAAGCACAGTCCGAAGGTGGCAAGGTCTTTGAGGCCCTGGTGAAAGAAGGCTTGTCCATCCAGCGCAAGACACAGGCGGCTGCGGAAGAAAAAATCACGGAAGCCACCAGCAAAATGGCCGACATGGCCACCGGCATCACCTCGAAGGCCACAGGCCAGTGGGACAAGCTGGAAAACATTTTCGAAGAGCGCGTGGCCAAGGCATTGAGCAAGCTGGGCGTGCCATCGGCCAAGGAAGTGGACGCGCTGATCGCCCGCATTGACGAACTCAACAAGAGCGTGCAAGAGCTGTCGGGGAAGGCAACGCCTCCAGCCAAGCCCGCCGCACCGCGCAAGGCGGCGCCAAAGAAGGCGCCCGTCAAGGCCGTTGCAGCTGAGGCGCCCGTTGAAGTCAAGCCTGCGGTCAAACGTGCCCGGGTCCGCAAGGCGGTCGTCACCGCGCCCGTGGAAGCTGCCGCAGAATAAGCGGGTCGATCCCGGCGACAGCGCCGGGTTGTCACGGATGAAAAGGGGCGACGGGTTCGCCCCTTTTGTGTTTTGGCATGCTGCGCTGCAGCACCGAAATCTTGTCTAGCCCCCTACACTGGTGGACCATGAAGACTCCCAAAGCCTCCCCGCTTCGTGTCGTTTCAGCCACTGCTGGCGCCAAACCCGGCAAGTCGCCTCCAGGCAAGCGCCCACGTATCGCCCTGGCTCTGGCCGGCGGTGGCCCTCTGGGCGCCATCTACGAAATCGGAGCCCTGTGCGCGCTGGACGAGTCCCTCGACGGACTGGATCTGACGCAGCTGGACCACTACGTGGGTGTTTCTGCCGGCGGGTTTCTGGCAGCGGCCCTGGCCAACGGCATGAGCGCACGGGAGTTGTGTGCCGGCTTCATCGAAAGCAGCGATGAAAGCGCCGAAGTGTTCGATCCCTCCTGGTTGATGGTGCCGGCGTGGGGTGAATTTGCACGCCGCGCCATCATGCTGCCGGGGCTGACCGCGTCCGCCCTGTGGCGGCTGCTGGTGGAAGGTCGCTCGTTGATCAGCGCGCTGGAGCGCCTGGGTCCGGCCCTTCCGACGGGCGTCTTTGCCAATGACGAGGTGGACCGGCGACTGGCCAGCCTGTTTTCACGTGAAGGACGAACCAACGACTTCCGTCAGCTCAAGACCCGGCTGACGCTGGTGGCCACCAACCTGGACAGCGGCGAGGCCGCGCCATTCGGCCGGCCCGGCTGGGATCACGTGCCCATCTCCAGGGCGGTGCAGGCAAGCTCTGCGCTGCCGGGACTGTTTCCACCGGTCGAGATCGATGCGCATTACTACGTGGACGGTGCGCTCAAGAAGACAATGCACGCCTCCGTGGCGCTGGAAGAGGGCATGGACCTCATGCTGTGCCTGAACCCGCTGGTGCCCTACGATGCGACCTTGCCCGAGGTGGCCCAGGTCACACCACGCGGCCTGTCACCAGAGAAAACCCGCATTCCCCGCATCGTGGACGGCGGCCTGCCATCGGTGCTCAGCCAGACGTTCCGCTCCATGATCCACTCCAGGATGGCACTGGGCATGAAAGGCTACGAGCGCGCCTACCCGGATACCGACATCGTGCTGTTTGAGCCGGACCATCGGGACCCGGAGCTGTACCTGGCCAACACCTTCAGCTACAGCCAGCGCCGCCACCTGGCCGAGCATGCCTACCAGCAGACGCGGCATCTGCTGCGGTCGCGCCGTGCGCACTATGCAGCCCTGTTTGCGCGTCACGGCATCCGCTTGAACCTGGCCATGCTCGACGATCCGGACCGCCAGCTGGTCGCCCCCCGCCAGCCGGGCACGCGCATCGGCCAGGCCATGGCCTCACTGCAGGAAGCAATGGAAGATCTGGGCCATTTGGTGGCGGACACCAACAGGCACCGGCGCACGGCCTGAAACGCCCCGCCTCAGTGACGTCGGCGCAAAACCGGCATCGCGGCCTTTTGATCTGCCGCACACCAGCAGATCGAGGCATGGGCTACAGTGCGCCTCATCAACAAGGAGACAGACATTCATGGCCAAAAAGGCACCCCGCCGAACGGCTGAGCGCATTCTGGAGGTCACGCTGGAGCTGTTCAACCGGTTCGGCGAGCCCAATGTCTCCACTACGCTGATTTCTGCCGAACTCAACATCAGTCCCGGCAACCTCTACTACCACTATCCGGCGAAGGACGAGCTGATCAACAGCCTGTTCGACCGCTACGAGCGTGCGCTGAGTGAGTTGCTGAATGCCAGCGATGGCGTGCGCGATGTCGAGGATGCCTGGTTCTTCATGCACACCCTGTTCGAGCTGATCTGGCAATACCGCTTCCTCAACCGCGACCTCAACGACCTGCTCAGCAAGAACCGGCGGCTGGAAACGCATTTTCAATGGGTGCTCAAGCACAAGACCCGCGCAATCAAGTCCCTGCTCGATGGCATGAGCCGCAGTGGCGCGATCCGTATCGACTCCCGCGAAGTCGAGGCGACTGCCACCAGCATGGTGGTTGTGTTGACCTACTGGCTGAGCTACGAGTACGTGCGCGACCCGCGCCATGCGCTGGAGCCGGAAAGCGCGCAGATCGCCATCATGCGCGGTGCGCACCATGTGCTCAATCTGCTGGTGCCGTATCTGGAGCCCGGCCAGCGCCAGCACCTGCTGAAGCTGGCAAGCGCCTACAGCCCCCATGAAAGCTGACGCGCTGGAGAGAGCCCCCATGCATCAATGGACGCCATTTCCCCATGCGGGTGCGTACCCCTTTGACGCGGCGACCGTCCGGGACCAGTGGCCCCGCCTGCATGCCGGCGATGTTGAGCCCCCCCCCGGAAAACACCCGGGTGGCGGAAGCATGGGCCCTGTTCCACAGCGGCGCCTTCCAGCAGGCGCGCGATGCAGGCCTGCGTGCCGGAGGAAGTGCGGGCACCTTCGTCGCCAACATGGCCACCTGCATCTACGCCTGCCACCTCGAAAAAAGGGAAGACCTCCGGCTGGAACTGCTGATGGAAGTGGCGGAACGTGCCCGGCGCCAGTGCGAGGAAGACGCCACCAACCCCAACGCCTGGTACAGCCAGGCTTACGCCCTGGGACGCTACAGCCAGAGCATCAGCATCGCAAAATCGCTGGCGCAAGGCCTGGGCAAGAGGATCAAGGACGCACTGGAAAAGACCATACAACTCCAGCCGGCCCACGCGAATGCCCACATCGCGCTGGGCACGTTCCATGCTGAAGTGATTGACAAGCTGGGCCCGCTGATTGCCGGCATGACGTACGGGGCCCGCAAAGAGACGGGGCTCCAATTGTTCGAGAGCGCGCGCAGGCTCAACCCGACTTCGGCCGTGGCCCTGCGCGCCTGCGCCAAAGGCCTGCTGATGCTGGAGGGCCCCCACAAACACGCGGAAGCCCGCCAGCTGTACGAACGCGCGGCCGGCACGCCCCCTCAGGACGCCAAAGAGTGGCTGGATGCCGACCTGGCAAGGGCGGAACTGGAAAACTGAGCCAAAACGCCCTCAACCCAGCATCAAAAGGTCTTTATTAGCTATTATTTAAATAGCAAAATACGTCTCCCGCTGGCGTGGTGCGACGCAGTGGCTGGCGTCAGGTGCTGAAGCGCTGCAGCCCGATCACCAGCAGGCCGTCAAAGATCAGGCTTTCCACCAGTTCAAAATTGGCGGACATGCTGGGGGCCATTTTCCAGCCCGCGCCACCGGTCATCACGCACATGGGCTCCATGCCGCAGTGCTGGCGCACATGCTGGACCATGCATTCGACCGCGCCCGCGATGGCGTAGGTGCCCCCGCTGGTGAGCGCATCGCTGGTGTTCGTGGGGAACTCGCGCACGTCGCCGGTGGGCACATGCAGCCCGGCGGTGCCGGACTCCAGCGCGCGCAGCATGATGCCGTGCCCCGGCAGGATCAGTCCGCCAAGAAAACGCCCCTGCGCGTCAATCGCCTCCACGGTCACAGCGGTTCCCACCATCACCACGACCAACGGCCGGGGTGCCCCGCGCGACAACATGCGGTGGTACGCCCCGATCATGGCGACCCAACGGTCCGGGCCCAGCCGGGTGGGATGGTCGTATCCGTTGGTGAGCCCGGCCTCGGCCACGCCGGACACCACCCATTTGGGTGCCACGTCCCACAACTCCATCTGCTCCTGCACACGGCGCTTCACCGCCTCGCCAGCGACGATGCAGCCGAGCATGTGGTCTGGAGGAGGCAAGGCGGCCCAGTCACCCTCCCCCAGTTTTTCGATGTTTTCAAGGAACTCAACGCCGTGGGCCAGCACCGCAGCGCCAGGGGCTGGCTTGTCATAGAGCGCCCACTTGAGTCGCGTGTTGCCAACGTCAATTGCCAAGAATGTCATGCGCCGCATTATTACGGGTTTCAGCAGGCGTCCGGACAAACCGATGCCAGCGGGTCAACCCAGTCGCAGCGGTTAAAGTGGAACCGTGCCCACTTCGCCCGCAAAAAACGCCATGGATGAACTGACCCGCCTGTCGGCCAGCGCGCTGTCGGACGCCATTCACGCCCGGCAGGTGTCGTGCCGCGAAGTCATGCAGGCCTATCTGGCGCGCATCCACGCGGTCAACCCGGCGTTCAACGCCCTCGTCAGCCTGCAGGACGATGCCGTGCTGCTGCAGCAGGCCGACGCCCGCGACGCGCAGCTGGCGCGCGGCACATCCATGGGCTGGATGCACGGCATGCCGCAAGCCATCAAGGACCTGTCCAACGCCGCCGGCCTGCCCACCACGCTGGGCTCGCCGCTGATGCGCGACTTCGTCCCCGCCGAAGACGGCCTGATGGCCCGGCGCATGAAGGCCGCCGGCTGCATCGTCATCGGCAAGACCAACGTGCCCGAGTTCGGCCTGGGCTCCCACACCTTCAACGCGGTGTTTGGCCCGACGCGCAATGCCTACGACCCGACACGCTCGGCCGGTGGCAGCAGTGGCGGCGCAGCCGTGGCGCTGGCCCAGCGCCTGCTGCCGGTGGCTGACGGCTCGGACTTCATGGGCAGCCTGCGCAACCCGGCGGCGTGGAACAACATCTTCGGCCTGCGTCCCTCGCAAGGGCGCGTGCCGATGGTGCCCGCGCAGGAAGTCTGGGTGTCGCAACTCGGCACCGAAGGGCCCATGGGCCGCACTGTGCGGGACGTGGCCCGGCTGCTGGCCGGGCAGGCGGGCTACGACCAGCGCTCTCCGCTTTCAATAGCAAACAATGACCATTTCACGCTGGGATTAGACCAATTTGACCCAAAAACCAGCCGCATCGGCTGGCTGGGCGACCTGGACGGCCATTTGCCGATGGAGCCGGGCATTCTGGATGTCTGCGGGCAGGCCCTGCAGCGCCTGGATGCGCTGGGCTGCGCCGTGGCGCCCGCGCGCTTGGGCATGGCCCCGGACAAGATCTGGGAGGCCTGGCTGGTCTGGCGGCGCATGCTGGTGGCCTCGCGCATTGCGCCCTTCCTGCTCAAGCCCGCCAACCGTGCCCACATCAAGCCCGAAGCGCTGTGGGAATACGACCAGGCCCAGGGCGTGACCGGCGCCCAGTTCCTTTCGGCCAGTACCACGCGCACCGCCTTCTACCAGCGGATGCTGGCGCTGTTTGAAGACTTCGACTACCTCGCCCTGCCCACGGCGCAGGTCTGGCCCTTTGACGTGAGCCAGCGCTGGCCGCAGCAGATCCACGGGGTGGCGATGGACACCTACCACCGCTGGATGGAGGTGGTGATTTACGCCACCTTTGCCGGGCTCCCCTGCATCAGCGTGCCGGCGGGCTTCAGCGCTGAAGGGCTGCCCATGGGGCTGCAACTCATCGGCAGGCCCCAGGCCGATTTCCCGCTGCTGCAACTGGCGCACGCCTACGAAGGCGCGGCAGCCGACGTCCTTCAGAGGGCGCCGATCCAGCAGGCCCGCTGAATCGCTGCGAGCTTGTTGTCCACCTTGAGCTTGGCCATGGCGTTGGCCAGGTGGTAATTCACGGTCCGCTCGCTGCACACCATGCGCTCGGCGCTCTGGCGCGCGGTCAGGCCGCCAAACGCCAGGGTCAGGCACTCGCGCTCGCGCGGACTCAACACCCCCTGCGCCTCCACCAGCGTGCGCCGCAACAGCGGCCACAAATTCAGGGCAGACCAGGCCAGCGAGGCCGCATCAGAACGGTCATGAAACTCACGCGGGCTGAACATGAAGCACTCGAACGCACGCCCCGCAGGCAATGGGAACTCCACCCGGACCACGCTCTGGTACCCATGCCCCAGCCAGAGGCGCCGCCAGCGGCTCTGTGTCTCGAACGCTGATTTGGAAATGTGCTGCCACGCCACCAGCGGCGCATCCGAATCCCGCCAGGGGGCGCCGAAGTCGGGGCTTTCCGCCAGAGCCCTGGCCGCATCGATGAACCGTGGGGGATGCAGCGCCAGGACCAGCCGTTGTTCGGGCGCCGCAAAGGGATCCGGCCCAAGGACCACCACGGCTTCGACGGAAAACTCGCCCAGCGCGCGCAGCCAGTCGCTCAGCATCGCGTCCAGTGTGACGCTGTCAAAGTTAACAGGGGGGTGCATGGGCGTGCCGTGCGAAAACCCCGACAATACCATCGAACAGAGGGCCGTCACTTTCGACTTGCTGACCTCCTTCTTTGCGGAGATGTACTTGATCAAACCCCTGTCGTGGACCCGGCTGCGCGACCACGCCACCGCCAGACAGCTGCGGCACGAGGTCCTGAATGCCCCGCTGGACTCCATCCTGCATCCTTCGCAGATGCGCCTGAAATGGCTCGGCGCCTTTACGCTAATCGGCCACCCGCTGTTTTACTGGATCTGGCACGTCTGGCTGCCCCAGCCCTACGAGAACCTCCCGGCGCGCTGCAGCATGGGGCTGCTGGGAACCCTGCTGATGCTGGGCCCCATCGCCAACGCACCAGCGAGGGCCCGGACCCAGCATCTCTTCAATGCCATCTGCTTTGTCCAGCTGCCGCTGTTTTTCAGCTGGATGTACGCGATGAACGGCCACAACGCCGTCTGGCTGGCCAGCCTGGCCACGGTCACGCTCATTTATTACCACCTCACGGACTGGCGGATTGCCGCAACGGGATCGTTCGCGGGATTCCTGCTCGGAACCAGCCTGGCCGGCGCCATGAGTGCCTCCCCCCTGCCTGCGCAGCCGCAAAGCCACCTGGTGACCCTCGGGTTTGCCTGGGTTGCCGGCTTGCTGCTGGGATTTTCAGGGGCCAATCTCAGGCGGGAACGGCTCGGCCATTCGCTGGCCACGATCGGCATCATGGCGCACGAGCTGCGGACACCGCTCTCCACGGCGGCGTTGATTGCGGATGCGCTGCTCATGGAATCCAGCCGCTTTCCAGACGCGCCCCGGGCGGGCCAGCTCGCCAAACTCGGCCAGCGGCTGCACACCCTTGCACGCTCCATGAACCACCATATCGACCTGCAGATTTCCAATGCCAGGCTGCTGCAGTTGCCGCCCTACCGCGACCGCATCTCGGCGGGGGAACTGGTCAGCGAGGCCATTGCGGCCTACCCGTTCCGGACTTCCCGCGAGCGCGATTGCCTGGCGCTTGTCATCCACAATGACTTCTGGTTCCAGGGCTCCAAAACCCAGTTCCTGAGAGTGCTGGACAACCTGGTGCACAACGCCCTGCGCGCGCTGCAGGCCGCCGGCGCAATGCCGCATCCGGGCGATTTGCGCATCGAGGTGGGCAGCAGGGGGCGGGAGGGACGGATCACGGTGTCAGACCGGGGCATTGGCATCAGCCCCGCCATGCAGCTGCGAATTTTCGAACCCTTTTTCTCGACCGACCGGGGCGCGGGACACGGCCTGGGACTCGCGTTCTGCAAGCAGGTCGTTCTCGCGGCACATGGCACCATTCGTGTGAAATCCGAACCTGCGGCCGGCGCGATTTTCACCATCGCGCTGCCGGTCGAAGCCGGTGAAGCCTTGCCTCCAGAAGGGGAGAAAACAGCATGACCTTTCCGTTGTATCGGCGTCCGGGCGGCGTGGCCTTCCTGGACGATGACGCCGCCTACCTGGAGATGCTGGCCGAGGTCATGCCCGAGGCCTGGCGCGTGCGGCTGTTTCTTCGTCCCGCAGACTGCATCAACCAGTTGCAGCAGGAACCTCCGCAATGGGAAGCCGATGCCTGGCGCCAGCGCGACATGCTGGAGCGCTGGCGCGACGGTTTGAACCTCGTGGCCCAAATCCTGCAGTACTGGCGCGATGACAAAACGAACCGCTTCGCGTTCACCCGGGTGTGTGTGGTGGACTACTCCATGCCGGCCATGAACGGCCTGCAGGTCCTCGACGAGCTGGTGAATTGGCCCGGGTCACGCGTGCTGCTGACCGGCCAGGCCGACGAGCAGATCGCGGTCAGGGCCTTCAACGCCGGCCTGATCGAGCAGTACATTCCCAAGCAGACGCCAGAGATCACGCAGCGCCTGACCGACGCCATCCAGAACCTGCTGGATGCGCCACACGACGGCCACGCCCAGATCTGGCGCGCCACGCTGTCGAGGGAGCAGATGGCACTGATTTCCGCGCCCGCCCTGGGCCGGCAGCTGGCAGCCCAGGCCGAAGCCCATCGCTGGGTCGAGCACGTGGTGATCGGGCATCCGTTCGGGATTCTGGCGCTGGATGCCGACGGCCAGGCGTGGTGGCTGCAGCTGGAGCCGCAAGCCCGCCTGGCAGAGCTCGCCGAGCTGGCAGAGTGCCATGGCGCCTCCCAGGCCGAAATACAGTCGATTCGCGACGGGCGGTGTCTTTTCGACATCGAGCTGCGTCTGGCCCTGGGCTCCACCCAAGGCGCGCTGCACCCGGCCAGACAGCTCTGCGATGGACCTGTCGTCCATGGCGTGGTGCTGCCGATTCCAGCCGCACTTTGTCCGGGCGCGTCCGGAAGTTACGCCGAATTCCTGCAGGCCTGCAGGCCACGTGAACTCCGGGAAGCCGCCCGTCCTGCGCCGCCCTTCTCCCCTCATGCCTGACGGCCAGTGGAGGCGCCACAGGCACGCAAGCGATGGGCGATGGGCCAGTCCCAGGGCTTGGCCAGGGGGGCAATTTCAGCCGCCACGGCCTCGACATGGTCCAGCTCGGCCTCCGCGAGCCCGGCGTGCAGCGTCAGCCGGACCATGGTGCGGTTGCGGCTGGTCGCCGGGGCGCAAAACACCGCACCGAAAACCCCTCGCTCCTCCAGCAGGTCGCGCAGCACCATGGTGGCCGGCTCGGTGCCGGCCTCCAGCGCAATGATCTGCTCCGTCCCCTGCTGGACCGGATAGCCCAGGCCGGCCAGCCGTGTCCTCAGCCGCCGGGTGTTGTGCATCAGGCGCTCCCGGGCGCGGTCGGCCTGCCGGATGACCTCCAGCGTGGCCGCGAGTGCGGCCACTTCGTGGGGCAGCAGGCAGGAGCTGAACATGTTGGGATAACTGGTGCTGAGTACATAGTTGCGGAACTCGGCCGGTACGGTCATGAACCCGGCCCGGCCTGCAAACGCCTTGGCCAGGCTGGCGGTAATGAAATGCACACGGTGGCTCAAGCCCAGTTGCACGCACAGGCCAGCGCCTTGCGGCCCGTGCGTGCCCAGGGAGTGCGACTCGTCCACCAGGATCATGCAGCCATGCTGCTCGGCCACGCCCACCATGGCCTCCAGTGGGCACACCGCGCCGGTCGTGCTGTAAACGGAGTCCACCACGACCACGCCCGGGCCATGCCGGGCAATCAGCCGACCCAGATGCCCGGGATCGTTGTGACGGAAAGGATGTGCTGGCGCACCGGCCCTGCGTGCCCCCTCCCATAGCGAGGTATGCGCCAGGCTGTCGAGATAGACCGGCGTCTGCGGGTCGGCAATGGACTGCAGCAGTCCCAGGTTGGCGCTGTAGCCCGACTGGCAGATCAACCCGTCGTCCTTGCCGACCCAGTGCGCCAGGGACTTCTCCAGCGCCCTGACGGGGTGCGAGTCCAGCAGAAAGACGCTGGACTGAATGACAAACTCGCCGTCGCACTTGATGGCGCTGGTCTGGGCCCGCACAATGTCCGGGTGGCCTGTCAGATTCAGGTAGTCGTTGCCATTGAGGCGCACGGCGTCGGAGGCGGCGACACGGCCATGCAGGAGGGAGCGCCCTCCCCAGAGGGTGTCCCAGCGGGTGGTGAATTCGCGCTGGACTCTTTGCGCCAGATGCGCACTGATCCGGGCGGAAGGTGTCTGGGTCGGGCGTGGTGAAGGGGTGCGGTCAAGTACTTGCATGGGTTCTTCCGTGTTGAGCAACAACCCATTGAAGACGCCCCGACCTGATTTCGCGTCTTGACCCCTGTCAAAATTGACAGGGGTCACGCGTCGTTTCATCTCAAAATCCCGCGGCCTGCACCTGAAAAGCAACACGGGAACACCACGCTCACCCCTGGCGCCAGGGCAGCTTGTTGTAGCGCCAGCCGCCCTTGTGACCGCGCTGCGCATGTTCATCCGGGTCCCCCTCGAAGCCTTCCAGGATGTTGTAGGCCTCAATCCCGAGTTCCGCCGCGCGTTTGGCAGCCGCCACCGAACGCACCCCGCTGCGGCACAGCAAGACCAGCTTGCGCTCCCCTGCGGCCGCCGCCTTGAGGCCTTCGTCAAACGCGGCATTCATCGCCATGCCGGGCCACTGCTTCCAGGCCAGCGGCACGGCGCCCGGTACAAAACCGACCCATTCGCGTTCAGCGTCGGTGCGCACATCCACCAGCACCGCCTCGCCCGCCTGCACCCATTGCCAGGCCAGTTGCGGCGACACATCACCGGCGTAGCCTGCGGCAGGCCGTGGATGAAACAGCGCACCGCCGCCGGCGTCATGGCGCATGCCCGAGGTCAGGTTGGCCGGCACGGCTTCATCCATCCGGCGGGGCCTGGGCAGGTGCAGCGCGTCCATGATGGCGACAAACTCGGCCAGCGACTTGCCCGCCACGCGCACATTGGTCTTCTTTTCCACGCCAATGCGCGACTGGGTGCGCCCGTTGTAGTCATGGCCAGGCCAGACCGTGGTGTCGTCCGGCAAGGCGAACAACACCTGGGTGATGCTGTGGTACAGCGCCTCGGCGCTGCCGGACTGGAAATCGGAGCGGCCGCACCCGTTGATCAACAGGGTATCGCCCGTGAAGACATGACCGCCGGTGAGCCCCGCGCCGTGCGGCTGCCAGAGGTAGCTCATGCTGCCGGCCGTGTGGCCCGGTGTGTGCAGGGCGCGAATGCGCTGGTCGCCAAAGGCAAGTTCATCGCCCTCGCGCAATTGCACAGCCGCCGTGGTGATGCCACAGCCGTCCGGCGCCGCAGTGCGCGCGCCGGTATGCTCGGCCAGCAGGCCAGCGCTGGTGATGTGGTCGGCGTGCGCGTGGGTTTCCACGGTCCAGAGCAGTTTCAGGCCGTACTGGCGCAGCGTGGCGAGATCGCGCTCGATCTGCTCGTCCACCGGGTCAATGATCAGCGCCTCGCGCGTGGCCTCGTCAAACAGCACGTAGGTGTAGGTGCTGGAGGCAGGATCAAACAGCTGGATCGGGTTCATGGTGCAACGGGGTAGAAGGAATCACGCGAACTTGGTCAGCATCTCGGCCACATGCTCGGCCGACTGGTCGCCCTGCTCGATCATGCAGCCCACCATCGAGAAAAAAGACTTGTCCAGCGCCTTGCGCGCAGCGGCCATCTGCTGGGCAATTTTTTCGCAGTCGGCATCGTTGTCGATCAATTTTTGCAGACCCCGCAACTGGCCTTCAATGCGGGCCAGGCGTGCGCACAGCGCCTTCTTTTTCTCGGCGTCGACGATTCTGCTCATGGTGGATTCCGTGGTGGTTGCGGTTGAAACGGGCTTGTCATGATAGCTTTTCAACGCGCCACGCGACCCCGCCCCAGCCGAATAATCGCCAATTCAGTAGCCATGCACGCCATGGCACAGCGATGAAAAAGATTTATTTTTGATAGCAAACAATGACCATTTGACGATGGGAAGAGGCCAAAAAACCTGGATTTCCATCGCCAGTACCTGCCGGGAGGCCCCTGCGGCCGGCCCAGCCGGGCCCGGCCTTGCTCAATGGCCGCCGCCCAGGTAGGCCGCCCTGACGGCCGGATCGTCGCGCAGCCGGCTGGCCTCCCCGTGCACCGAGATGCGGCCGTTTTCCAGCACGTAACCGTAGTCGGCCACCTTGAGCGCGGCCGCGGCAAACTGCTCGACCAGCAGCATGGTCACGCCACGGGCCTTGAGGTCGCCAATGATGCGGAAGACTTCTTCCACCAGGATCGGCGCCAGCCCCATGGAAGGCTCGTCCAGCAGCACGATCTCGGGGTTGAGCATCACCGCGCGGGCCATGGCCAGCATCTGCTGCTCGCCGCCCGACAGCGTGCCGGCCAGCTGCAGGCGACGCTCCTTCAGGCGCGGAAACAACTCCATCGCCCGCTCCAGGTCGCCCTGCACGTCGCCCTTGGGGCGGCTGCCGGTCAGGCGCGGAAAGGCGCCCAGCAGCAGGTTGTCGGTCACGGTCATGGTGGCAAACACGCGCCGGCCTTCGGGGGAGTGCGCCAGGCCCAGCTTGGCAATGGTGTAGGACTCCAGCCCGTCCACCCGCTTGCCGTGCAGCGTGATTTCACCCGCGGTCGGCCGGATCATGCCGGACACCGCGCGCATGGTGGTGGTCTTGCCGGCGCCGATGGAGCCGATCAGGGTGACCACCTTGCCCTTGGGCACGTCAATCGAGATGCCGTGCAGCACCTGCACCTTGCCGTACCCCGCTTCGAGGTTCTTGATATGCAACATCGTGAATTCCTCTTGTCTTATTCCGCCGAGCCACCGAGGTAGGCCTCGATCACTTTCTCGTTGGCCTGCACGTCGGCCGGCTTGCCTTCGGCAATCTTCTGGCCGAAGTCCAGCACCGACACCGTGTCGCACATGCTCATCACCACGTCCATGTGGTGCTCGATCAGGATCACGGTGATGCCGTGGTCGCGGATCTTGCGGATGAAGCTCACGAGTTCCTTGATGTCGGGCGCGGTCAGGCCGGCCGCCGGCTCGTCGAGCAGCAGCAGCTGCGGGTCCAGCGCCAGCGCACGGGCAATTTCAAGCAGGCGCTGCTTGCCGTAGGGCAGGTTGCGCGCTTCTTCGGTGGCCAGACCGCCCAGTCCCACGAAGTGCA
>ERZ1034361.579-NODE-579-length-22824-cov-3.270673_pt1 | contig 22824 bp, 19 predicted proteins | sample MGYA00520617_ERZ1034361 | MGnify/ENA primary metagenome ERZ1034361 (study PRJEB33736, sample SAMEA104284507) | Azolla filiculoides | biome: Urban; feature: Water surface; material: Ditch water | place: Netherlands | collected 2015-10-28 | depth 0-0.1 m ...
TGTTGTAGCATGATCTACTTTTAGAACGCTCATTCCATAATCAATATACTCCATTTTTTTCTCGCTTTCGTGAGCAATGATATAAGCGGTTCCCGAAGCTAACATACGAGCGGTACGTCCGTTTCTATGGGTAAATTCATCTTCTTTCATTGGCAGATGATAATGAATAACGTGATTCATTTCCGGAATATCCAGTCCACGAGCCGCTAAATCGGTGGTAACTAAATAGCTCACACTTCCGTTTCGAAATTGAATTAAAGCGCGTTCTCTTTCATCCTGATCCATTCCGCCGTGATAGTAGGTCGAATAAATTCCTTTTTCGTTTAAAGTGTCGCTAATGCGTTCCGCTGCATCACGATGATTACAAAAAACGATAGCCGATTGTGATTTCAAGGAGCAAATTAAATTGAATAAACTGCCAATCTTGTCTTTTGCAGTCGAAACCACCATTTTCATAGCAAGATTCGATTCTTCTTTATGCTCCGGAATAAAATCTAAAATGGTTGGATTCACCACTCGCGTGTATCTTGGAATCTCAATATCAGAAGTGGCCGAAACTAAAACCCGTTTGTTCAATTTGGTTAGTTTTCCAATGATAAATGACATTTGCTCATGGAAACCCAATTGCAATGATTTATCAAATTCATCCAGAATCAACGTTTGAATTTTATCTACACGAAAAGTGCCCCTGTCAATATGATCTGCGATTCGTCCCGGAGTTCCAATTAAAACAGCCGGTGGATTGCTTAAATTTTTGATTTCGGTATCAATAGAATGTCCGCCGTAACACACATTTACTTTATAATCCGTTCCCATTTTTTTCCAAACTTGCTCAATCTGCAATCCCAATTCACGTGATGGAACCAGAATTAAACATTGAACCGATAAAATTTCAGGTTGTAACATTTCTAAAACAGGCAATAAAAAAGCTAGTGTTTTTCCAGAACCCGTTGGTGAAAGCAATAAAACATTATTGTCATTTAAAATAGCGTCTTGCGCTACTTCCTGCATCTCATTCAGGCTTTCGATGCCTAAATTCAAAAGTATATTGTTGGAATGGTGTTTCTTATTCATTTTGCAAAGATAGTTCTTTGAATTACGAATTAGGAATTCCCAATTACGATTTTTTCATTTTTTAAACAGACTACTACTTTTATCAAAATGCAAAAGCTATTCTTCTCGAAAAAAACTACATTTGAAATTCCATTTAAAAACCGAAATATGAGATTTTTCACATTCCTTTTTTTAGCATTCTCAATCCATTCCTTTGCACAAAAAGACAATAAATACGATACTTTTTTTGAAAAAGGCAACGGAAACCAATCGGCCAATTATCAAGAAACTATCAAATATTACCAACTCCTGGCTCATGATTTTGCCACAATCGAAATACAGGAAATGGGTTTAACCGACAGTGGTGAACCGTTACATATAGTTATTTTCAACGCTGAAAAAGAATTTGATTTTGAAAAAATTAAGAAAAACAAAGCAATTGTCCTCATCAACAATGGCATACATGCAGGAGAACCTGATGGAATTGACGCAACTATGCAATTGTATCGGGATTTAGCTTTAGGCAAAGTAAAAGCACCTAAAAACACCATTATTGTTTGTATTCCGGTATACAATATCGGTGGCGCTCTAAACCGAAACTCAACTACAAGAGCCAATCAGGACGGACCGGAAGAATATGGCTTTCGTGGTAATGCCAGAAACTATGATTTGAATCGGGATTTCATTAAATCAGACACACGAAACACGAAGAGTTTTGTGGCAATTTTTCAAAAAACAAATGCTGATATTCTTATTGACAACCATGTAAGTAACGGCTCTGATTACCAATATAAACTGACGTATATTATGACCCAACACAACAAATTGGGTACCGTTTTAGGTGATTTTATGAACACGGAAATGATGCCCGAAATAGTCCATAATTTACAAAAAAAGAATATCGAAACCACTCCTTATGTCAACTCTTTTGAGGATACTCCCGACAAAGGTTTTGGTCAATTTTTTGACAGCCCAAGATTTGCAACCGGCTACACTTCCTTATTCAACACCATCGGATTTGTGGTAGAAACTCACATGCTCAAGAAATATGCAGAACGCGTCAAAGTGACATACGAATACATGCGTTCCGCAATTGATTTTACCGATGCTAATTATCAAAAAATAAAACAACTGCGTTTAAAAAATGAGGAACAATACCAACCTCAAAAATCATACACCATCAAATGGGAAATAGATACTACAAAAACAACTACTTTTCCGTTTTTGGGTTATGAAGCCGGTTATAAAAAGAGCGAAGCAACTACAGGGAATCGATTGTTTTATGACCGTACAAAACCATTCAAAAAAGACATCCCTTATATCAAAGAATTCAAGTCGGCAAAAGAAATTATTATTCCAAACTACTATATAATTCCAAAAGGATTCTGGCCAGTTATTGAGCTGTTAAAAAGCAACAATATCATTTGCAATACCTTAAAAAAAGACACCCTGATTGAAGTAGAAAGCTATAAAATTGCAGATTTCAAAACTACTAATTCCGCTTACGAAGGACACTATTTACACCGCAATACTACCGTAACATCCAGCTTACAAAAAGTAGCTTTCGCAAAAGGAGACTACATCATTTCAACGCAACAAAAAGGAGTAAAATATGTATTGGAAACATTAGAACCCGAAGCGATAGATTCTTTTTTTAATTGGAATTTTTTCGACACAATGCTGCAACAAAAAGAAGGTTATTCTGATTATGTTTTTGAAGATACAGCTGCACAAATTTTGAAAGAAAACACAAATTTAAAAGCAGAATTCGAAACTAAAAAACAAACCGATATTTCGTTTAGCACCAATCCCGAAGCGCAATTAGACTGGATTTACAAGCATTCCATTTACTATGAAAAGGCTCATTTACAATATCCAATCTATCGCATTTTGAAATAAAAAAAAGCTCCTATTCCGGGAGCTTTTTATCTTCAAACAATAATTTTATATTCTCATAGGAATTTTTTAAAGCTTCCGGAATATCACTTGGTTTAATCCAGGCTACTTTCTCGATTCCTTCTTCCAATTGGCCTTGAGGCGTACCTTCAAAAGTAGATTGCATCTCAAACCAATGGGTAATTTTTAATTTGTATTTTCCGTTACGTTTAAAAACATGATAGGTTTTTTGAAGTTTATTGGTAATTGTCAACAAATTCACTCCTGTTTCCTCCTCTACTTCTCGCATAGCAGTAGCTTCAATTTCTTCTCCCTTTTCTATTCCGCCTTTGGGTAAATCCCATTTTCCGTTTCTAAAAATGAATAAAACCTCGCCTTTTTTATTGTAAACTAAACCTCCTCCTGCTTTACAAACAGGGATTTTTGCTTTCAAAGTTTTCATAATCTCCTTTTCATCGGGATGATAAAGACACGCTTTTTGAATTTTATTTTGAAATATTTTTACTATAACCTGTTTTATATCAATGCTTTCCAGCAAAAATATCTGAAAATCGGTCTCTTTAGAGATTTGATTTGTCAAAAAAAGTGGTTTGTCGTTAACAAAAACTTTATACATTTGTACTATGATTTTTAATAAAGATACAGCCGAAAAAACAGCCGAATTGCTTTTGCAAATAAATGCAATTAAATTGAATCCAAGAAATCCTTTTACATGGGCTTCTGGATGGAAATCGCCAATATATTGCGATAACAGATTAATCCTCTCATTTCCAGCTATAAGAAATTATGTCCGCGATGAGTTTGCCAAAAATATAGAAAAACAATTTGGCAAACCAGATGTTATCGCAGGAGTAGCTACCGGAGCAATAGGAATTGGGATGCTCGTAGCCGAAAGTTTAGGACTTCCGTTTGTGTATGTTCGCCCAGAACCTAAAAAACACGGAAGACAAAACCAAGTAGAAGGCTTCTTGCAAAAAGGACAAAACGTAGTCGTAGTAGAAGATTTAATCAGTACAGGAAACAGCAGTTTACTTGCCGTAGAAGCTTTAAGAGAAGCTGGAGCCAACATAAAAGGGATGGCTGCCATATTCACTTATGGTTTTGGTGTGGCCGAAGAAAACTTCAAAAATGCCCATATTGATTTGTTTACCTTAAGCAATTACCAGAATCTTTTGAACTTGGCTGTAGCCAAAAAATACATCACCGAGGAAGAAGAACAAACCTTGAGAGAATGGAGCGTAAGCCCATCGACTTGGGGGAAATAATAGCATATTACTTTCTGATTTTGAAAAGATCAGAATGAATAATCGCCATTTTATATTGCCATAAAAATAAAAAAGATGAACCTAGAAAGCCCAAAAGTTACTGTCGAAAAATCTGCACAAGAATTATTTGATTTATTGAGCGACGTAAAAAATTTCGAAAAATTAATGCCTGAAAATATTGCTAAATTTGAGGTTATTGGTGACGATGCTTTTATTTTTGGATTAAAAGGGATGCCTGAAATCAAATTGAAGATGAAAGAAAAAACAGCTCCAAACAAAATTGTCTTAGGTGCTGCAAGCGATAAACTTCCTTTTACTTTGGTGGCAAATATTGATAGCGTTTCTGCAAATTCAAGTGCCGTAAAATTAGATTTTGAAGGTGATTTTAACCCAATGATGGCCATGATGATAAAAGGCCCAATAAGTAAATTTATAGAAACTTTGGCTGTGAATATGGCCAAATTATAGAACATAAAACCAAAATAATAAAGCGGTTTAAGATTTGTATTTTCAATCTTAAACCGCTTTTTTTTTAGTATAACATCTGAATTTCCTTTATATCAAACTCTGCAATACTGTCATCTTCTAAAAGGACTTGGAGTTTCCCAATGGTAGAAACACCTTGAATAATTCCCATAAAATTGATGTTGTTTTGATCTGAGAAAGGCATTGGAACTCCTTTTTTGAATAACCGATCTGTATAATGACTCCAAAACATTTCTGAAAATTGATTCCATTGCTGCAACTTCAGTTCCAGATTCTCAATAATCATTTTTAAAAGTATACCTTTATCAAATGTGGTGTTCGCAATTACTGCCAAAGAAGAAGCTTTGGGCAAATTCTCAAAATTAGTTTGATTGACATTCAACCCTAAACCGACAATAGAAGTGATTGTATCTTCGCCTTTAATGCTATTTTCAATCAAAATCCCTCCGATTTTCTTATTATATGACATTATGTCGTTAGGCCATTTTATACTTAAATCAGGAATATTAATTGACTCCAGCGTCTCTATAACTGCAAGAGAAATGGCAATATTGAGCGTAAAAATCTGATTAATATCAAATAAAAAATCCTTAACCAAAACACTCATTATTAGATTTTTACCAGCTTCAGAACTCCATACAGAACCCATTTGCCCCTTTCCTTTGGTCTGGCTTTCGGCAGTTACAACAGTAAAGTTTTCGAGGTTTTGTTTGTTCGATAACCCTTTTAGAAACTCATTAGTAGAATCTATGGCATCGAGTTTGATTAGTTGCATATACGTTTTTTTGTGAAACAGAATTTAATATTATGTTAAGGTTCAAAAATAATCACAAAAAATGGTAACTTTACAAACTTATATAAAAATAATTCATGGCGAAAAAGACTATAAATAATGATGTGCTATTAGCAAATATCATCAAAGGAATCGAGGAAGTAAAAGGAAATGATATTGACATTCTGGATTTAAGAGAAATAGACACCGCAGTTTGCGACTATTTCGTCATCTGCAACGGAAATTCGAATACACAAGTTAACGCGATTGTTAACTCCATCCAAAAAACAGTTTCAAAAGAGTTAAAAGACAAGCCTTGGCATGTTGAAGGTACTGATAATGCCGAATGGGTATTAATGGACTATGTAAATATTGTGGTTCATGTGTTTCAAAAACACATTCGTGAATATTACAATATTGAAAGTCTTTGGGGTGATGCAAAAATTACTACAATTGAAAACAAATACTAAAGAAACACACTTGTAATGGCTAAAGATAATAATCCCAATTCGAATAAATTCAAAGTAAGCCCGTGGTTAATCTATACCGCAATACTATTGATATTCTTATTCATCAGTTTTGCCACAGGAGGAACCAGTTTACAGGAACCTGCGCAATTAACCTCTTCTAAATTTAATAATTATTTAGAAAAAGGTCAAATTGAAAAAGTCATTGTTTACAACAAAAATGAAGCTGAAGTATATTTGACTGCTGCTGCTTTGAAAGAAAAAATTCATTCAAAATTAGCTAAAGACGTTTTTGACAGACCTAACAAAGGCCCACATTACACTTTAGAAATTGGTAATGATCAAATCTTTCAAACTAAATTAGAGAAAGCTGTTGCAGAAGGAAAATTAAAAGATTTCAACTTCTTACAAAAAAATAATTGGTCAGACATTCTTATTAGCTTGTTGCCTATCATTATCATCATTGCTGTTTGGATATTTATCATGAGAAAAATGTCCGGCGGTGGCAGTGGCGGTGGCGGACAGATTTTCAATATCGGAAAATCGAAGGCTAAACTTTTTGACGAAAAAACAGATATTAAAACGACTTTCAAAGATGTAGCCGGTTTAGAAGGAGCAAAAGAAGAAATTCAAGAAATTGTTGAATTCTTGAAAAATCCTGAAAAATACACCAATCTTGGAGGAAAAATTCCCAAAGGAGCCCTACTTGTAGGACCTCCTGGAACCGGAAAAACCTTATTGGCAAAAGCCGTAGCCGGCGAAGCTCAAGTCCCTTTCTTCTCTTTATCAGGATCTGATTTTGTAGAAATGTTTGTAGGAGTTGGAGCCTCTCGTGTACGTGATTTGTTTAAACAAGCCAAAGAAAAATCACCTGCAATCATTTTTATTGATGAGATTGATGCTGTAGGTAGAGCAAGAGGGAAAAGCAATATGTCAGGCGGTAATGACGAACGTGAAAACACATTAAATCAATTACTGACAGAAATGGATGGTTTTGGTACTAATTCAAATGTAATTGTGTTGGCCGCTACAAACAGAGCTGATGTTCTTGACAAAGCCTTGATGCGTGCAGGTCGTTTTGACAGACAAATATTTGTTGACTTACCAGACATTAGAGAAAGAGCCGAAATCTTTAAAGTACATCTTGCTCCTTTGAAAAAAATTGAAGGATTAGATACCGACTTTTTAGCCAAACAAACACCTGGTTTTTCAGGAGCCGATATTGCAAATGTATGTAATGAAGCTGCTTTGATTGCTGCCCGAAATAATAAAACTGCTGTTGACAAACAAGATTTCCTTGATGCTGTTGATAGAATTGTAGGCGGTTTAGAAAAGAAAAATAAAATTGTTACTCCCGAAGAAAAGAAAGCAATTGCAATTCATGAAGCGGGACATGCAACAGTTAGTTGGATGTTAGAGCATGCTGCACCTTTAATTAAAGTAACTATTGTACCCAGAGGTCAAAGCCTTGGTGCTGCTTGGTACTTACCAGAAGAGCGTTTAATTGTTCGTCCGGACCAAATGTTGGACGAAATGTGCGCTACAATGGGAGGAAGAGCTGCTGAAAAAGTAACTTTCAACAGAATTTCAACTGGTGCTTTGAGTGATTTAGAAAAAGTAACCAAACAAGCTCGTGCTATGGTTACGATTTACGGATTGAACGATAAAATAGGAAATGTCACTTATTATGACTCTACTGGTCAAGGTGAATACAGTTTCTCAAAACCTTATTCTGAAGAAACTGCAAAAGTTATTGACGAAGAAATCTCGTTACTAATTGAAAGTCAATACCAAAGAGCTATTGAAATTCTCGAAGAGAATAAAGATAAATTAAATCAATTAGCCGATATACTAATTGAAAAAGAAGTAATCTTCAAAGACGATTTAGAAGCTATATTTGGAAAAAGAACTTTTGATAAAAATCTGGAAGAAGTAGTATCATAAAATAAGCCTACATAATTTAATTATTTTTAAAATCTTAATTCAAAAACTACTTTTGAATTAAGATTTTTTTATCTTTGAACGTTTTCAAATAACAAATTAAGTAGTTTATTAGCATATGAGTCTTTTTAGAAAATTTTTTGGTTCAAGTAATCCCGCTTCAGAAGAAGAAAAAGAAAGAGAATACAGCAAATCGTTTCCTGACGCTAATATGTCTATAGATGAACAATTCATCTATAATTTCAAGAAAAATGGAGGTAAATTTTTATACTGCGAAAATACTGATGAAGTAAAAGAACAATTTGAAAACATCTTAGAAGAAAATGATTGGTTTGAAAGCGAAGTCTTATGTTATGAAACTTCACTTTTTCAAATGCTAGATGAAAACAAACTTACTTATATTAAACCGGCAAACCCTAAATTTCTTCTTGCCAGTTGCGAAAATTTAATCGCTGAAGAAGGTGCCATTTTATTTTCTTCAAAACAAATTAAACAAAACAAACCTAACGAATTACCTACCAATATTATCATTCTAGCGAATACAAGTCAAATTCTTGCTGCTAAAAGTGATGGACTTAGTGCTATAAAAAAGAAATACGAAAGAGATTACCCTACTAATATTACTACCATAAAATATTTCGAAAAAGCAAAAGAAGAAGACTTTACGCAATACGGAAGTTCTGCAAAAAATCTATATTTATTGCTTCTAGAGGATCTTTAAGATGAATGAAACACTCAAAAGAGGAATTTCAGGCGCCGTCTATATTGCGTTGTTGTTAACTTCTATCCAATTTTCAACTGAAAGTTTTATTATTCTGTTCGGTGTTTTTCTGATTATTGCAACGTACGAATTTTGCAATCTGGTTCAGCTGAATAAAATTTTCCCGCTTTTATTTGTTTCTCTTTTTTATACAACTATTTCTCTGATAAGTTTTTATAAAATTGAGACTGAAAACTACATTAACAGCATTCAAAATGGAAATATCTCGTTGACTATAGACATCAATCTGGTCAACACAATACTATTGATTACAACCTTAATAGTATCTGTAAAATGTATTTTTTTTCTATTTGATGACAGAGTCCAATCGATATCCACACCATCAAAATACCTGTATTTATTAGGCTACATCTTATTACCTTTTATTTTTATCGTTAAAATTTCATTTGGAATTAAAGACTATAATCCTAAAATAATTATTGGATTATTCATTTTGATTTGGACTAATGACACCTTTGCTTATTTAGTAGGCAAATCTATTGGAAAACATAAATTATTAGAACGGATTTCTCCTAAAAAAACCATTGAAGGTTTTATTGGCGGAGTAGTTTTTGCTATTTTTACCGGCTATTTAATTTCAAAATTATACATTAAAGCAAGTCCAAGTTTTAGCGAAAAATCAATATTAATCTGGACTACAATTGCATTAATTGTTGGAGTTTTTGGCACCATAGGTGATTTAATTGAATCCAAATTTAAACGTATTGCTGGCATAAAAGACAGCGGAAAAATCATGCCTGGACATGGAGGCATTCTAGATCGACTGGATAGTGTTATATTTGTAGCACCAATTGTATATTTATTTTATCAAATTTTAAACTATGTTTCATAAAGAAGGAACCCAAAGCATTTTATTCGGTACATTGTTTACCGCTATAGTACTACTACTAACTGATGCTTTTATTGATACCGATTGGATAAAAAAAGGAATCCAAATAATAACATTATTGCTATTGATTATTATTTTGCAATTTTTCAGAAATCCAAAAAGGACTTTCGTTCTTGATGACAATCACATTCTTGCCCCTGTTGATGGCAAAGTGGTTGTGATTGAAGAAGTATATGAAGGAGAATATTTCAAAGACAAAAGATTACAAATTTCTATTTTTATGTCTCCAATAAATGTACACGTAACCCGTTATGCTCTTAGTGGATTGGTGAAATTCAGCAAATACCATCCCGGTAAATTTTTGGTGGCTTGGCATCCAAAAGCGAGCGAAGAAAACGAAAGAACTACAGTTGTCATAGAAAACAAAACATTTGGAGCTGTTTTATACCGACAAATCGCCGGAGCTTTGGCAAGACGTATTGTAAATTATGCCGAAGAAGGAATGCAAGTGATACAAGGTACAGATGCCGGTTTTATAAAATTTGGTTCAAGAGTAGATTTATTTTTGCCATTAGGCACACCTGTGAATGTAGTTTTAAATCAAAAAGCCATTGGCGGAAAAACTATTATTGCTATTAAAGAATAATGATTGAAAAAGATTTAGATACACAATTTACAGAAGCTGTAGAAATTGCTTCAAAGATGACACAGGCATCTTTACCACAAGATGTTCAGTTGCGCCTTTATGCCTTTTACAAACAGGCCACTTTTGGTACTGCCAAATACAATCTGTCTGACAATTTTGATTTACGTAATGCATTTAAAACAAATGCCTGGATTCAGATTAGTCATTTAACCATTGATGAAGCCAAAGAACAGTATATTGAAATCATAAATTCCTTGTTGACAAAATAGACTAGCCATGAAAAAAATTATTTACTTCCTAGTATTTACCGCTTTACTTTCTTGTAACAAAAAAAAATATACTGAAGTTGTGGAGGTTCCACTACCTACTGCACAAGAAAAAATTTCTGTAGGCATACCTGATGATGTAAAAGCAGAAGATGGTGCCTTTCAATTAGAAAAATTACCATACGGATACGATGCCTTAGCTCCACATATATCTGCTTTGACATTAGAAATGCACTATTCTAAACATTATTTAACGTATACCAACAATCTAAATAAAGCTATAGCAGGAACACCGCTTGAGAATCTGACCATTGAGGAAGTTTTGTCTCGATTAGACTTGAATGATGATGCTATAAGAAATAATGCCGGTGGATTTTACAATCATTCCATGTACTGGAAATGTATGGGTCCAAAAGCTGGGGGACAACCCAAAGGTGCTTTATCGGATGCTATTACTAAAGATTTTGGTTCGTTTGAGAATTTTGTAACCGCATTTAAAGACGCAGCAACAACTCAATTTGGGTCTGGTTGGGCTTGGCTTGTTGTAGACCGTTCCGGAAAATTGCAAGTTACCAGCACTCAAAACCAAGACAATCCATTAATGCGAAATGCAATTATCCAGGGAACACCCATTTTAGCATTAGACGTTTGGGAACATGCTTATTATTTAGATTATCAATACAAAAGAAAAAACTATATCGATGCTTTTTTCAATGTTATCAATTGGAATAAAGTAGAAGAAAACTACGATGCAACTATAAAAATATAAAGGCTCATATGTATTCAACATAAAAAAGGGGAAAATATAAATTCATATTTTCCCCTTTTTTTTATTACTAATAAATTACAACTTATATATAAATGATTCTGATGGAGCGATTGTAATTTGAACCTTCCCTTCTCCATTGATAACTTGTAATTGCAAACTACTTTTTTGGTATAATTGGTCTGTAATTGTGTAGTTACCGTCTTTTAAATTCCATTTTTGAATTACGTCTTTAGGAATTTTCAATTCAAAATGGCTAGTGTGTTCCGATGAAAAATTAGCTATTATAATTAATTTTTCAGTATCAGACCAACGAACATAGGAATACACTTCAGGAAAATATCCCTCTGTCGCGTAGCGATTTAATCCGTGTATTTCCTGGTATTGCCCCATCAAAGCAGTACTATTCAAAGTGAAGTTTAAAAGCTTTTTGTAAAAATCACGCAAGTCTTTTTCGGATTGAGATAATTGTCCGCCATCAAATTTACCCTCATTCATCCAACGCTGATGATTGGGTACGCCAACATAGTCAAAAATAGATGTTCTGGAATGTGTTCCAAAACCTCCATTTTCATTTCCGGCCTCCCCAACTTCCTGACCAAAATAAATCATAGTAGGTGAAGTGCTAATCGTTGCAGAAACAACCATTAATGGTTTTCCTTTTTCGGGTGTTCCAGCAAATTCTGGGCTTGCCATACGTTGTTCGTCATGATTATCTAGAAAATGTAACATATGATGCTCAATATCTGCCATCCCATTTTGTATGGTAGTAATAGGATCCGTTTGGCTTCTTCCCTGCACAATTTCCTTTAATTTATCATACAATTCTACTTTATCATACAAATAATCCATTTTTCCTAAACGAATATAATTTCTATATTCATTTGGATTATAGACTTCTGCCAATAAAAATGCATCGGGATTTTTTACCTTAATAGCCGAATTCATATAGCTCCAAAATTCATAAGGAACCATTTCGGCCATATCATAACGAAAACCATCAACACCTTTAGCGGTCCAATACAAAGCAATATCTCTAAATTTAATCCAAGAACTAGGCACTTCTTTGTCTTTCCAAAAATCAAAATGCTCTTGATATGATTTCGTGTCAAATCCAGCAGGAAGTTCCGGAAAATCTTTGGAACCATCAGGACGAATTCCGTAATTTACTTTCACAGTTTCGTACCAATCAGTCTTATCCGGTTTGGCTAAACGAGAACCATCTCCCGTCCATTTTGCAGGATATTCTTCAAATTTCCCGTCAACAAGCGGATTCTTTTCGCCGTTTAAAGGTTTAGCGGTATCTGGAACTTCAAAATGAGTATTTGGAATATAATAAAAATTATTATCGCGCTTATATTCAACCGTTACATCATCATCTGCACCGAAATCACGAACTCCTTTCGGATTATTTCTACCTTCGTATTTACGGGCAACATGGTTCGGTACAATATCAATAATCAATTTCAATCCTGCTTTGTGCGTTCTTTTTATCAAAGCTTCAAATTCCTTCAGACGATTTGCAGGATTTACGGCTAAATCCGGATTTACATTATAATAATCTTTCACGGCATAAGGCGAACCTGCTCTACCTTTCACCACTTCCGGATCATCATTTGAAATTCCTATTGCCGTATAATCATGAATCAAAGCATGATGCGGAACTCCAGTGTACCAAATATGCGAAACACCTAAATCCTTTATCTCATGCAAAGCTTTATCCGTAAAATCATTGAATTTACCTACTCCGTTTTCTTCGATGGTTCCCCAAGGTTTATTATTGGTATTTGTATTCCCGAATAACCGGGTAAAAACTTGGTATACAACTACTTTTTTATCGGAGACGGTCTCTTTCTTATCTGCACTCATTTTCAAATCTTTCGTTTTACAGGCTGTCGCCAAAAGCATAATGCTTATTCCTGCAACAATAGTTATTTTTTTTATCATACAAAAAATTATTTAAGGTAATTTGAATTCTTTTATTGATATCCTATTTTTTTGAACATCAATCTATAAATTTAATGTTTTTTTTGATATTTCTCAGAAATCAGCAACCACTAACGATTCAGAAATTGCAACTACAACGAAAGAGTTCCTTTTTTTGTTGACAACTATAAGACCAACTCAAACGTTTTTTGCTCATTTTACACAATTATAAATAAATCCTAATATGGATTAGGATTGTTTCCTTTTTCATAAATTTGACAAAAATTAAATCCATTGAAGAAGTCCTTATATTTCATTACTTGCTGTTTGCTTTTTTCTTTTTGCAATTTGGTTTTGGCACAAGCCCCAAAAAAAATTATTGTCGAGCATTCTGATTTTGCCGATGTCAATCAAGTTGAAATTCCAGATGCTTTTTTGCTCACCGGAAACGTGAGAGTAAATCATGACGGAGTTGTTCTGACGTGTAATAAAGCGTACTATTTTCAAAAAGAAAACTACATCAAAGCTTTTGGAAACGTACAATTAGTTCAAGGAGATACTTTATTTTTGAACAGTAAATATGCTGAATATAGCGGAAATGTAAAAAAAGCATTCGCTACCGGAAATCCTGTAATGACATCGCCTGATGCGACTTTGGTAACAGACACCATCAACTTTGACCGAAACACTCAAGAAGTATATTATAATACAAAAGGGACTATCACAAACCTGCAGAATACTTTAGTCAGCAACTCCGGAAGGTATTATGTTGCACAAAAAAAATTCCAGTTCCTGACTGCTGTTACCATTACCAATCCTACTTATGTGATAAAATCAAATCATTTGGATTATTACAGCAATTCGGGACATTCCTATCTTTTTGGACCTTCAACAATAACCAGCAAAGCCAATTATATTTATACCGAAAAAGGATTTTACGATACTAAAAAAAATCTGGCACATTTTCTCAATAAATCCTATATCAAATATGATGACCGAATCATAAAAGGCGACAGTTTGTATTATGACCGAAATCGAGAGTTTGCTTCTGCCAGCCGAAATGTAAAAATCACAGATTCAATCAATCGTGGGATTATCAAAGGGCATTATGCCGAATTATATAAAAAAAAGGATTCCGTTTTTGTGACCAAAAGAGCTGTTGCAGTGAACTTTGTCGAAAATGACTCTGTTTATATTCATGGTAAAAAATTGATGGTAACCGGAAAAGAAGGCAACCGAATTATCCGTGCTTTTAATAATGTTCGATTTTTCAAAACAGATATGAGTGGCAAATGCGATTCGATTCATTCCAGTTCAAAAATAGCTTTGACAAAACTAATTGGAAACCCAATTCTTTGGAATGGTGAAAACCAAATAACGGGCGATATTATGCATCTTATCGGGAATAACACAACCCAAAAACTGGACTCCCTCAAAGTCCTCAACAATACTTTTCTGGTCTCGAAAGATACTTTGGGAACAGGCTACAATCAAGTAAAAGGGCAAAATCTATTTGGGAAGTTTCTGGAAGGAAAACTACACGATGTAGACATCATAAAAAACACCGAAGTCATTTATTACATGCGAAATGACGCACACGAACTCATTGGTATCAACAAAAATGTAAGTAGTAAAATCAATCTTATTTTAGAGAAAAATGCAGTAGAAACCATTACCTTTTTTCAACAAGTTGATGGTGATATTTATCCCGAAAAAGATTTACCGGAAAATGCCCGAAAGCTACGAGGACTTGTCTGGCGAGGAGAAGAACGGATAAAGTCTAAAGACGATATTTTTCCTCCCGAAGAAAATGTAGATAACGAAAAGATTGCCAAAGCAACTAAAGCAGAAGAAGCAAAGAAAAATGTTCCCATGAAAATTCGAAAAGAAACATTAAATTACGATAAGAAAAAAGGGAAGAAGTAGTTTTCAGGTTATAGATTACAGGTTTTAATTAGCATTTAAACCAATAAACGATTAAACAAACAAAACGTGAATACCGATTTCATAAAATACCAAGCACAAACCTCTCCATATCCTTTAGGAATGGAAGTTTCTCACGCTATAGGCTCATATATTTACGACACAAGCAACAAAAAATATTTAGACTTTGTAGCTGGAGTTTCCGCATGCCCGCTTGGTCATCAACATCCAAGAGTCAATCAAGCGATCAAAAATCAGTTGGACAAATATTCACACGTCATGGTTTATGGCGAATATTCTCAAAGTCCCGCTGTTGAATACTGCAAACTATTAGCCTCACTCCTGCCCGCTCCGTTAGACAAAACTTATTTAGTCAATTCAGGAACTGAAGCCATTGAAGGTGCTTTAAAACTTGCTCGACGCACCACCGGAAGAAGCCAATTAATTTCGTGTCACAATGCTTATCACGGAAACACAATGGGCTCGATGAGTGTTATGGGATTTGAAGAACGCAAACAAATATTTCGTCCCTTAATTCCTGATGTTGATTTTATCACTTTTAATAACGAAGACGATTTACAAAAAATAACCACTAAAACCGCTGGTATTCTTCTTGAAACTATTCAAGGTGGAGCCGGGTTTATTCAACCGGAGAATAATTTTCTTAAAAAAGTTCGCGAGCGTTGTACCGAAGTTGGAGCCCTCATGATTCTAGACGAAATTCAACCTGGTTTTGGAAGAACCGGTAAACTCTTCGGTTTTCAAAATTACGATGTCGTTCCTGACATTGTCGTAATGGGAAAAGGTATGGGTGGCGGAATGCCGGTTGGTGCTTTTACAGCCTCTTCAGCCATGATGGATTTATTAAGCGAGAATCCAAAACTGGGACACATTACCACCTTTGGAGGTCATCCTGTCATTGCGTCAGCCTGTTTAGCCACTTTGCAGGAAATAACTGAAACGAATTTAATGTCCGAAGCAATAAAAAAAGAAAAACTATTTAGATCGCTTTTGGTACATCCTTTGATAGAGGAAATTAGAGGAAAAGGATTAATGCTGGCCGCTATGACAAAAAGTGCCGACATCACCAATGAAGTGATTCTCAAATGTCAAGACAAAGGACTTATCTTATTCTGGTTACTGTTTGAAGGATGCGCCATCCGAATAACGCCGCCGCTAACCATTTCTGAAGAAGAAATACGAGAAGGTTGCAGTATCATACTAGAAGTAATGAATGAAATTTTAAACAAGAATTAATTATTAAAAAATATCGCAATTGGGAGCTATTTCCCGCTATACGTTACAATCCACGCGAAAAGCGTGAGATTTCCACTTCAAATGAAGTTCTCTGAACTCCAAGTAAAACAAAAAAAATAGAGAAGTAATCGGGGCCATGAAATCCGTTTAAACCAACCCTTTTTTTGTTAATTAAATTGTTCACAACAATTGTAACTTTTCCTCACAGAACACACGCGATTCCCTAAATTTATTTAGGCCAAATTAAACACACACAGTATGCAATTAAGCAACGAAGAAGAAGACTATAACTTATCCTTGTCGAAATTTGAGTCCATGTTGAAAACCAACAAAGTGCTCTTTTTTGACTCTGAAGAATTTGAAGAAATTATTCTTCATTATCTTGATATGGGAAAAGCCTCATTAGCAAAAAAAGCATTAAAATTAGCCCTGGAACAACACCCAAGATCTACTGGTCTTAAATTAGTTCAAGTAGAAATGCTAGTTTATGATGACAAACTCGAATTGGCCGAAAAGCTATTGAACGAGTTATTCGCTATAGAACCAACTAATGAAGAAATTTACATTCAAAAAGCTAATATTTGTTCTAAAAGAGACCAACACGAAAAAGCGGTAGAGTTACTTAAAATTGCCCTTCAATATACAGATGATTATGCCGATGTTTATAATTTAATAGGCATGGAATACCTCTTTATGGATAATCTTGAAATGGCAAAAGAGAGCTTTATAAAATGCTTAGAAGAAGATTTAGAAGACCAATCTGCATTATATAATGTAGTGTATTGTTTTGAGTTTTTAGATCAAAATCAAGAAGCAATAACCTACTTGAACAAATACATTGATAAAAACCCATACAGTGAAATCGCTTGGCATCAATTGGGGCGCTTGTATTATGGCGTGAAAGAATATGAAAATGCGATTCGCGCGTTTGATTATGCCACATTGATTGATGACGAATTTCTTGGTGCTTTTATGGAAAGAGCCAAAGCTTTTGAACGATTAAAAAAATATGAAGAAGCTATCGAAAGTTACAACAGAACTATCGAATTAGACGACGCTACTTCATACGCTTTACTGCGAATTGGAAAATGCTATGAAAAATTAGGAAACAAAGTATTAGCCTTAAAATATTTTAATAAAACAGTTCATGAAGATCCGCTTTTAGACAAAGGTTGGATTGCAATTACAGATTTCTATGTACGCCAAAAAAACTTTCAGAAAGCCTTATTTTACGTCAATAAAGCATTAGCCATTGACAATCAAAACAGACTGTATTGGAAACGATTTGCTACAATAAACAAACAAATGAACTTTTTTGAAGAAGCTGAATTTGGATATAGAAAAGCAGTTGAATTTGGCGATTACCAACTAGACACTTGGTTGTTCTGGGTGGATATTCTTCAATTTTTAGGAGAATTCGAAAGTGCTATTCAAACTTTATTACAAGCATCAGAATATTTTCCGGAAGAAAACGAAGTCGAATATAGATTGGCAGGATTGTACTTTATGATTCAAGACACAACAAAAGCTAAATTCCATTTGAGTAATGCCATGCGATTGAATTTTGATAATTACGTGATTATCGAAGATTTATTCCCGGTGGTTTGGACACGAAAAATGGTACAAAACTATATTGCGAAACATAAAAAATAATAATGACTGACATTTTAAGAAAACGCTTTGGTTTACTGGGCCGAAACATAAATTATTCCTTTTCAAAAGGGTATTTTACTGATAAATTTAATGCCGAAAACTTTGAAGGTTGTACTTACGAAAATTTTGACATTCCCGAAATCAGTACTTTCCCCGAACTAGTAAAAAACAATTCCGACTTAAAAGGACTTAACGTAACAATTCCTTATAAAGAAGTTGTCATTCCTTTTTTGACTAAATTGTCTAAAAAGACTGCTGTAATTGGCGCTGTAAATACTATTAAATTCACCAAAAAAGGAAAACTAAAAGGCTACAATACGGATTATTACGGCTTCAAAAAATCATTAGAACCACTATTACAATCACATCATAAAAAAGCACTAATACTTGGTACTGGTGGCGCTTCAAAAGGAGTCGCTTATGCTTTGGATGAATTAGGCATTGCCTATACTTTTGTTTCGCGACAAGCGAGTGAGAAAGTGTTGGGATACAATCAAATTACTGATTTAGTTTTTGACGAATATCAAATCATCATCAACTCTACTCCTGTGGGAACAAGCCCAAATACCGAGGCTTATCCTGAAATACCTTATAATTTTTTTACTAAAAAACACATTGCTTATGACTTGATTTACAATCCTGCAGAAACGCAATTTCTAAAGAAAGCCAAAGCGCAAGGTGCACAAATTAAAAACGGGTTAGACATGCTTATTTTTCAAGCGGAGAAAGCATGGGAAATTTGGAATAAATAATTTCTTATTCAGATTTATATCAAAAAAGCTACAGCCAACCAGTTGTAGCTTTTTTTTTATTTAAAAGGCAAAAAAACAAGAAAATCTGCTGTGAAACTTCTTTAAATTATTTTTAATAAAAACCAATTAAAAATTAATCCAACTTCTAAAATAGAAAAAATCAAAAAGGACATTTCTCTTTTTAAAATTCAAGAAATAAGAACCAAAATCTAGTCTGTTTTTTTTGAAGATCAATATTTCAATTTTTTTTGAAAAATATATTTTTTTGAAAAAAAAACCACAAATAAACATACCTTTTCTTACTTTATCAATTATAAATATGTGATTTATTTTGTAATTTCATAGTCCTTCACTATCTTTCGCATTCGATAAATAGAAACCTTATACATTGAAATAATGTTAGAAGAAAAGAATGATAACCTGCAAGAAGCAGATGGAAATTTAGGAAACGATTCTTTAGAAACAACGCAATCTGAAACCCCGGTTTTAGAAATTGTTGAAACAACAGAATCAAATACTACTGAAAAACAAGAATCCGTTGAAGTTCCTATTGAAGCTATTTCGGAGGAAACACCTTTAGCAGATACTAATGCTGCTGAAACCGAAAATCAAACAATAGTTGATGCTATTGCCGATACGAATGCCGAAGAGAGTGAAGACGAAACACTCAAGGAACGACATGATATTCCGATGCAAGATTACGATACTTTCTCATTAGAATCGCTTGTAGATGAATTGCAAAATTTAGTTTCCAATGAAAAAGTGATGTCTGTAAAAGACCATGTGGAGGAAATTAAAAAAGCATTCTTAGCAAAATACAATCATCTCATCGAAGAGAAAAAAGAGGAATATTTAACCGAAAATCAAGATCCAAACGAGGAATTTCAATACCATTCCCCATTAAAAACAAAATTTGATCAGGTTTATTCTTTATTCAAAGAAAATAAAAATACCCATTTCAAGAGCTTGCAAACCAATCTAAAATCGAATTTAGAAAATCGATTGGCTATTGTTGAAGAATTGAAAGAACTTATAAATCCGCAGGAAAACATCAAGGATACCTTAAAACATTTTAATGATTTAAGAGAACGATGGAAAAATGCCGGACCAATCCCAAAAGACAAATACAATCACGTTTGGAATAATTTTCATTTTCATGTTGAAAATTTCTATGATTATTTGCATTTAGACAGAGAAGCCAGAGATTTAGATTTCAAACACAATTTAGAACAAAAACAAAAAATTGTAGCACGTGTAGAAGAATTAATCAACGAAGCTGATATTAATAAAGCATTCAGAGAATTACAAGATTTACACCGCATCTGGAAAGAAGATATTGGACCCGTTTCAAGAGAACATCGTGATGAAATCTGGAATAAATTCAGTGATTTAACGAAACAAATGCATGATAAACGCGAAGTTTTGTTTGAAAATCTAAGAGGAACCGAACTTGAAAATTTAGAAAAGAAAAAAGAAATCATTGCTAAAATAGAAGTTTTAGCAACCGAGAAAGTTAATGCACATTCCCAATGGTTATCTCAAATAGAAAAAGTAGAAGCCTTGAGAACTGCTTTTTTCTCTGCCGGGAAAGTTCCATCAGAAGTTAATGAAGAAACTTGGGCCGCTTTTAAAACCGCAGTTAGAAACTTCAATACCTTTAAAAATTCATTTTATAAAGATATCAAGAAAGATCAGACTGATAATTTAAACAAAAAAACAGCTCTTGTAGCCAAAGCTAAAGAATTACAAGAAAGTGTTGATTTTACAGCCACTACTCCAATCATGAAACAAATTCAGGAAGAGTGGAAACAAATTGGCCATGTTCCAAGAAAATATTCAGATAAAATCTGGAAAGAATTTAAAGATGCTTGTAATCATTATTTTGACAAATTAAAAGAGCAAAAAAATGAGGAAAACAGCGAAGAAGTAGAAGCTTTTGATAACAAAAAAGCCTATTTAGAAACGTTGAGAGAGTTCCAATTAACAGGAGATCATAAAACGGACTTGGACGCGATAAAATTGCATATTGAAACTTGGAAAAACTTTGGAAAAGTTCCTTTCCCAAGAAGACATATCGAAGGAAAATTCAATAAAATCCTGGATGCTCTTTTTGAAAAATTGAGTCTAAGCAAAAAAGATTCGGAAATGATGCGTTTCTCTAACAGAATGGGGCATTTGTCTGAAAGCAATGATTCCAGAAAATTAGATAACGAAAAGATTTTCTTAATGCGTAAAATTGATGAAGTTCAAAATGAAATTTTTCAATTGGAAAATAATATTCAATTTTTTACCAATACCAGAAATGCAAAAAAAGAAAATTCTATAGTTTTAGAAGTTCGAAAAAATATTGCAATTCATAAAGAAAGCCTTGATGTTTGGAAAGAAAAACTCAAACAATTGAGAAATTTAAATCAAGAATAATTTTATTTAAAAATATCACAAATACAAACCTCGTTCTTAAATAGTTCGAGGTTTTTTTTTATATAATAAAGCATCTGATAATGGGAATTATTTTTATTACATGTTAGAAAAAAAATTCGTTTATAAAAGGCTTAAACGAATGAAAAGACAGAACATATAACTTAGTATTCTATTTTAAATTAAGTCAAATAAAACGAACAAAAAAGGCTTTATTGAGTCTCTGATGTCTCCTAAATACCATTAATTTTAAATATGATAATTATCATTTGATACTATAAGAAGTCGGATTACTTTTGAATATTGAAAATGACTCCGCTATGAAAAATTCACTGATACAAAAATATAATGTTCCTGGTCCAAGATACACTAGTTATCCAACCGTTCCGTACTGGAATGAAACTGATTATTCGTATGAAATTTGGGCAGAGACCTTGAAAAAATCATTTATAGAAAGCAATAATTCCGAAGGAATCAGTCTTTATATTCACTTGCCTTTTTGCGAAAGCATGTGCACTTTTTGTGGATGTAATAAGCGCATTACAAAAAATCATGATGTAGAAAACCCATATATTGAAGCCGTATTGAAGGAATGGACTTTGTATTGCAATTTATTAGGAGAGAAACCAACTATAAAAGAAATTCATTTGGGTGGTGGTACTCCAACCTTCTTTTCTACAAAAAACTTAGAAGACTTAATCAACGGCATCTTTTCTCATGCCAACAAAGCTGATAATTACGAATTCAGTTTTGAAGGCCATCCTAATAATACTACGCATGCTCATTTGCAAAAACTCTATGACTTAGGCTTCAGACGCGTAAGTTTTGGCGTACAGGATTATTCAGAAAAAGTACAAAAAGCCATTCATCGCGAACAACCTTTTCATAATGTGGCAAAAGTGACATTTTGGGCCAGAGAAATAGGTTATACATCTATTGGACATGACATCATTTTTGGATTGCCTTTTCAAGAAATTGATGATGTAATTGATACTATTGAAAAAACAAAATCATTACAGCCGGATCGTTTGGCTTTTTACAGTTACGCTCACGTGCCTTGGATAAAAGGTAACGGACAACGTGGTTTTAATGATGAAGATATTCCAAAAGATGATCAAAAAAGACTTTTATACGAAACAGGAAAACAGCTTTTATATGAAAATGACTATCATGAAATAGGCATGGATCATTTTGCTTTGAAAACGGACAGTCTTTTTGAATCATTCGAAACTGGAAAATTACACCGTAATTTCATGGGTTACAGCTCTTCAAAAACACAATTAATGATAGGATTGGGCGTGTCATCCATTAGTGACAGCTGGTATAGTTTTGCACAAAATGTTAAAAATTTAGAAGATTATTACCAAATGTTAGAATGGAATAAATTACCAATTTTTAGAGGGCATTTGTTAACCAATGAAGATTTAATCATTAGAAAACACATCTTAAATTTAATGTGCCAATTTGAAACCTCTTGGGCTGACAATTCAACTTATTTTGAAGAAATTCCTGCTGTTTTGAACCAACTTGAAGAAATGCAAAATGACGGATTAGTTGTATTTAAAGAAAATGGAATTCAGGTTACTGAAGCCGGAAAACCATTTGTACGAAACATTTGCATGGCTTTTGATTTACTTTTAAAACGTAAAGCTCCAGAAACGGCGTTGTTTTCCATGACTGTTTAATGTCATTTTATGAATTGAATTAATGACAATTCGGGTTTTCTT
>ERZ1034361.580-NODE-580-length-22799-cov-4.666447_pt1 | contig 22799 bp, 22 predicted proteins | sample MGYA00520617_ERZ1034361 | MGnify/ENA primary metagenome ERZ1034361 (study PRJEB33736, sample SAMEA104284507) | Azolla filiculoides | biome: Urban; feature: Water surface; material: Ditch water | place: Netherlands | collected 2015-10-28 | depth 0-0.1 m ...
GGACATACAATGCAGCTTACCAAGGTACTGCAAGTGCATCTACAAGTTTAACTAAATTCATTCCTAGTGGTTGGGTAGTTATGGTTCCAGCTGCTACTTACGGTGTACAAGCTTATGGTGCTATCCAACATGGTGCGGCTGACTTTGTAGCTACTGAAATGTTCTGGAATTCATGGGTAGAAGATGAGTTTGGTACTCCTTGGTTACAAGGTCAATCAGCTCCTTTATTCATGCACACCAAAATCAATTCAACTGTTAGTTGGAAAGTAATGTAAGGTAGAATAACTATGGCTTTTACTGCAACGATTACAGGATTAGACGAAATTGTTCAAGCATTTGAACAAACTAACTTCGAGAAAGATGTGGTAAAAGCCGTAGGTTCTGTTGCTAGAGAGTTACATTCAGTACTAAATACTCAAGTTCGAGCTACTTATTCTATTGGGAATAGAAGTTTAAACTCAGTGCTTGTTGGTGGAACTGAATCTAACTTGAAAAGAGGTACTGGATTTATAGAAAATGGCTTAGTCTATCAATCTACTCCTTTAAAACTAAGTGATTTTCCTGTTAATACTATAGGAACTGGTATTCTAAGTTCTTTTATAGCTCCTAACTTATTCACACCAGACTTAGCTGGTAAAATCAAAAGAAAGAAACAAGTAGAAGCAGTTGTTGTTTCTATTAAAAGAAATTCTAAAACTCTGGTTAAAGGAGCTTTTAGAGGAAAAGTTAAAGGTAAACTGCAAGTTCTTAGAAGAAAAAATTTCTTTGAAGGTGGAGATACTTGGAATGAACTTCCTAGTAGAGCTAATTTAGCTGGTGAAAGAAGTTCTTATGTACCTGTCTACGGTCCGAGTCTTTCGCAAATGGCAGCTAAAGTCTACGATACAAATCCATACTTACAAAAGTTTAAAGATGACTTTGGTAATAAGATAGCTGATAAAATCTGGAGATAAAATGGTAGAAGATATACAAATGGTTCTTGAGAAAGCTGGAATTCTTCTCACATTTACCCAGTTTGAGATTTATGGAATTCCTGGTTTTCAAGTTGAATCTATCATTACAGCTGATTACGAAGTTACTAAACAAGATTTTACATTTAGAGTTTCAACTTTAGACATAGCTGATAATCAATTACAACTTGATGATGAATTTACAATAGACGATACGGCTTATACATATACTTTTAGCGTAACTAAAGCTCCAGTCCCAGACCTTACTGGCTACTCTAAACTTTATGTAGATTACATCTCCAAGGTTCTTTTATGATTACTTTAGAAACTTTAAAAACTAGATTAGATACTACAGGATATACTATTCAGTTTGCAAGAGACCGTGAAGTTGATTTGCAAGCTTTAACTGACCTTCCTATAGTATATATTAGTTATAGTAATATAGATAGTAGAAACCCTAATCAACCATTAGCTTATGATACTTATGACCTTAATGGTGAGAATTTAGTACAAAACTTTACTATCCAGCTGATTTGTCAGCAAGCTGATTTTAGTACAATCTGGAAAACTATTTATAAAAAACTTATAGGTTGGAATCCAGTTGCTGCTGATAGTATTCATACAAGCTTCACATACGCCCAAGGTGGAGTTATGGGTCTATCTAATAGTAAATTTTATTGGGTAGATGTTTGGCGAATTGGTTTTCCAACAACTTCAATTTTATAGAGGTATTTATGGCTAGTAGTGTTATTCAAGAAGACGGAAGTGTGGTAAATACTTCTTTAGTCCAAGAAACAAATCAACTTCCTGCTGATAGTGTTTGCGGTAAAGCTCAAGCAGCTCAAGACTTACTTCCAGCTGAAGAAGCTGCAACCGTAGAAGGAGCATAATTAAATGACTGTTAAATTTCACGAAAAGAACCAAGCTATTTACTTTGCATTACAAACTGGTGGTTCTGGTAATGCAAATAAAGTAGGTACTGGTAGTTTAGGTTCTACAACTGCTATTGCTTGTACAGCTATTTCTGGAGACCCTACCAGAGATACAGGTTCATACCAATACTTAGGTGACTCACTCTCTCGTGATGAATATACTTACGAAAAAGATAAGTATATTGACTTACAGATTGATACTTTCCAACAAGTATTATCTGATATGACTACTGCTATCGTTCCTAATGATGCAAGTCTTTGGAAACTATACCAAGTTTGTGGTGGTAATGTTATCGTTGATTCAACTACTAAACAAGTATTTGTAGACAATGCAACTGACTCACCAGACTACGGCACAGCTGACTTTAGAAAATCATCTCCAGATGATGCAACTAACGACAAGTTATATAAGTTCTGGGACTTACGCGGAACTGTTGACGTAACTGCTACTGTAGGTGAAGTTCCTAGTTTGAAATTCTCTTTAAAAGGTAATGCTGATGACCCTGTTGCAGTTGCTAAACAAACTGCTAACTTTGGAACTCAAACTACACGAGTAGCTCCTTCAGTTCTTTATTCTACAATTACAACTGCGCAACTTGTAGAAATCTCTCCTTCAGATACTTTCACAGCATCTTTAGGTGGTGTTGTCAGTGGTGTTACAGCTGGTTCAGCTCAAGTAACTGTTACTTTCTCTACAGCACCTTCTGGTGTAGCTACTGGAGAAATTCGTAGAGTTAAAATCTCTGGATTAACTCCTGCAGCTCTTAATGGTGAAGTTACTTTATACTTTGTAAGTCCAACTAAAGCTATCTATTACGTTAAAGGTAATACCTCAGCTGCTTCGGGTACTGCAACTATTAAAGTTTCAGACGTAGCTCCTGCTAGTTTCTGTTTCTCTACTTTGAATGCGGCTAACTTCTTCGGGTACGACTTCCAAAGATATATGACTGGTTGTGATACTGGTTTTGCTAAAGGTGGTACTCCAACTGACGTATCAGTATCTATGCTAGAAGACCAAGCTGCTACTGCTGGTGGTGTATTACCAGCTGGTACTGGGTTCTTACCAGATACAAAAGCAGGTAGTTTCTTCTCAGCTGTTCTTCAGTTTGGTAAAAAAGATACTAATGGTGCTTTAGTAGCTGGTACAGGTGTTACTTATATGTGGGATAAACTCCAACTTGCTAACGTAAAACAAGGTAAAATTGCAACCTATATGGGTCGTGATGTTACTTTCCGTAACACTGGAAGCTCTTTCATTTTCTATCAATAAACTTTGTGCGCTTCAAGGAGGAGTTAATAGCTCCTCCTCTTTTTATATAACTTTAGAGGACAACTAAAATGGCTAAAAAACTATTTGTAAAATTACAGACACCAACTATCGAACTTAAAGTAAAAGCTACTGATGCTTCTGGCACTACTAGCGAAGTACTTGTAGGTTTCAAACGATATGACCTTTCGCAGCTGGAAGCAAAATTCAAAGAACAAACTCCAGACTCTGCCACAGATACTAATGCTGATTTCAACTTTATTTCTAAAGAAGTTATCTACATTAAAAATGCTGTTCTTGAAATTTATGACGAGAAAGGCGACTACTTAGAGGACTTAGTAGTTGCAGATACAAGAACAGTTGAACCAAATGAGTTCTTCCAAACTCCTAAAGATGCGTTAGACGTCCTCCTAACTCACTATATGGGGTCTAATCCTTGGAAGAACTCCCTTTTTGAAGCTTATAGAGACGCATTAGTTAATGTAACCTATAAGGATGCTGAACTAAAAAACTAATAGAAGCGGGAGAGTTTCTAGGGAAAGCAGCTTTGGAGAGTGCAAACTCTAACCGTATAGCTAAGGCTAAGGTTAAAGAAGATGACTTTAAAGCTGCTTTTCAATCTCTCGCTTTTGAAGAAGTTGATGTAGTAGATGAAGATGAGGAAGTTTATTTCTATCTCTGGGACTCTTTGGAAGAGATAGTTAGTGTTTATAGGACTTTAACTAACTACCTCTCCGAGTACTATGCCCTTGATACTTCAGTTCTTTTAGCTTTAGTTAAAGATAAATGTATGCCTGTAGAGAGAACTTTACAGTTGATTCCCTATATCCATTCTGGGTATTTAGATATTATTGTTGATAAGGCAGAAGATAATGGCGGACACGACACTTAAAGAACTTAGATTAAAGTTTGCAGCAGATTTAACTGGTCTTAAATCAGTTAAAGATGCTTTTGCTGAAATGGATGCTGAAGCTAAAGCTGCTTTAGATGCGCAGGTAGAAGCTATTAATAAAGTAGCTAAAGCTCAAGAAAAAGCTGCTAAAGATAAAATTGCACTAGATAAACAAGCAACTGAACAGTTTAATAAATCTATGATGGGGCAGTTATCTAATGCCCCTAGGTTTAACCCTGCAACTAGTATGATTAGTGGTATGTCAGAGTCTGGCAGATTAGCTAACCAACAAGCCGAGCAATCAATTCGATTAGCTAAAGAAGAAGCTAAACAAATATCTGCTACTAATACTTTTAAAGCTAATGAACAAGCTAAATATGCTGCTAAGAAAATCGTAGATGAACAAGATTTAGCTGATAAAACTAGAAAAATAACTTTAGATTCTTTAAGAAAAACTATAGAAGAACGTAACGCTATATTAAATGCAGCTAGTAAGCAAAGACTAGGTAATGCTATTGGTAATATAACTGAAGCTGAGTCTTCTGACCGTAAGAAACTTCTTAAAAGTCTTAGAGAAGACATGACTGAAAGAGCTAAACTCCAACAAGAAGAGTTTAACTTAGTTGAGCGTGGACTTCAACAAACTAGAACTAGAGAAGCTGAAAGAGCTAAGATTGAAGAAGCTGCTGCTCGTCAACGTCTTGAAAGACAAGCTGCTACTAATAGACAACTCCTAGCTAATGAAACTGACTTTAACGAAAGGCAAAGACAGAATCAGCTTAGAGGAATGAGAACTTCAGCTACTTCAGCTTTTTCTGAAATGCCTGTTGCAGGCAGACCAGCTATTGCTCCTATTCCTAGAATTCCCGAAGATGTTAGAAGTGGGTATGATAGTCTTTTTGCGCGTATCGGTGCTATTAATATAGAGTATAGACTTTGGAATGAAGCTATTAACACTGTTACTAATAGTTTAAGAGCTATTCCTAAGATTGGCATCGAACTAGAAGCTACTAAATCAGTCCTAACTGCAGTAATGGGTTCTGAAGTTGGTATGGAATCAGTACTAAAGTCCTTAACTAAGGAAGCAGACCGTACTGGTATGAGTTTAGAAGCTATCAGAACTTCATTTAGAACTTTTAGTGCGTCAACTACTCTAGCAGGTGAGTCTTTAGATAGTACTTGGAAGATGTTTACTAACATGAACACAGTTATTACTGCGTTACATTTAAGTACTGACCAAGCTAACCATGTGTTTCTAGCTCTTTCTCAAATTTTTAATAAATCTAAAGTACAGTCTGAAGAGTTAGTTAAGCAGTTAGGTAACTTACTTCCAGGTGCTTTTGCTAGTTTCCAAAAAGCTAACCAAGATGCTTTTAAATCTACAATGGCTTTATCTCAAGCTATGAAACAGGGAACTGTTTTTGCTCAAGAAACTGTAGAGAAGTTTACAAACTACATGGCAACTAGATTTGCTAATGCTTTTGACACAGCTAGTCAAGGTTTAAATGCTAATTTAAATAGAATGCAATCTAGTTTTATAGAGCTAGGTGAAGCTATTTATGGTTTGGCTGGAGGTCCTTTACAAGCTGCAGTTAAAGGTATTACGGATTTAACTAAATACTTTACAGCTTCTGTCAAAGGAGAGAATGACTTTATAGCTAATACTAAACTGTTAGCTGACGTTCTTATAGGAGCTTTAGCTGCTGGAGCTTTAGTACAAGTAAGTGCTGCTTTAGACGTTATGAAAGTTAAAATAGTTGAGCTTGGAGGAGTTGCAGCCGCTAGTAGAGTTGGTGTGCAAGCTTTAGGAGCTTCTTTATTAGCTTTAAGTGGTCCTGCTATAGTTACTGGTTTAGTTGCTGTTATTGCTTATGCTAAACAGTTAGGCTCTGAGCAAGCTTCCTTAGCTGCTAGGGCTAGAAAAGATATTGAAGATATATCAGCTGAAAAGAAAAAAGCTGATATGATGGAGCCTATAGCTATTAGAGTTGAAAATGACCCTAATGTTAGAGCTAATATCAAAAACATAGAAGAGTACAGAACTGAATATAATAAGATGGTAGCAGCTCAAAAAGCTGGACAATCTATTTATGCAGGTGAAAATGGTACTGAAGATATTACTAAAGCTCAAGCTAGAATGCTTGAAGCTATTAAGAAGAACGAAGATAAATTAAAGGATACAAAGTTCAAAGCTCAAGCTCAAATAGAAGCGGCAGATGCTGAGTTCCTTAAGAACCAAATTACACATGGTGTTGATTTAACTACTGAGATTCAAAATGCTCATGTAACAGCTTTAGAAGCTCAAGGTAAGTATGTGGAAGCTGCTGGTCAGAAGTTTGAAAACCAAACTAAAGCTTCTTTTGCAGCTGCTGAAGACCAAATTAGACAGCAGAAAGCTAGAGTAGAGAAACTTACTAAAGAAAATAAAGAAGGTTCTTATGATACTCAAATAGCTGATGCTAAAGCTGAGATTGAAAAATTAGAAAACTTTAAAGCTGATTTGAAAGCTGATAAAGAGTTTAAGATGCAGCAAGCTCAAGAAAGACTTGATAAAAAAGCTAACTCTGCAGCTAAGTCAGCTGCTTCTGAACGTCTTAAAGGTATCAAAGAAGAGATTGGGCAAGTTCAAGAGTATCAAAGAACAGCTGCTAATGATGCTAAGACCCAAATAGATATACTTAATGCAGATAATAAAGCTAAGATTCTATCTTTTGAAGAATATGCAAGACGTAAGCAAGAAATACTTGACAAAGATTACAATGCTGAAAAATCTTACTATGAGAAACAAAAAGCCTTAGCAGAACAATCTGGTAAGAAAGATTTAGTTACAGATGCTAATGAGAAGTTAAAAAGACTTGAGCAAGATTATCAAGCTAAATCTGCTACTAGCCAAGCAGATACTTCTAAAAATATAGAAGATTATAATACTAACTTAGCTAATATTCATAGCAAATATCTTGATATTCTTGGAGTTGAAAATGATTCTAATGAGCAAACTAAAGTTAAAAATGCTGAACTTAGAAAACAAATTGTAGCTGAAACTGCTATAGCAGGTATAGTCGGAGAAACTGCTAAAGCTAGACTTAAAGAATTTGATGCGATTGAAAACAATTTAAAAGTTCAAGTTAAGTTTAAAGATTACCAAGAGAATATGAGAGTAGCTCAAGATAAGTTTGGAGAATCAGTAGCTAGAATTAATATTCTTAAAAATATAGGAGCTATTAATGATTTTACAGCAGCTCAAAAAATGAAAGCTGCTAATCTTGAAGCTATCTCAGATAGAGAAAAAGAAATTAGTTTAATGGAAGATAAATTAAAACTTGAACAAGAATCTGGAAGTCCCGTAGCTAAATCTACTCAAGAAGCTATCCGTAAAGCTAGAACTGAACTTGAAAACTTTAAATTAGAAGCTGATACTGTAGGGCAGTATTTTGAAACTACTTTAGGAGGTGCTTTTGAAAGTTCGTTCCAAGGTTTGATTACTGGAAGTATGAATGCTAGTCAAGCTTTTAAAAGTTTTGCAACTAGTATTGTAGCTGATATTGCTAAAATTATTGCCCAAGAAGCTAAAAGTGCTATTCTAAGACCTATACTCGCGGCTGGGTTTAATGCTTTAGGTGGTTTATTTAGCAGCGGACCTAGTGTTGCAGCTGGTAACTCTGCAAGTTTTTCTAGTTGGAGTTCTTCTGCATCTTTATCAACTCCTTATGTTCCTTCTGCTAAGGGTAATGTATTCTCTGGAGCTGGTATCTCAAAACATTCTGGAACTATAGTTAACTCTCCTACAGTATTTCCTTTTGCAAAAGGTGTTGGTTTGATGGGCGAAGCAGGTCCAGAAGCTATTCTACCTTTGAAAAGAAATTCTCAAGGAAAACTGGGTGTGAGTGTAGATAATGCTGGACAAGAACGCGGTAGTAATATATACTACATCAATACTACAGTTAATGCAGGTTCAAATGCTACTCCAGACTCAATAGCTAATAAAACTTCGGAAGCTGTTATAAGAGCTATTGCTAAACAAGAGATTAACTCTGCAGCTAGACCTGGAAATAGACTTAATCAAATAACTAAATACGGATACTAATAATGACTACAGTAGCTATGCCAGTGGTTAGTAAGATAACCTTAGATAGTTCTTTAAAGATTGGATTTAGTCAAATTGCTGCTAAGTTTGGGGACGGTTATGAGCAAGTAGCTCCAAATGGGCTAAATAATACCTTTGATACTTGGGATATTACTTGGGGAGCTTTAACTACAACTGAATTTCAGACTGTCATAGCTGCTTTAAAGTCAGTAGGTACTTGGGGTATTATTACTTGGACTCCCTGCGATGAAACAGTGCAAAAAAAGTTTAGACTTACTGGGGATATTAACCGTACCCGTGAAGGAACTTTCTACAAAGTAACTTGTACTCTTAGACAGGTATTTGATGTATGACAATAGCTCAAGATGTTTTAAAGAATGAAGTCCCAGCTTTTATAGAGTTATTTGATATAGATTTATCCTCAACTAACGAAGCTAATCTTGTAAATAGTATTCTAAGATTTACTCCAATGACGGATAGTACAGACTTAGCTAACTTACATAATGTAATGTTTGGAAACAATACTTACTATCCGTTTCCTATTCAAATTTCGGGTATATCTTTTTCTTCAGATGGCGCACCTCCTAGACCTCAGATTACTATAGCTAATATAGATAAATCTATCGGAGAGTATGTTTTCCGCTACGGAGATATTATAGGAACTACTGTAATCTACACTAGAACTTTCTCTACTTATCTAAACACAGCTAATAAGATTTCTTTACCTCCTTTAAAGTACTTTGTAGCTAAGAAACTTTCTCATAACAAGAATATAATTTCTTTTGAACTTAGAGACTTTAGGGATAAGGAAAGAGCTATGTTGCCTAGAAGACAAATGTTGAAGAAGGATTTTCCTGGACTTGGAATTAACAAATATGTCAGATAGAATTATACTTACTGAACTTCAAAGAGTTCAGATAGAAGAAGCTACAATGCAAGCTTATCCTAATGAGATGTGCGGGTTCTTAACAGCTGAAGACTTTATCCCAGTTACTAACATTTCAGATAGACCTCAAGAATCTTTCAAGATAGATTCGGTTGATTATATAAAATGGTATAAGAAAACTATAGCTATTGTACACTCACATACAAGAGAAACTAGAAAAGCTGAACTGTTTGATTTAAGAACTCCTAGTTATGCTGATTATATCGGGCAAAAGAAAACTGGAAAACCTTGGCTTATAGTTGGTTGTGAAGGTATGACTGTCAGTGATGCTATTCAGTTTCCAAGAGTTAGGTCGAATGTTTATATTGGAAGAAGGTTTCAGTGGTTTTTAAATGACTGTTACAACTTAGTTCAAGATTTCTATTGGTTTGAACTAGGTATTGACCTTCCAGAAGCTAAAATAACACCAGACTATGATAAATTGAGAGTTTTTGACGGTATTTTCGATGTTTATATAGAAGAATATGGCTTTAAAGAAGTTTCTTATGATGAATTGAAAGAAAATGACCTAGTTCTTTTAGACAATGGAGGTTTTCAAAGTAATCATCTTGGGATTTATACTAAAGGTCAAATCCTACATCAAGGTATTGTCAGTGTTAGTGTTCCTTTTGAAACATATATTGGAAGAATTAAAAAGGTACTTAGATATGTCAAAGATTAAAGTTATTCTGGTAGGAGCTGAAGCTGAGAGTTTTGAGTTTTATGCTAATTCTTTAAAAGAAGTTTTGTCTCTTTTACAGTTACAAAAGGGAGAGGAGTTTACTTCTAATTTAATTAAAGAAGAACGTAAATTTATTTTAACTAATTCTGAAGATTACGAGAATATGTTACCTTTAACTTCTGAAGTTTTATTTTCTAGCTTTGAAGGTTTCGATAGTTTATTTATCATTAAAGATATTGAAGGTGAGGAACCTATTTCTTTAGGAGTATCTGCTGCTGCTGCTTTAGGAGCTACTGGAGCTGCTGCAACTGCTATAGCCTACGCTGTAACTTTTGCAGTTTTGATTGCAGTTAGTTTAGCAGTATCAGCTGTAATGTCAGCTCTTTCTCCAACTCCAGAATTTGCTAAAGACCCTTCAGCACAACAACAAGAATCAAACTTATTTAATAGCGCACCTCTAGTTAGAAACCAAGGTGGGAGTGTTCCACTTATCTTTGGCAACCCTTACTGTGGTGCTGTACTTATATCATCGGGATTATTCTCTGAAGAGGTAACAATATAATGGAAGAGTTAGATATTTATGGCGAAAAAGGCGGCAGTGGTCATACACCTACTGAATCTAAAGATACTTTAAAATCTCAACAAACTATGAGATTGCTTTTTGCACTTTCAGAAGGTGAGATTGATTCTGTTTCTGATATTCTAGTTAATAGTGCAAGTATCTCTAACTTCGACTCTAAAGTTGTTACTTGGGAAACAAGAACTGGAACTTTAGACCAAACGACTATCAAAGGTTTCTCTGACGTTGAAGCTCCTCTTGCAGGAGCTGGAACTTTTCCTATAGAACTTAAATATAATGTAGAAAAGATATATACTCTTTTAGGACAGTATGACGCAGGTCGTATAACTTTGTCTATGGATAGGCTTATGAAAATAACCGACCAAGGAGATAGAGTTGGTTACGAAGTTTTTTTAGATGTTTATAAACGTAGAAAGTTAGCTAATGGAACTACAGAAAACTGGCAGTTAGCTTCTGAAATTACTAAGAAAGGTAAATGTACAAATGTTTATGCTTGGGATGTTCGAGTAGATAAACCAGCTGGAACTTTATTTGAAGACTCTTGGGAAATTAAAATAGTTAGAACTTCTTTAGACGATTCTGAAGATAAATACATGAGTAAGACATTCCTGTCTAACATCATCACAATTACAGAGAAAACTTTAACTTACCCAAAGACAGCTCTTGTAGGTGTTACTATTTATGATGCTAAGACTTTTGGAACATCTATCCCAGAGTTGAAGTTTAAAGTTAAAGGTATAAAGTTCCTGTTACCTACTAACTATACAGCTTCTTCAAGAAACTATAATGAATCAACTCCTTGGAATGGTTCTTTTAAATCTTACACAGAATATACGGATAACTTAGCTTGGGTAACTTACTGGGTACTTAGAAATACTGAATGGGGTCTTGGAATTCCAGCTGCAGATATAGATTTAGGCTCTTTCTATACCTATGCAAAGTATTGTGATGAGTTAGTTCCAACTGGAAATACTACTGAACCTAGATATACAGTTCATCTTCAGTGTATTGAGAGAGAAAATGTACCTACTTTCCTAATGAAACTGTTGACTTTAGGTAATGCTAACTTTTCATCTAATGAGTTTGGTCAAGTTAAGATTGTATGGGATGGCGCAAATCAACCTATTACTAAAGTTGTATCTAACGCAACTGTAATTGATGGTATGTTTGACTACACTTCTAATGACTTAGAAGGTAGAACTAATCTCGTCAATGTAACTTATGCTAGAGAAGACTTCTTTGGAGACAGTGATACTGTAACTCATTTTGATGACTCTTTAATTACTCGGTACGGACTACAAACCTCAGATGTTATTCTTTTAGGTTGTAAAAGTGAGTATCAAGCTTTAAGAAAAGCTCGTTGGACTCTATATAATAACTGTTATAGTGGGGACTTAATTACATTTAAGCAGTTGTTCCAAGGAGCGCATTACCAGATTGGTGAGCTAGTCTCTGTAATGGATAGTGATAATGTTAGTTCTAACGCTAGACACGCTATTGTTAAGAGTGCTTCTATTGCTGGTGGTATGGTTACAGTCGTTATAGATAGAGAAATTATCCTATCTAATGCTACTTATGCGCTTGAGTTTGTAGGAACTGATGGTCTTACTTTTAGTTCTAAAACTATAAACCAAACTAATGGGACTTTTTCAACTATAACTTACGCTGGAACGGATACTCCATTTGTAAGCGGGACTGTACTGTTTAAAACAACAGCATTAACTCCTAGAGTTATTAAAGTCATCAAAATAGATAAAGATGATTCTAATATTTACACAATAACTGGTCTTACACACCATGAAGACAAGTATCTTTATGTTGATAATACTGGAACTTTTGTACAACCTACAGGTAGTTATGTAAACTTTGACAACTTTAGCGTACCTCCAGTTACTAATTTACAAATTGAACAAGTTCATGTTTCAAATGGGGTTGTTGAATACTCTAAGCTAGCTGTTTCTTGGAGCTGGACTGTAGGAAATACTCCTACAGAGTACAAACCTTTATTTGAAGTGAGCTACCGCAGAGATGCTCAAGAGTTTGTCCAAATTAAAGAACTACATACAACTAACTTTGATATTGAGTACCCACTTCCAGGTATTTATGAGGTTTATGTTTGGGCAGTTAATCCTTTCTCGGGAATTAAGTCTATAGTTACAACTACTATAGAACCTTATAACTATAGAGTTGCAGCTGCAGTTTCCTCTCTTTTACCTCCTATAAGTGTAGTTGTACCAAATACAGCTGGGGTTGCCTTTACTCAGCCAGATTTAAATCTAGTTTGGAGCTACCCAGCAGCTAATGATACAAAGTTAGATAAACTTAAAGACTATGTTGTGCAAGTACTTGATACAGCTACTAGAACTGTTAAAGGAACTTATGTAATAGCCCCTAATGTTAATAAAGGCGGTGATTTTGTATTTTCTTTTGCAGAAAACTCCACTATTTTTGGAACTCCTCAAAGAAACTTTATAGTTAGAGTATTTAGTAGAGATTTAGTTGGTGATTTATCTAACTATGTAGAGGTTAATCCTGTAAATGCAATTCCTGGAATTCAAAGTTTTGATATTATCTCTGGTGTTTCCTCAGTTTATTTACATATAACAACTACCCCAGATGTAGATGTAAAAGGTTATCAAGTTTGGAGAAGTTTAACTGCTAATTTTGTTAAGAATGCTTCTACTCTAGTGTATGACGGAGCAGATACTTATATAACTTTAAGTGTTCCTACAGGTGGCACTTACTACTATGCTCTTGCAGCTTATGATAACTTTGATAAAACTGGACTTAACATTTCTGGAGAGCAGAACTCTACTCCTTTAAGCGCAGATGCGACTACTTGGACTAAGACTGGATTACAGTTTACAGTTGATTCTGTAACTCCTAACAAGCTTAACTGGACTGCAGGGACAATTATACGAAATGGAAGTTTTACTTATACGATTGCAGCAGGAACTACAACTTGGACTACAGGTTATGTTTATGTTTACTTTAATCCTAATGTATCTCAAACCACCTTACAGGTAACTAGTACTCTACTTACAGCTGTAAGTGTTGGAAGCTACCCTATTGCTACCTACACTGGAGGTTCAGCTAGTAATATTAAAGGCGGAGATGGTAATGCTTTCATCTCTGGCTCACAGATTATAGCTGGGACTGTAGGAGCTTCAGAGATTAAAGCTGGTTCTATTGTGGCTAATCTTTTAGATACTCAAAATGCGGTGATTACAAATACTGCTCAAATAGCTAATGCTGTTATTACTAACGCAGCTATTAAAGATATGATTATGAGTACTGATTACAACCCAACTACTTTTAAAGGTTGGAAAATAGACAAAGCTGGGGATATTGTTACTTACGGCTCTCTAGGACTCTATGATACTAACGGTAATGTAGTCTTTGCAGGTGGTAACTTTAACTGGAACAATGCTAAAGGTACTGGACTTCCTCAAGTAGGAGCTACTAGAAATGTATTCTTGGGAGGTTGGTCTTCTGGCTATAACTATGTAGTTGGTGATATAGTAACTGATACTTTAGGGTATGGTTGGTCTTGTGTAACTCCACATACATCTAGCGGTGGTGTGTCAACTCCAGTTTATCCTACAACTTCTAATTCTTATTGGGTTTTATATACTGTTAAAGGTGCTAAAGGAGACTCTGGCTCAACTACTGCTACTGTTTATATTTATAGAAGACTTGCAGGAGCAAATCCTCCAGCTTTGCCTACAGCTAGAACTACTTATACATTTAGCTCTGCAGTTCTTACTGATTTAGATAATGGTTGGAGTTCTACAATTCCTGCTGGAACTGACCCATTATATGTATCTACTGCTACAGCTACTGGAAGTGGTCTTACTGACTTTATCGATGCTAGTGAATGGGCAGCTCCAGCTTTGTTAGCTAAAAACGGGGTAGATGGACTTCCTGGAGTAGGTACTAATGGCGTAAATACAGCTACTATTCCTTTATATCAAACTACAACAACTTCAACTCCGCCTACCAAACCTTCTGTAGATTTAACTTACACTTTCTCTAATGGGAGTTTGGTAGTAACTTCTTCTGGACTTCCTCCAGACCCTTGGAAAAGAAGTTTACCTACTACTGGAGCATATCGTTGGGTAACTACAGCTACTGCTTTAGGCACTGGAACTACAGATAATATTCCCGCTAGTGAATGGTCTACTGTAAGTTTATTAGCTGCTGATGGTTTAAGTGCTGCTTATGTAATTGTAAATGGTGAACAAGCTTTTAAGTATAATAAAGGCTCAACAACTCCTACTACTGCAAGTATAACTTTAACTGCAGCTTTATATGGTGGTTTAAATAGTTACTCTTGGGAATATTGGAGTGGTTCTTCTTGGACTCCGTTAAGTGGAACTAATACTAACTCTACTTACAGCCTAGCTTATAATAATGTTGCTTTTACAGCTAATAGTATTAGAATCAGATGCGCTTCTGGTGGAAACTATGATGAAATTACAGTTTTAAAACTGTATGATGGTATTGATGGTGTAACTACTACTAATGTTATTACTAACACAACAACAGTAATGGCTGATACTGTAACTGTAGCTGGAGAGCAAGCATTTAACTACCCTACAGGAGCTGCAAACCCTCCAAGTAATACTACTGTAACTTTAGCTGCTTATTTAACTGGAACTTTGAATAGCTATGTTTGGCAATACTGGAATGGTTCTTCTTGGACTAACCTCAGCGGAACTTATACTTCATCTACTTATAGTTTAGCTTACAATAACGCAGCATTTACTGGAAATAGTTTAAGAATTGCTTGTTGGTCTGGGACTAAATATGACGAGATAACTATAGTTAAACTTTATAGTGGGGTAGATGGTAAGTCAGCTGTCTCTGGTTATTTAACTAACGAAACTGCAGCTTTACCAGCTGATTACTTAGGAACTGTTTCTAATTACTCAATATCCTCTGGTGTGTTTAAGATATTTGACGGTATTACAGATGCAACTACTTTAACTTCTCCTCCTGTATTCTCAATACCTAGTGCTACTATTAGTGGTATGAGCATGAGTATTAACAGTAGTACAGGAGCTTATAGTTATCAATCTGGAACTTTGAACACAGATACTGTTACATTCACATTAAGAGCCGTGTATAAAAGTGTAACTATAGATAAAGTTTTGGTTTTAACTAAATCTAAGTCTGGGTTAGTTGGTAGTGATGCAGTTATAGGTCAACTTAGCTCTGATTCTATAGTTATTGCGTGTGATTCTAGCGGAAATCCAGTTACAGGGGCATTTGCTACAGCAGTTATAACTATGTCTGTAAAAAAAGGAGCTGTAGATGATTCATCTAACTGGACTTATAGTGTTTCAGTAAGTAACTGTACTTCAAGTTCTGCAACTAACTCAAGAAGTCAGACTTTAAATGGTTTTACAACTAGCGCAGCTTCTGGTTATATAGAATTTACAGCCTCAAGAACTGGTTATTCAAATATAGTTAAGCGTTGTGTTCTTTCTAAAACTTATGCAGGACTTCCTGGACTTCCAGGAGCAGGTAATTCCTATAATGGTACTGGAGACCCTATACCTTGGATTAATGTATCTGGAACAGCTGTTAATGGAGATACTTACTTCGATGTAATCAACAAATTAATGTGGATTAAGATTAATGGAACTTGGCAAAAAGTAATACCCCAAGTTACTAGCACTAATGCAGATGTGTTTATAGCTAATGCAGCTATTGGGCAATTACAGATTGGTAGTGCAGCTATTGGAACTGCCCAGATTATTGATGCTAATATTAGTACTTTGAAGATTCAAGGTAATGCTGTTACTGTGCCTTTATCTAATAATGTAGTCGGACCTACAACCAATAATACTAGCTACTCTGGGACTACTTTTAGCCCTAGTATGTGTTCTTTAACTTTTACCAACCCTTCTACCACAGAGCCTATAAAGATTTTAGTATCTTTTGGGTTTAGTTACTTCTTCAGAGGAGCTTTAACTGCTGGAGGTTCTTTTAAAGGTTGCCTTATGAACGGAACTACTACAGTTTACTCCGCTTCATGGGGTGGTAGTATGTTTATTAGTACAGGTTTAATGAGTATTTCTGAAGGAGCAGGTTCTAGCTCAGTTATACTTACTGTAGCTGCAGGAGCTTCTATAACCTTAGACGTTAAACATCAAAAAACAGGAGCAAGCTTATTTACTTACTCTAATTCATTCATTTCTATAGTTGGGTGTCGGAGATAATTATGTTTTACATATACAATACTGTAACAGGACAGATAAGAAGTATTTTTACAGGTCCTGTGGACTTCTTAGAAAGTCAGTTACAGGTTAATGAGGATTACTTAGAGGTTGTAGAAAATGTAACTGATGCTACTCACTATGTAGATGTGAATAGCAAAACCTTAGTAGAATTTCCAGCTAAACTTAACAAGTACCAAGAATTTAGCTGGGAATCCAAAGAGTGGGAAACTCCTGCAGGTACTTTAGAGGTAGCTAAAATAGATGGAAAAGTTGAGGTAAATACCTTAGCAGGTATAACTATCTCAGAAAGATACCCAACCTACCGTCAGATGAACTACAATAGAGAGCCAACAGCTCAAGCTACTATCGACATGAACCTCTGGATAGATGAAGTACGGGCAGAAAGTAATGTAGCTACTTCATCTATAGATGTAGCTACTGATTTAACAACTATTGAAGGGATTGTGGAAGGTTTTAAAGCTTATTTAGCTAATCTTTAAGGTTTATGCGTCAAGTTCTTGGCTAATGTCAGGTTCTTGACGCAAACTTTCCCAAAATAACCACAAATATGTCTTGAAATTGTAACAAAACAAGCGTACACTAGATAGAAATAGCAATTTAACTTTATAGCTAAGACCCTTTAGTTATAAACTTAACTTGCTGATACAGGTTTTGAACAGCTATTGTTCAGAAATGACACTGCATTACAGTGGGAAGAACAGGAGACTTGACTATGGCAGTCGATTCTACAGTACCAAGTTCAGGCATTGACTTGAACTCTCTCTTTCAATCAGCAATTACAGGTGGTAATATGGGTAATATCTTTGGTGGTGGTGGTAATGAAGGTGGCTTTGTAATGGGAGCTTTACTAGGTAGATTACTTTTTAACAATGGTAATGGACTAGATGGAGCTAATGCAAGTCAAAGTGCAGATAGAGCTGCTATTGATGCCGCAGTTGCAGCTGCTTTAGCTAATTCAAATCAAGCTAATAACAATGCAATGCTTTTGTTGAAAGATATTCAAGATAGTTCTCAAGAAGTTATTTCTTCTATCAATGCTTCAGAAAATGCTATTAACGCTACAGTTACTCAAGCAGCTCAGACCAATCTAGTTCAACAACTTCAGAATCAGATTTCAAACTTGCAAGGTCAAAGTGATATTAAGGCGGCTATTGCAGCTTCTACTGGAACTATCATCAATGAACAACATGAAGCTACTCAGCAGATTGGCAATCAGTTAGATGGTATTACAGTCTCTATGCTTAATGGGTTTAATAATGTAACTAGAGAAATTACTAACGATGGTGATAAAACTAGAGCATTGATTACAGCTAACATGGTTACTGACTTGAACAATCAGATTGCTGACTTGAGAACTCAACGTCATGTAGCTGACAGTGGAGTTAATGTAACTAATAACATTAACCAGAACCAACTCCAACAACAACAGCAACAACAATTAGGGTATGTAGTTAATGCTCTAAATGGTGTTGTAAGTGAACTTCAAAGAAACACGCAATCTGTGGTTAATCTTGGAACAATGTCGGGTTCAGCTGGTTCGCAAACAGCTAATAACACTAGAGTTAATGGCTGAAATCGGTATGGTCTGGTTAGTTTAGGTTCTAAATCGAGGTAAAGATGAGTTCTTCAATAGATGAGTTACAAAAACGTATAGCTGAACTGCAATTAGCGGCTAGTCCGCAGGTTGTACCTGTAGTTCCAGCTGTAAATGCACCTCAACCCGACCTTAAAGCTCTAATTAGGGATGTAATTCGGGAAGAAATGAGTTTATTGAAGGACTCAACTCTGGTTAAGCCAGAACCTATGACTGTTCCAGCTAAAGAACTAACTATGTTGGAAGCTGTAGGTCAATGTTTAACTCTTGAAGAGCAGAAATGGCTATCTAAGCCAGAGATTTTACAGAAAGTTGAGAGAAATTTAACTAATTATATACAAACTGACGATGGTAAGTTAGCTGTTAAAGGGTTTGTAGCCTATTTTAGAGGTTTATATGAAAATTAAGCATATAGTTGAAGCTAGTGAAGAGGAAGTTAATGAACTTTTCGACATTAGTATGAAGGCTTGTCTTACAAATTACAGTACTATGGAAGAACAGGCAGTTGCTATAGCCGCTGCTAAGGTTGAGTTTGAAAAGTTACTTAATAGTTATGTATGTATGGCTATGAGCTTAGGTAAGAAGTTGGGTAAAGTTAGTGCAGATACAAAAGATGATGAGATGTATGAAGCTATGGAAACTCCTGTAGTTTAATTTTAACCTCAGTCCTCTTTCGGGTAGGTATTTAGTTAAGTATCTAGCTGAAAGAGGATTAATTACACGCTCTAAGTTTATATAAGTTATTAAACTCCTCTGGAACTACTCTATATATTTTATTTATAGGTTGTAAAGTAGCTGGAGTTATTAGCTGGTATGGTAAGTTATATAAGTTTATAGGTGGTAAGTATGGCTCTGCCCAATTCAAAAACCTACTCTCCTTCAACCCTTCAAATTCCCTACCTAGTCTAACAATATCATCATGCTTTAAAACAGCTTCTTTAGTACCCGAACTACTCATTTAACTAGCTCCAAAATTGCAAATAAAGACCTATTATGGCATGGATTCGTAAAGTTGTCAAGTAAATTTTACGGTATCGGATTACGGTCATTCGTGAAAATTTACGTTTATCCTTGAGAATCCCTACGGTCAAAACCTCTACAGCCCCCGTATTTCGCGCCCTCCAGAATCTACTACTTAACCTAAAAGCCAAGAAAATGGATTATTGAATTTTGCAGATTTATCGACTTAGTACCTAGTCTATGTACTGGAGGTTTGCAAACTTGCATTAGCTGGACATTTAGTCTTGAGGTGTATATTAATAAGGTAATGGGGGTCTTGCGGACTGCGGACTGTAGTTTGTATCTATAGATAAGTTTGTATTTATATATATTATATACACACTGCAGACCGCAAGGAAGCCAACTCCACTGGAGGTTGGCAGTTCTATATTAACTAGTAACTAACCCTCAGTAGCTTATTTATATATTTATGTACACGGGAGTGCAAAGAGGACAGCTGCTCAGCAGACTGTCATTTATACATTAGTTAATAACTTGGCTGGCGAATGGAGTATATTAGGAAGAAGCTGGATAGTATTAGGTCAAGGTTTGAAAGTTTAGGTATAGTGCTGGTGCGCCTATTTATACTACGCATCCTACATAGAGTCTGGTAGTACCTTGCTAGGGTTCTACCAGTTACTCTATCAACTAAACTTTACCGATTGCCATTAACAAGTCATCAAAGGTTTCGGGGCTAACTCTTTGCACTTCAAAGCTAGTGGACTTTGCAAACATAGTTGTTTGCTTGCTAGTTGTAGGGCTAAACTTTTCTGTAGTTAGATACCATACCGAGTTATGAAACACGCCTATAGTTGTTTTATAGCTAACAAGGATACGACCTAAATAACTAGTGTCTACGATAAATAGTTGTCTATAGCCTATCTGTTTGATCATGTTAGCTGGCACATTATAAGCTAATTGGATATCTTTAATTTTAATCGTCATTGTCTTAGCCCTCTTTATTCATTAAATTAATTAACTGATTGGTTGAACAAACAACTAAGCCGCCACCTACAAGTATTAAACCTATAGACTCAAATAGATAGATTGCACTATCTTTTACGCCTACTAGGATAAGGAATAAGCCAAACATTAAATAGGATACAACAAACAAGTTATCAATAGTTTTCATAATTGAACGCCTTAAAGTTATTGATAAGCGGGCGTTGAACCCGCTTACCATTGAAAGTTATTATCTACTATACCGCTTTATAGCCTTGTCATGCGGTAGCTTAGATATAAAGTAGAAGTGCACCATTCTACCTGCACGGCTTAAGGTTAACAGGTACTTTTGCGCCATATACATAGACTTAAAACTTGTTACATGGCTAATTGACTCGTCACTATCATGTGAATAAATATTATACATGGTTAGCCCTCACTCTTAGGTAATTCTACCTTAAGCCCAATGACTTTAAAGCCATCAATTAAAGGGCTTATGTTACTAAACCCGTTTACGCTTAAAACTGTTACAGTCTCTTCTGTAGGTTCGCAGATTAGCTGCGTTAGTTTGCTACCTTTGCCATTGCTTTTGACTTCACTGATTCCTAGTGATTCAAATAAGGTTTTAAATTCCTTATATTTATCCACCGGCATAGTTGAGCTAGAACCGTCTGTATGGTTCAAGGATAGATAATTACCGGAATTGATATGGCTAAACAGTCTGTCAATGTTTTCCATGCTTCTGTCTTTAATATCTTTATAGAAAAGCATTGCAAAATAAGCTTGTAGATGCTCTAAAGATTGAAATTTAAGCTTGTATGTACCGTTTAGATAATCAAGTGTTAATCTATCACTAAAATACAGCTTATCAACTATCTGTGCAGTGTTACCTTGTCCTTTATCGAATGATTTTAAAATATCATCAATAGCAGTAGTAGAAAAAGTGTTATTGTTTTCGTTTGAATTGTTCATAGTTTTATACCTTGTATAATAAGTTAAGTTAAATTTTAACTTTTGAATTACAGCTTTCTCAAAAGTTGTGTAGATTATATCAACTATTTTTAACTTGTCAATATTTTTTTATAACTATTTTTAAAATTTATTTATTTATTTTAACTATTGTTAAGATTGAAGCTTATAAATAACTTGCAAGCGGGCGTGTAATCTTCAATAGGTTATCTATTGGGTTTAGCGTTTAAATCTAACCTACAGGTTATAGCGTGGATAATCCAAGGATATAGCCATAAAGGTAAGCCTATACAATGCAATCAGATAATTAAATCTAGTGTGAGTATATATTATAAGGTATAAATAAAGTTATGTTATTACATTACACTTGAATTGAATCCTATATAAATCAATGACTTAGCTATGTTATGTTATTACATTACATCGAATAAGATATGTTATAACATTACAAACAAGATGATATGTTATAATATTACATGGAATTTAACTAGAATAGATACGGGTTTGAGGTTTGAATAGATTAGATAGAGTAGGTGAGGTATGGGTTTAGGTTTGAAGAGTAGTTGCCAGAAGGTGAGGTAGTTGGATTGGTCGCTATACGCGTTAATGATGCTCGTTCGCTGGAAGGCGTGCGGATAAAATCGCTGGAAATGGGGCTTTTGCCCATTGCTCAATTTAATGGCAAGGCCGGCGCGCAATACCGCAACCCGAAAGACCAGGAACTGCGACTGGATTTCGTCACCAGCATGACACGTGACGGGGAGCCAGTCGCCATGCCACAGCTCAATCTCGCCCTGGAACCCCTGAAATTCATGGAGTTCTCTTTGGAAAAGCCGTTACAGGGGTGCATTTTCTCAAGCCTTGGTTCCTGCATCGTCAATCTGCCAGCCCCGGAACGCTACGCAGTCCATAAACTCATTGTTTTTGGCGAACGTCCGGTCAGCGAACGTTCCAAAGCGACCAAGGACTTACTGCAGGCAGCCAGCCTGGCAAGTTATTTTTTGGAAAATGGGCAGGCCGAAGTTTTCAATCTGGCTTGGCGCGATGCCATCGAGCGCGGAAAAGGCTGGCAATCCAGAGCCACTCAAGGCCTAGAAGCCATGCTGAGAATAGCGCCGGAACTTGCCTCGGATGCGCTGTGGCAAGACTAAATACCTGATCAACAGTCAATCTGGATTTTTTTCAGATAGAACTCAGCATATTTTCGATATAACTCGCTCTTGACGAAAACCTCGTGCAGATCGGCATCGATATGCCCGTTCCGGCTGAAATTTTCGAGGATGGTCAGCGCCTGGGATAGCGTCATGCCGTCCTTGTAGGGCCTATCCTTGGCGGTCAGTGCTTCGAAGATATCGGCAATGCCCATCATCCGGGCCTGCCAGCTCATTGCTTCGCGCCTCAGGCCTTTCGGGTAGCCCTTGCCATCCATGCGCTCGTGGTGGCCGCCGGCGTATTCGGGGACGTTTTTCAGGTGCCGTGGCCACGGTAGCTGTTCAAGCATCTTGATGGTGGCATCGATGTGGTGGTTGATGATGTCGCGCTCGGCGCTGGTTAATGTTCCAGAGCGCATGGTCAAATTTTCGAGCTCTTCGGCGGAGAGGAACGGCACTTCTTCGCCGTCGACATTGCGCCAGCGGTAATCCCGGCCAATCTGGCAAACCCGCACGATGTCATCGTTCGACATTTTTTCGCAACCGATGTTGGCCTGGCGCAAAAAGGCACGGTCAAGGTCGAT
>ERZ1034361.582-NODE-582-length-22758-cov-10.612804_pt1 | contig 22758 bp, 23 predicted proteins | sample MGYA00520617_ERZ1034361 | MGnify/ENA primary metagenome ERZ1034361 (study PRJEB33736, sample SAMEA104284507) | Azolla filiculoides | biome: Urban; feature: Water surface; material: Ditch water | place: Netherlands | collected 2015-10-28 | depth 0-0.1 m ...
GTGCCAATGGTTGTCAGGCACCGCCCGTCGCTCATCGACAGGCCCGTGCGCTCCGGATAGACCGACTGGCTGTCCATATCGGTCAGCTTGTGCAGTTGGTGCAGACGGTAGGTCAGCGTTCGGTCGAGTGGCTTTGGCATTCGGCTCTTCAGTCTGAAGGGGGTTGAAAGGACACCTGATCTTAGGTTGATTTGGTTGCGCGCGCAACTAAGTAGAAACACGGATGGTTGTGTACACAACCAAAATGGGCAAAAAAAGCCTGAGGACTGCTCAGGCTTTGTAGGGGCGCTTTAGATCAGAACCGTTCTAGGTCTGGGTGCTTGATCGCCCCCGCCCGCACCAGCATCTTGCCGTATTCGGCGCAGCGGTTCAGGGTCGGGATCACCTTGCCTGGGTTCAAAAGGCCTTGCGGATCAAAAGCGCGTTTGACGGCGAACATTTGTTCGTTTTCTTCGGCGGAAAACTGCACGCACATGCTGTTGACCTTCTCGATGCCCACACCGTGCTCGCCCGTCACCGTGCCGCCCATGGCCACGCTGGTTTCCAGAATCTCCGCACCAAACAGCTCGCAGCGGCGCAGCTGGTCGGCGTCGTTCGCATCGAACAAAATCAGCGGGTGCAGGTTGCCGTCGCCCGCATGGAACACGTTCAGGCAGCGCAGGGCGTATTTGGTTTCCATCTCACTGATGGCTTGCAGGATATCGGCCAGGCGCTTGCGCGGGATGGTCGAGTCCATGCACATGTAGTCGGGACTGATGCGCCCCGAGGCAGGGAAGGCGTTTTTGCGACCGCTCCAGAACTTCATGCGCTGGGCTTCGTCGCGGCTCACGGTGATGGCGGTGGCGCCGCAGCCGCGCAGCACCTCGCTCATGCGGCCGATTTCTTCTTCCACCTCTTCGGGCGTGCCGTCGCTCTCGCACAGCAAAATCGCCGCCGCACTCAGGTCGTAGCCCGCGTGCACAAAGTCTTCCACGGCAATCGTCATGGGGCCGTCCATCATCTCCAGCCCGGCGGGGATGATGCCTGCCGCGATCACGGCGGCCACGGCGTCACCGGCTTTGCGCACATCGTCAAAGCTGGCCATGATGCAGCGCGCCAGCATGGGTTTGGGCACCAGCTTGACGGTGACTTCGGTCGTCACGGCCAGCATGCCTTCGCTGCCCACCAGCACGGCCAGCAGGTCGTAGCCAGAGGTGTCGAGCGCGTCGCTGCCGAATTCGATCGGGTCACCCTCGATGGTGAAGCCCTTCACTTTGAGCACGTTATGCACCGTCAGGCCGTATTTGAGGCAGTGCACGCCCCCAGAGTTTTCTGCCACGTTGCCGCCAATCGTGCAGGCGATCTGGCTCGACGGGTCGGGTGCGTAATACAGACCATAGGGCGCGGCCGCCTCGCTGATGGCCAGGTTGCGCACGCCACACTGCACCACGGCCGTGCGGCTGACCGGGTCCACGGTTTTGATTTGGTTGAAGCGGGCCATCGACAGGGTCACGCCCATGCGGTGGGGCATGGCCCCACCCGACAGGCCTGTGCCCGCACCGCGTGCCACCACCGGCACTTGCAGGGCGTGGCAGGCTTTCAACACGGCCTGCACTTCGCCTTCGGTTTCGGGCAGCGCCACCACCAGCGGCCGCTCGCGGTAGGCGGTCAGGCCGTCGCACTCGTAGGGCGTGGTGTCTTCCGGGGTGTAGAGGATGGACGACGCGGGCAAGACCTTGAGCAAGGCCTGCACCACGGCGCGTTGGCGCTCGGCACGTTCGGTGGCGGTCAGTTGCTGGGTTTCAACGGGGGTGCTGGCGCTCATGGCATTCAAAACCTGGAGTTAATGCCATCACTGTAAGCGCAAGGAGCGCGGGGCGGGCTGAAGAAACTTTGACGGCTGTGTGAATTTAGCCCCGCGCTTGTTGTGTGCAAGATGATTTTTGTGGGAGGCTGCCCCTGCAGCCGAATGCAGACCCTGCCAACGCAGACATTCGCAAGCAGGGGCTCGCTCCCACGGGGAATTTGTCACCCCCGACTTAGGCCTTTGTCACCCCCGACTTGGTCGGGGGTCCATGCCTTAGGGGTCATGGATACCCGGTCAAGCCGGGTATGACGATTCAGGAGTCAAGCCGGGTATGACGATTCAGGGAGCCGGGTATCGCAAAGCGGTGGTCAGGCCAGCGCTTTTTTCAGCCAGTCGGCAAAGGTGGCGCATTCCCAGCGTTCCATGGTGCCGGTGCGCCAGCACAGGTAATGGGCGTGGGGGCTGGGCACGCTGCGCTCGAACAATCGCACCAGTTGGCCGCTCTCCAGCCAAGGGGCACCCAGCTTGGTGCGGATCAGGCCCACGCCCAGGCCTTGGGCTGCGGCGTCGCACATCAGACCAATGTCGTTGAACGACGAGCCGTCTGTGGGCTCGGGCCAATCGAGGTCGTGCGCGGCAAACCAGGTGCGCCAGGGCTCCAGGGGGCTGCGCAGCAGCGCCACACCTTGCAGTTCTTCGGCGCTGGCAAAGGGGCCGTTTTCGCGCAACCAGGCGGGCGACGCCAAAGGCGTGACCTCGTCCTTGGCCAAGCAGACGTGCTCTACATCCGAGTAGCGGCCGGTGCCAAAGCGCACCGTCAGATCGGCGTCTTCGGCCACCACGTCCAGCAGGGGAATGCTCACTTGCAAGGTGATGTCGATTTCGGGGTAAGCGTCCAGAAAGTGTTTGAGGCGCGGCATCAAGACCGAGCGCGCAAAGGTGGGCGTGACCGCCAGGCGCAGTTTGCGCCGCCCCGGGGTGTTGCTGGCGCTCGGGAAACGCTGCAGAGATACCAGCCCTTCGCGCACATGCGCCAGGTATTCGATGCCTTCGGTGGTCAGTGAAAAATCGGCCCGACCAAACAGCTTGGTGCCGATGATTTGTTCCAGTTGCTTGACGCGGTGGCTCACCGCGCTGGGCGTCACGCACAACTCTTCGGCCGCTTGGGTCACGCTGCGCAAGCGCGCCAGTGCCTCAAAGGTCAACAGGCACTGGATGGGCGGGATGCGTGAGGTGGCGGACATGTTGAATCAGTTGGGGTCAGAGCTAAAGAGCTGTCCCGCAAGGTTATTTATTTGAAAATCACCGTCTTGTGACCGTTGATCAGCACGCGGTGTTCGCTGTGCCATTTGACAGCGCGGGCCAGCACTTGACTTTCGGTGTCGCGGCCAATCGTGGTCAGGTCTTCCACGGTTTTGCTGTGGTCCACGCGGGCCACGTCCTGCTCGATGATCGGGCCTTCGTCCAGGTCGGCCGTCACATAGTGGGCGGTGGCCCCAATCAGTTTCACACCCCGGTCGTGTGCCTGGTAATAAGGCTTGGCCCCCTTGAAGCTGGGCAAGAAGCTGTGGTGGATGTTGATGGCACGCCCGGCCAGTTTGCGGCACAGGTCGTCGCTCAGAATTTGCATGTATCGGGCCAACACCACCAGCTCGGCACCTTCGGCCTGGATGATCTCGTACTGTTTGGCCTCCGCTTGCGCCTTGTTGTCTTTGGTCACCGGGATGTGGTGAAACGGCACGTTGTAGCTGGCGGCGAGTTGGTAGAACTCGCGGTGGTTGCTCACGATGGCGCGGATGTCCAAAGGCAGCAGGCCGCTCTTCCAGCGGAACAGCAGGTCATTCAGGCAATGGCCTTCTTTGCTGACCATGAGCACGGTGCGCATGGGCTGGGTGGTGGCGTGCAGGTCCCACTTCATCTGGAAAGTCTGGGCAAACTCGCCCCATTGCGCGCTCAGTGCGGCGCCATCGGCTTGGCCGCACGCAAACTGCACACGCATGAAAAACAGACCCGTATCGTGGTCGTTGTATTGCGCCGCTTCTTCGATGTTGCCTCCCCGCTCCAGCAAAAAACCCGACACGGCATGCACGATGCCGGTGCGGTCAGGGCAAGAGAGGGTCAGGATGTAAGTCGTGGTCATGGGTAAAAGCTGCAGGTTTCGCCGTGCCCATTCAAGGGGTTGGGGTCGGGCATTTCTGGACTGGCTATTGTAGAGACACCCGTTTCTTTGTCGCCCGGCTTGTCGCGTGAGGGCGAACAGGGACCACTTTGCCCTTTAAACTGATCGGCTGGATCGATCTCAAGGAGTTTTGCCGTGGCCCACACCGACCTGAACATGGACAACCAGTGGTTGCCCTTCACGCCCAACCGCACTTTCAAACAGGACCCCCGCGTGTTCGTGGGCGCAGAGGGCATGCACTTCACCACGCACGACGGCAAAAAGGTGATCGACGGCATCTCCAGCCTGTGGTGCGTGGGCGCGGGCCACAACCGCAAGCCGATCAACGAGGCCATCAAAAAGCAGCTGGATACGCTGGACTACGCGACGGCTTTCCAGGCCAGCAACGACAAGGCGTTCAAAGCGGCGCAAATGATCGCCGACATGGCGCCGGGCGACCTGAACAAAGTGCTGTTTTGCAACTCGGGCTCGGAGGCGGCCGACACGGCCCTGAAAGTGGCGCTGGCCTACCACCGCGCCCGGGGCGAGGGCCACCGCACGGTGTTCATTGGCCGCGAAAAGGGTTACCACGGCGTCAACTTTGGCGGCATGAGCGTGGGCGGTTTGCCCGCCAACCGCAAGGCGTTTGGGGCGCAGCTGCTGCCCCGGGTGGACCACATGCGCTTCATCCACGACCCGGTGAACCACGCCTACATCCACCACGAAGAACCGGTGTGGGCCGAAGACCCGCTGCTGGAGCTGGAAAACCGCATTCTGGTGTTGCACGATCCGAGCAACGTCGCCGCTGTGATCGTCGAGCCCATCGCGGGCAGCGCGGGCTGGTACATCCCGCCCCAAGGCTATGTGAAGCGTCTGCGCGAGATTTGTGACAAGCACGGCATCTTGCTGATTTTTGACGAGGTCATCACTGGCTTTGGTCGCTTGGGCGTGAATTTTGGCGCCGACTACTACGGCGTGGTGCCCGACATGCTGAACTTCGCCAAGGCGGTCACCAACGGTGTGATTCCGCTGGGTGGCGTGATCTGCCGCGATTTCATCTACGACGCGATGATGAATGCCAACTCGCCGCAGCACGCCATCGAGTTCTTCCACGGCTACACCTATTCGGGTCACCCTGTGGCTTGCGCGGCCGCCATTGCCACGCTCGATTTGATGAAAGAAGAAAACCTGTTTGCCCGTGCTGGGCAGCAAGGCCGCGTGTTGGGCGATGCGATGCACAGCGCCCTGAAAGGCCTGCCCAATGTGATCGGCATCCGCACGCTGGGCCTGGCTGGGGCGGTGGAGCTGGCCAGCATCGCGGGCTCGCCCGGCAAGCGGGCTTACGACATCTTCATGGACTGCTTCCACAAAGGCGTGTGGGTGCGTCCGGCAGGCGAGAACCTGGTGATTTGCCCGCCCTACATCGTGGAAGACAGCCACATCGATCAGATCGTGCAGACGGTGGCCGACAGCATCCGCCGCCACGCCTGAAGCGGCCTCTCTTGACTTGACCCCGACCGCCCGCGTGGGCGGTCTTTTTTTGACCCGATGAATTTTCGTGAACTGACCCGCACCGCGCTGACCTTGTTGGTGGCGCTGACTGCTGCCGAGCTGTGCGTCTGGCTGCACACGCCCATTCCCTGGATGTTGGGCCCGTTGCTGGCCACGGCGGTGGCATCGGTGTTGGGCGCGCCCACCCGCAGTGCAGCCTTGCTGCGCAATGGCGGGCAATGGGTGATCGGCGCGGCTTTGGGTTTGTATTTCACGCCGCAAGTGGCGGCCTTGGTGACCAGTCTGTGGTGGGCGATTGCGCTGGCCGTGGTCTGGGCGTTGGCCCTGGGGGCCTTGTTTGGCTTATGGCTGCAGCGCCAGCATGCCGCTGATTTTGCGCACCTGCCGCCGGGGGCCTGGCGGGCCACCAGCTACTTTGCCAGCGCGATTGGCGGCGCATCCGAGATGACTTTGCTGGCCGAGCGCCATGGTGCCCGCACCGATCTGGTGGCGGCCGCGCACAGCGTGCGGTTGGTGATCGTGGTGGTGTCGGTGCCTTTTGCCATGCAATGGGCGCAAAACCACTGGGGCTTGCAGGTCGATGCCCGCCTGTTGCCCGGGCCACGTGTGGCGCAGTGGCCTGGCTTGCTGTGGCTGGCGCTGGCCACCGCGGGCGGCGCGCTGCTCATGACTTGGCTCAAACGCACCAACCCTTGGTTCATGGGCGCTTTGCTGGTGTCGATGGGGCTCACCTTGTCGGGCGTGTACTGGTCGGCCGTGCCCACGGCCTTGTCGAACGCGGCGCAGCTGGTCATCGGTGTGAGCCTGGGCGTGCGCTTTCAGCGTGAGTTTGTGCACACCGCGCCGCGCTGGCTGGCCTCGGCGGCCACGGGCACGCTGGTCATGATGGTTCTGTCTGTGGGCTTTGGCCTGGCGCTGGCATGGGCCACGGGGCTGCATCCGGCCACCTTGATTTTGGGCACCTCACCGGGCGGCATTGCCGAAATGGCGATCACGGCCAAGGTCTTGCAGCTGGGCGTGCCGGTGGTCACGGCCTTTCAGGTTTGCCGTTTAGTGGCCGTGCTGATTTTGGTGGGGCCGATTTTCGAGTGGATCGGTGGTGTCAGCGGACAAGAAAAAGCCGTCTGAAGTGGTAGGCGGCTGGTGGAAGGTGCGAAGATCGAGCGACAAGACCTGTCATGCCCGCGAATAAACCTGTCATGCCCGCGAATGCGGGTATCTACGGCTCGAACCACATGGATACCCGATCAAGTCGGGTATGACAAAACTGGGTCGGGTACGACAAAACCAAGTCGGTGTATGGCAAAAGAGCGAGTCAACGACGCCAACAAGCGGTGTCAGTGCACCACCACCGGCTGCTGTGCCAGGCCGGTGTAACCCTCGAGGGTGTCTTCGACTTCTTCTTGCGTCGGGGTGTGTTGCTGCCAAGCCTGGATTTGCTGCTGGAACATTTCTGCCCATGAGCCGTCTAAGTACACCTCTTTACCCGAACGTTTGTCCACGATTTCGAAACCATGGCGTTCCAGCATCGGCTTGCTGGTCACGGGGGCCGGTTCGGCAGGTGCGTTGGCCAGCACATGCATCACAGCAAAGGTCTCGGATTCGTACAGCAGGTTCATGTCTTCATTCTCCCTCAACTTGTGGTGAACACTTGGGGCTTTTTGGATGAACTTCAAGATGGTGTGGTTTTCTCGACGGGCAGATTTGTCGTGGGCAAGGGCGGCAGCGGCTCTTGCCCACTGAACATCAGGTCAATGTAGTCACCGCTGATCTGGGTGATGCGGATGCGCACGGGCATCCAGGCGTATTTTTCGGCCATCCAGAACTCCACCTTGGCGTCAAAACGGTTACGCGGTTGGCACACCCATTTGGCGGTGGGCAAGGTTTGCGCGTCCAGTTTCAGCGTTTCGGCAGGCTCCATGGTCAGCAACCACGGCAAGGCGTCGCGTGTGGTGGCGGTCTGAATTTGCAGGCGCGTCCCCGGCTGAAAGCGCTGGGGCTCGCCCGCCATGGCCGCTGCCAGTTGCACATACAGGCTGATCTGGTCTTGTGCGCCCGGCTCCAGCGTGGCCACGGGCGCGTTGCTGCTGAAGACCACCCGGTTGTTTTCGCGGTCAAAGTGCGCAGCGCGTTCGTTGCGCCAGCTGTCTGAAAAGCGGGTAGGGGCCAGGCCGGAGGCGTTCACGGCACCCACGCTGCGCCAGTGCCGCGAGCCGAGCAAAAAGGCCTTGACCGACAAGTTCATGGCGTAAGCGCTGTCGTTGGCTTGCCAGCGCAGTTCGCCTGTGGCGTGGTACGTGAGGCCCTTGGCCAAACCCGTCAGTCGGTAGTTCAGCAAGCTTGACGGCGGCAAGGCCCCCAGCGGAATGAGCGGCATGGCCGAGGTCGTCGTTTGTGCGGTGGCCTCGCTGGCGGGCGTGGCTGGAATCGGGGGTGTCAGCGCCTGGGTTGGTGCGCTTTCAACAGGTGCGGCCAAGGGAGCCGTCGGTGTGGGCTCCACGGCCGTGTTTGCTTGCTGTGGTGGGGGCAACTCCGCGGCTTCTGGTGAGGGTGCTGGGGTGTGTGCGGGTGTGTCTGTCGGTACAGTCGTTTCGGTGGCGATGCGGGTGCGCGGCTTGACCGTTTTCGGTCGGGGTTGTGCAGGTGCAGCAGCAGGCGGCGGCACCCAGCGCGTTTGCAGCGGGCCAGTCCGCACAGCGTCGTCGGCAGGCAAACGCAGATCCAGTGAGCCCGACACGCTCAACAGTGCCACAGCGTGCACCACCAGCACGGCCAGCACCAAGGCCAGCAAAGCCCGGCGCGAGGGTGGCCCCGACAACGCGGCTTTGTCGTCAGCAGTGGGGGTGGCCAGCTTGGCGCGCATCAACCACGCCAGCCCAGATCGGCCGACAGTTGCCGTGCAAACTGGCGCAAGCTTTGGGCAATCGGCCCGTTCCATGCCGTGTCGAGTGTGGCGGACGAACCCAGCGCCACCACACCCAGCACCAAGTGCCCGTCGGCATCAAAAACCGGGGCACAAAAGCCCGAAATGCCGGGCAACAACACATTGACCACGCGGCCCAGGCCTTGTTGTCGCGTTTCTTTCACCATGGCCTGCAGTTGTGCGGGCGTGCTGGGCAAGTCGCTGCGACCCACTTTGCGGGCCAAGGCCAATTCTTCTTCGATCATGGGGCCTGCTTTTTCGGCCGCACCACCATGGCTGTTGAAGGCGGCAAAGCACCGCCCCGTGGCCGAAGACAAAAGCGGCATCACATCGCCCAAGCGCAAGCTGACCGGCATGGCCAGTGGGGTTTCTTGCCAGTGCACCAGGGTTGGTCCCCGGTTGCCCCAGACGGCCAGGGCCATGGTGTGGCCGGTGGCTTCGATCAAGGCAGGCAAGCGCTCGCGGGCCATCTTGACGGCGTCCAGCCGCGACAAGGTGGCCAGGCCCAGACGCAAGGTGGCGGGGCCCAGCTCGTAGCGGGTGTTGGCACTGTCTTGTACGACCAGGCCCAAGCGCTGAAAGCTCACCAGATAGCGATGGGCTTTGGCCGCGCTCATTTGTGCGGCTGCCGCCAGGTCTCGCAACATCAAGGGGCCTGGGGCTTGAGCCAACACATCCAACAGCGCGAAACCGACCTCAACCGACTGGATGCCGGCGCGTTCCTTGTCACTGTCTTTGGGGTTGGAGGCTGTGCTGTCTGTGTCCATATCGCCTAAAATTCGGTTTCGTTTAGTTAAACGAGTTTAACAATGCGTAACTTCTTGGTGATGCACACTGTAGCGCATCAAGACACGAACGGACACATTCAACATGAAATTGGCGACCTACAAAGACGGCTCACGCGATGGACAACTCGTGGTGGTTTCCCGTGACCTGAGCACCGCCCATTATGCGACCGGCATCGCCAGCAAACTGCAACAGGTGCTGGACGACTGGAACTTTCTGGCCCCCCAGCTCGAAGACCTCTACACCACACTGAACCAAGGCAAGTCCCGCCACGCTTTCCCGTTTGACCCGGCGCAATGCATGGCCCCGCTGCCCCGCGCTTACCAATGGGCCGACGGCTCAGCTTACCTCAACCATGTGGAGCTGGTCCGTGCGGCCCGCAGCTCCGAAGTGCCCAGCAGCTTCTACACCGACCCGCTGATGTACCAGGGCGGCAGCGACGATTTCATTGGCCCCTGCGACCCGGTGGTGTGTGCTAACGAAGCTTTTGGCATCGACTTTGAAGCCGAAATCGCCGTTATTACTGGCGATGTGCCCATGCAAACCAGCGCCGACGACGCCATCGAAGGCGTGCGCCTGATCATGTTGGCCAACGACGTGAGCCTGCGCAACCTGATCCCGAACGAGCTGGCCAAAGGCTTTGGCTTCTTCCAGAGCAAGCCCGCTACCGCCTTCAGCCCCGTGGCCGTGACGCCCGATGAACTGGGCGAAGCCTGGCAAGGTGGCCGCGTGCACCTGACGCTGCAGTCCACATGGAACGGCCGCAAAGTCGGCATGTGCGAAGCCGGCCCCGAAATGACCTTCCACTTCGGCCAGCTGATTGCCCACATCTGCAAAACCCGCAACGTGCGCGCGGGCTCCATCGTGGGCAGCGGCACCGTGAGCAACAAGAGTGTGGATGTCAAAGGTAAACCTGAATGGCCCAAAGGCTACAGCTGCATCGCCGAAAAACGCGCCATCGAAACCATCTTGGATGGCAAGCCTTCGACGGAGTTCATGAAATACGGCGACACCATCCGCATCGAGATGAAGGGGCTGAACGGCGAGAGTTTGTTTGGGGCGATTGAGCAGGAAATCGTGCCGCTGAACCAGGCTTGAGTCGGTGGTGATTGGTCACCCAGCCCTGCGCTTTTTCACCCGACCTTTGTCATGTCACTCCTGACTTGATCGGGGGTCCATGCCTTCGCTCACCATGGATACCCGCGTTCGCGGGTATGACAACCACGACTGTGTCACCCCGTAATGGGGCTTGCACCCTTCACGCTCATTTTGACTTGAAGCGTAAAAAAGCCGTTTACGCTTCATCAATGAAGCGCAAACGGCGATGGTGGCAGAGGACGGTCAGCCCAGCTTCTTCATCAACAACGCATTCACCTGCCCCGGATTGGCCTTGCCCTTGCTGGCTTTCATGATCGGTCCCACCAAGCCGTTCAGGGCTTTGGTGTTGCCGGCCTTGAACTCTTCCACGTTCTTGGGGTTGGCGGCCAGCACCTCGTCGATGATCTTTTCCAGCTCGCCGGTGTCGTTCATCTGCTTGAGGCCTTTGGCTTCGATGATTTCATCGATTTCGGAAATCGCCCGTTCAACGTAGTCAGCACCAAGTGGTTCGCCAAGGATGCGGCCTGCAGCCCAGAGTAAATCGAAGATTTGCTTTGCCGCATTGTTGTTGATGGTTCCATCCTGAATTCTGGTGATCACGGCGGCCAGTTGGGCCGCGCTCACCGGTGCTTGCTCAATCGCCATCTCGCTCGCGTTCAAGCGGCGCGAGACTTCGCCCATGATCCAGTTGCTGGCCAGCTTGGGCTGGCCGCAGGCTTTGGCCGTGGCTTCAAAGTAGGCGGCAACCGCCTTGCTTTGCGTCAGCTGCGTGGCGTCGTATTCGGGCAGGGCGTAGTCTTTGACAAAGCGTTCGGCCATCACGCGAGGCAGCTCGGCCATCTCGCCTTTGACGCGCTCGACCCAGCCGCGGCCAATCACCAGCGGTGGCAGGTCCGGGTCAGGAAAATAACGGTAGTCGGCGGCGTCTTCCTTGGTGCGCATGGCGCGGGTCTCGCCCGTGTCGGGGTCGAACAGCACCGTGGCTTGCTGGATGGCGTGGCCGTCTTCGATCTGGTCGATCTGCCAGCGCACTTCGTAGTCGATGGCCTGCTGCATGAACTTGAAGCTGTTCAGGTTCTTGATCTCGCGGCGGGTGCCCAAAGGGCCACCGGGCTTGCGCACCGACACGTTGGCATCACACCGGAAGCTGCCTTCTTGCATGTTGCCGTCGCAGATGCCGACCCAGGTCACGATCTTGTGCAGCTCTTTGGCGTAGGCCACGGCCTCATCACTGCTGCGCATGTCGGGCTGGGTCACGATTTCCAGCAGGGGTGTGCCTGCGCGGTTGAGGTCAATGCCGCTCTGACCAATGAAATCCTCGTGCAGCGATTTGCCCGCGTCTTCTTCGAGGTGGGCGCGCTCCAGGCGCACGGTCTTGCGCACGGTCTCTTTGCCTTCTTCCAAGAAGAACGACACCTCGCCGCCTTGCACCACCGGGATCTCGAACTGGCTGATCTGGTAGCCCTTGGGCAGGTCGGGGTAGAAGTAGTTTTTGCGGGCAAAGATGCTGCGTTCGGCGATGTGCGCGTTGACGGCCAGGCCGAACTCGATGGCGCGTTCGACCGCGCCCACGTTCATCACGGGCAGTGTGCCGGGCAGGGCCATGTCCACCGCGCAGGCTTGCGTGTTGGGCTCGGCGCCAAACGCCACGGGGGCGCGGCTGAAAATCTTGCTCTGGGTCGAGAGTTGGGCGTGTGTTTCGAAGCCGATGACGACTTCGTAGCCTTGGACGAGTTTGCTCATGGTCTTAAACCCCCGCTGGTTTCTGGAGGTGGAAATCGGTCGCTTGTTGCAGGCGGTGCGCGGCGTTCAGCAACTGGGCTTCTTTGAAGTAGTTGCCGATCAGCTGCAAGCCCACGGGCATTCCCTGTGCGCCAAAGCCTGCGGGCAGGCTCATGCCGGGCAGGCCGGCCAGCGAGGCTGGCAGGGTGAAGATGTCGGCCAGGTAGTCGGCCACCGGGTCGTTGGCGTTTTCGCCAAACTTCCAAGCCACCGACGGGGCCACGGGGCCTGCGATCACGTCGCACTCAGTGAAAGCACGCTGGAAATCGTCGGCAATCATGCGGCGGATTTTTTGCGCTTGCAGGTAGTAGGCGTCGTAATAGCCGTGAGACAGCACATAAGCGCCCGTCATGATGCGGCGCTTGACCTCGTTGCCAAAGCCTTCTGCCCGGGTCTTTTTGTACATGTCCACCAAGTCGGTGTAGTCCTTGGCGCGGTGGCCGAACTTCACGCCGTCAAAGCGGCTGAGGTTGGAGCTGGCTTCGGCCGGGGCAATGATGTAGTACACCGGAATCGACAACTCGGTGCGCGGCAGGCTGATGGGCACCAGCTTGGCGCCGAGCTTTTCGTATTCGCGCAAAGCGCTGTCCACGGCGGCGCGCACATCGGCGGCCAGGCCTTCGCCAAAAAACTCTTTGGGAATGCCAATGCGCAGGCCTTCCAGGGATTGGTTCAGCGAAGCGGTGAAGTCTTCGGCTGCCACATCGAGCGAGGTCGAGTCGCGGTCCAGGTCCGGCCCGCACATGGCGCTGAGCAACAAGGCGCAGTCTTCGGCGTTGCGGGCCATGGGGCCGCCTTGGTCCAGGCTGGAGGCGTAGGCGATCATGCCGTAGCGGCTGGCGCGGCCATAGGTCGGCTTGATGCCGGTGATGCCGCAAAAGCTGGCGGGCTGGCGGATCGAGCCGCCGGTGTCGGTGCCTGTTGCGGCGGGCGTCAGGCGCGCAGCCACGGCGGCGGCGCTGCCGCCCGAGGAGCCGCCGGGCACGCGGGCTGTGTCCCAAGGGTTGGTCACTTTGCCAAAAGCCGAGTTTTCGTTGGACGAACCCATGGCGAACTCGTCGCAGTTGAGCTTGCCCAAAGACACCATGCCCGCGCCGCCTTGCGCGGATGCGCCGAGTTTTTGCACCAGGGTCGCGTCAAACGGCGAGCGGTAGCCGGTGAGGATTTTGGAGCCCGCAGTGGTGGCGAAGTCGCGGGTCACAAACACGTCTTTGTGCGCCACAGGCACGCCTTCGAGCAAGCCACCAGTGCCAGCGGCCAGTCGGGCGTCGCTGGCTTGCGCCTGGGCCAGCGTCACTTCGCTGTCGATGTCCAAAAACGTGTTGTGCGGGTTGCCGCCCAAACGGGCCAAAAAGCCGGTGGCCACTTCCACGGCGCTGACTTGTTTGGATTTCAAGGCTTGGGCCAGTTCGGCCACGGTCATGTCGTGCAGGTTGGATGTCGTCATGTTCCGGCTCACTCGATCACCTTGGGCACCAAAAACAGGCCGCGCTCGACGGCGGGGGCGCTGCGCTGGTTCAGGTCGCGTTGGTTGGGCTCGCTGGCCACGTCGGGGCGTAGGCGCAGCGTGATGTCCTGGATGGCGGCCACAGGGTGGGCCATGGGCTCGATGCCGGTGGTGTCCACCGCCTGCATGGCTTCGACGATGCCAAAAAAACCATTAATCTGTGTGAGCATGCGCTCACTCTCGTCGGGCTGCAGTTCCAGTCGGGCGAGGTTCGCGATGCGGGCAATATCCTGCGGGGTCAGGGACATGGTTTGAAAAGAGTTGTAAATGACGGGGTTTTCCAAGCTAAACGGGGCTTGAATGCACCTGTTTTGCCGGGGGATCGGGTATTATCCTGTGTTTGGCGCAGCTCACCGCACAGCCTCTGAGCCAGCCCTTACGACACACCAGATTTGACAGCCGCGCCGTCCCCGATATGCCCTCAGCGGGCCTTGGGTTTGAGCGTCAAAGGACTCCCTAATGTTTTCTTCATTTCGCCGTTATTTTTCCAGCGACCTGGCCATTGACCTGGGCACCGCCAACACCCTGATTTTTGTGCGCGACAAGGGCATCGTGCTCGATGAACCTTCTGTTGTGGCCATCCGCCACGAAGGTGGCCCTCAGGGCAAGAAAACCCTGCAAGCCGTTGGCCACGAAGCCAAGGCCATGCTGGGCAAGGTGCCTGGCAACATCGAAGCCATCCGCCCCATGAAGGACGGCGTGATCGCCGACTTCACCGTCACCGAGCAGATGCTCAAGCAGTTCATCCGCATGGTGCACCCGCGCAGCACTTTCCGCCCCAGCCCCCGCATCATCATTTGCGTGCCCTGTGGCTCCACCCAAGTCGAGCGCCGTGCCATCCGCGAATCGGCTTTGGGTGCAGGCGCATCTGAGGTGTATTTGATCGAAGAACCCATGGCCGCAGCGATTGGCGCAGGCTTGCCGGTGTCGGCAGCTTCGGGCTCCATGGTGGTGGACATCGGTGGTGGCACGACCGAAGTCGGTGTCATTTCCTTGGGCGGCATGGTCTACAAGGGCAGTGTGCGCGTGGGTGGCGACAAGTTTGACGAAGCCATCATCAGCTACATCCGCCGCAACTACGGCATGCTGATCGGCGAGCCCACCGCAGAAGCCATCAAGAAAAACATTGGCTCGGCCTTCCCCGGCAGCGAAGTCAAGGAGATGGAAGTCAAGGGCCGCAACTTGTCCGAAGGCGTGCCACGCAGCTTCACCATCAGCTCCAACGAAATCCTCGAGGCCTTGACAGATCCGCTCAACCAGATCGTCTCGGCCGTCAAAACCGCGCTGGAACACACGCCGCCTGAATTGGGTGCCGACATTGCCGAGCGCGGCATGATGCTGACCGGCGGTGGCGCACTGCTGCGCGACCTGGACCGCTTGCTGGCCGAAGAAACCGGCTTGCCCGTGCTGGTGGCCGAAGACCCGCTGACCTGCGTGGCCCGCGGTTGCGGCATGGCGCTGGAGCGCATGGACCAGCTGGGCAGCATCTTCACCAGCGAATAAGCGATGCACCTGGCTGCTTGCCCACGGCCAGGGTTCAAGCTTTACCCAACCTGAATCCGGCGCACCTCCTCCATGGCTCTGGATACCCTCGAACGCAGCGCACCCCCGATTTTTCGGCAGGGCCTGTCTGCGACCACCAAACTGGTGCTCTTGGCGCTGCTGTCGATTTTGTTGATGGCCTCGGACCACCGGTTCAAGATTTCTCAGCCGCTGCGCTCGGGCATCGCCATCGTGCTGGCTCCTTTGCAGTGGTTGTCCTTGCAACCCGCGCGGGCAGTCAACGGCTTGGGGCAATATTTCGGCAATCTCGAAGAGGCGCAAGATGCGGCACAAAACTTCCAGACCCGCACCATCGCGCAAGCCCAGCGTTTGCAGCAAGTCGAGCAGTTGACACAAGAAAACGCCCAGCTGCGGCAGTTGCTGGATCTGCGCAAGCAAATGGCGGGGCCATCCCAGGCGGTGGAGGTGCTTTACGACACCGCCGACCCCTATACCGATCGCGTGGTGGTGGACCGTGGACAGATCGGGGGCATCGTGCAAGGCGCTGCCGTCATCGATGCCGGAGGTGTAGTGGGGCAAGTGACGCGGGTGTACCCCTTGGTCAGTGAGGTGACTCTGCTGACGGACCGGGACCAAAGCATTCCCGTGATGAATGCCCGTACGGGCAGTCGGCATGTGGCGATGGGCGACCCGTCGATGCCAGGCGGGGCGCTGGAGCTGAAATTTGTACCGGCCAGCACCGATGTCAAGCAAGGTGACTTGCTCACGACCAGCGGCATTGACGGTGTGTATCCGCCGGGCCTGCATGTGGGCATCGTGAGCCAGATCGACCGCCGTGTGGATTCGTCATTTGCGCGGGTGCATGCCACCCCGGCTGCCAAAGCCCGTGGTCGGCATTTGCTGGTGCTGATGCCGGTCAAGGACTGGCCACCAGCGCCCGCTGCGCATCCTGAACCTAAGCGCAACGGCAAAGGCCGGTCGCCCGCGCCTTCTGCCGCACCCGCATCTTCAGGAGCCAAGCCATGATCATGCCCGCAGGCCGACCGCTGCTGCTGCCCGCCAATCCCCGCTTCATTGCCTTGACTTTGGTGGTGGGGCTGCTGATGAACATGTTGCTGGGTTTGACGGGGTGGCGCTGGCTGCCCGATGTCCTGGCCATCGTGGTGGTGTTCTGGAACGTGTACCAACCCCGGCGCGTGGGCTTGGTGTTGGCCTTTGTGCTGGGCTTGGCGCTGGATGTGCACGAGTCGGCCTTGCTGGGGCAAAACGCTTTGTCGTATGTGGTGCTGAGCAGCATGGCCATTGCCGTGCAACGGCGCTTGCTTTGGTTTCCGCTGCGCGAGCAGACCTTGCAAATTGCGCCGCTGTTCGTGATCGCTTCTTTGTTGGAGTGGGCGACCCGCCTGATCGTGCAGGATGCCTGGCCGCATTGGAGCCAGCTGTTTGCGCCCTTGATGCAGGCGGCCCTGTGGCCCATGATCGGCGCATTGCTGCTCGCACCCCAGCGGCGAGCGTTTGACCCTGACAACATCCGGCCTCTTTGACCATGTCACTGTGGCTGCCTTCACTTGCCGAGTTGCGTGATAACGAGGCCGATCTCTACCGGTTTCGCAGCCGTGTGCTCGTTGTTCAGGTGGTCGTGCTGGTGTGCTTTGTGCTGGTGGCGGTTCGTTTGTCTTATTTGCAAATCGTGCGCCATGAAGACCTGCTGGAGCAGGCTGAAAACAACCGCACGGCCGTGATTCCGACCGTCCCGCCACGCGGCACCATTTTGGACCGCAACGGTGTAGAACTGGCCAGCAATTACTCGGCTTACACGCTGGAAATCACGCCCTCCAAAGTGGCCGATCTGGAAGCCACGATCGATGCACTGGGCGAGCTGGTGGACATTCAGAGCAAAGACCGCCGCCGTTTCAAGCGCCTGCGAGAAGAGTCGCGCAGTTTTGACTCTTTGCCCATACGCACCCGCTTGAATGACGCAGAGGTGGCCCGTTTCAGTGCGCAGCGCTACCGGTTTCCGGGTGTTGAAATCAAGGCGCGCTTGTTCAGGCAGTACCCCTATGGCGAGTTGGCCAGCCATGTGGTGGGCTATATCGGTCGGATCAATGCACGCGAAAAAGAACGCATCGAAGACGACGACGATGTGGGCAATTACCGGGGCACGGAATACATTGGCAAGCTGGGTGTTGAGCAACGTTACGAACGGGAGTTGCATGGCATCACGGGCGTGAACCGGGTTGAAACCTCGGCCGGTGGTCGAGCCACGCGAAGCCTGTCCAGCCGTCTGGCCACGCCAGGGCAGAACGTGGTGTTGTCGATCGACATCCATCTTCAAAAGATGATCGAAGATTTGTTTGGCAATCGCCGTGGCGCACTGGTGGCGATGGACCCTGAAACGGGTGAGGTCTTGGCATTTGTCAGCAAGCCCACGTTCGACCCCAATTTGTTTGTCGAGGGCATTGATGTCGAGAGTTGGCAGTCCCTCAACGAGTCGCCCGACAAACCCTTGCTCAACCGCGCCTTGCGTGGCACCTATCCGCCTGGCTCGACCTACAAACCCTTCATGGCGCTGGGCGCATTGACCACAGGCAAACGCAGTGCCAGCACCATCATCAACGATGCGGGTTCGTGGTCTTATGGTGGGCACACTTTCCGAAGTCATGGCGATTCCGGGCTGGGGCCTGTTGACATGGTGCGTTCGATCACGCTGTCCAGCAACGTCTATTACTATTCGCTGGCCAATGAGATGGGGGTCGATGCGATCCATGACTTCATGAAGCCTTTGGGCTTTGGTCAGATCACTGGCATTGATTTGCCTGGTGAGGTGCGTGGTGTGCTGCCCAGCACCGAGTGGAAGCGCAACTATTACAAAAGGCCCGAGCAGAAAAAATGGTTCGGCGGCGAAACCATCTCGCTGGGCATTGGCCAGGGCTACAACGCTTTCACCATGGTGCAGCTGGCATCGGCCACCGCCACCATTGCCAGCGGGGGGCGCAAATTTGCCCCTCGCGTGGTGCGTGCCACGCAAGATGCCCTGACCCATGCCCAAGCGTCAACCACCACGACGGAGCCGGTGGAGTTGGGTTATGCGCCCGATCACATTGCGGTGGTGCGCAATGGCCTGGTTGGGGTGGTGACCTCGGGGACATCGGCACAGGTGTTTGCCGGTGCGGGCTACCAGAGCGCTGGCAAAACCGGTACGGCGCAAGCTGTCACCATTGGCCAAAAAGACAAATACAACGCCGCTAAACTGGCCGAGTACCAGCGCGACCATGCCTTGTACATGGCCTATGCGCCCGCTGATGCCCCCAAAATTGCGCTGGCGGTGGTGGTGGAGAACGCTGGTTTCGGCGCAGCGGCGGCGGCCCCCATTGCCCGGCGTGTTTTTGACTATTGGCTGTTGGGCCAATACCCCAGCGAAGAGGACATTGCTGCGACCCAAAAAGGCCAATCGGGCAGGCCGATGGGTACACCCCGATCCAAAAAGGATGTGCCACTGGAAAGCAGCAGGACGAACTGATCGCTGGCCTTTGTTCTGCGGGGGCGAGCTTCAGAACTCAGGGGCGGAACACTGGGTTCAGTGGGGCCAACTTTGCGCCAGAGACTTCAGGCCCCGGATCAGCATCTCCACCGAGATGGAGACCAGAATCAGCCCCATCAAGCGCTCAAAAGCCGAGACCACGCGCAAGCCCACCACGCGCTGCAAACGCTCGGCCAACAGCAGCACCACAGCACAGACGGCCATGGTCACGGTCAGGGCGGCTACCCACTCCAGCCGACGCTCGGGCGCTTGGCTGACCAACAACAACACGGTGGCCATGGCCGAAGGGCCGGCCAAGGCGGGAATGGCCAAGGGCACGATCAAGGGCTCAGCCAAAGGCACGGGGGAGTCTTGTGGCGGTGGCGGAAAGATCATGCGCAGTGCGATCAAAAACAGCACGACGGCACCGCCAATTTGCAAAGACACATCCGACAGGCTCATGGCCTTCATGAACGACTGCCCGACAAACATGAAGGCCAGCAACAGCCCAAAAGCGATCAGCACTTCACGCACGATGACGCGGGCGCGCCGCTCAGGGGGCACGGCCCGCAAGGTGTTGACAAAAATGGGGATGTTGCCCAGCGGATCGGTGATCAGCAGCAGCAAGATGGTGGCTGAAGCAAAGGTGTGTTCCATGACCGATCAGCTCGCGTAAACCGTGCTCAGGCTGGCAAAGCCCTTGACCTCGATCGGGTTGCCAAACGGGTCCATGAAGAACATCGTCCATTGCTCGCCCGGTTGTCCTGCAAAGCGCAGGTGGGGTTCGACCACAAATTGCATGTGTGCCGCTTGCAGGCGCTGGGCCAGCGTTTGCCAGTCGTCCAATTGCAAGACCAGACCGAAGTGCGGCATCGGCACCAGATGCTCGCCGACATGGCCTGTCAGGGTGGTCTTGAAAGGCTCGCCCAGGTGCAGGGAAATCTGGTGCGTGAAAAAGTCAAAGTCCACCCAGGTGTCGGTAGAGCGACCCTCTTGGCAACCGAGCACGCCGCCATAAAAGCGGCGGGCCTCGTCGAGGTCGGTGACGTGAAAAGCGAAGTGGAACAGGCTGTGCATGTCCGAAAGCATATCAGCGATCTTGAGCCCAAGATGGGCTTGAGCCATGCACAAGCGCAAGCAGGGGGCCTGCTTGCAAAGTCAGCGGTGTTGTTCTTTCAATGTCTGGCAATCGATGCAGCGCTTTGCGGTGGGATAGGCATTGAGCCGAGCGGACGGAATGCGCACGCCGCAGTCGGTGCACTGGCCATAGGTGCTCGCATCTATGCGTTCCAGTGCGGCTTCGATGTCTCCCAGCTCAGCCGTTTCGTGTTCGTTCATGGCGAACTCGTCATCGCGCTCGGAAATGGCTTGGGCCCGGTCGTCAAAACTGCGCACATCGTGCTCTGCCGCCATGTCGGCGCGCGAGACCAGACCGCCACGCTCTTGGGCGATGCGCTGCAACAGTTGCGTACGCTCATGCAAGAGGCGCTCGCGGTGGAAGGACAGGGAGGCAGTGTGGGATGAAGTCATGGCTTCATCCTAGGCGTCTGTGGGGGCGCGGTATTGATGTGGGTCAACCCCCACTGCCGCGTGACATGAGCCACGGGCCGGGGTGGATGCGCATCAGGTGCTCAAGCGCACAGACTCAGCTCTTGGCTTTCATGCGCGACATCATCAAATCCATATTGGCTTTGCGGTCGGCGTTGACTTTTTGCATGTGGGGGCGCTCGCCCATCATTTTGAGGTAGTCACGGACCGGCAGATCGGCGAGGAAGTCCTTCCCGTAAACCAGCTTGGTGGCGCCCGAGACCAGAGGCAAATGCGTGACGGCGGCGCAATCGGCCAGCGTCAGGCTGTCGCCCGCTACAAAGGGGGCGAACTTGGCGAGTTTGGCAAAGGCCGCGACGTTTTTCTCAAGCTGCGCACCGACTTTTTCTTTGACCGAATCGCTCACCTTGCCGCCAAAAAAGGCTTCGGGGTAGAGGTTGCGTGCAACCAGTTCCAAGTGCAGGTCCAGAAACAGAGCCAGCTCACGCACCTTGGCGGCGGCAAAGGGATCGGCAGGGATCAGGGGGTTTTGCGGGTACTTTTGCTCGATGTACTCGAGCATCACAGCCGACTCGCACATCGCGCCATCGGGTGTCTTCAGGTAAGGCACTTTGCCCAAGGGGCTGGCCGAAGCGTCGGTGGCACCGACCCAGGCCAGTTCTTCTTCAAATGGCACGCCCTTTTCGAGCAAGGCGAATTTGACTTTGTTGTGGTAATTGCTGGCTGCGAAGCCGCAGAGTGTGAGCATGGGGGTCTCCAGTTAAGTAGGTAAAACACAGGTTAGCCTATGGCGCTGAACCGACGAGTCACCAATATGCCTGTAAGGTCCATATCAAGACGCCCCTCCAAAATGCTGCCACCCTTTATTCGGAGCCCGTATGTTGGAGCGACTTGTTTACCGCTCACAAGCCACCCACAAACTGGGCAGCTTGCATTTGTTCAATTTGCTGGTGCAGTGCCGCAAACGCAACCTGAGCTTGGGCATCACGGGGCATTTGCTCTACACCGAGGAAATCTTCGTTCAGTGCATCGAAGGCCCCTCTGGCTCGATCGATGCTTTGTGGAAAAGCCTGCAACGCGATGAGCGGCACCACAACGTAGAGCTTTTGGCGCGAGGCCCTATCACCGATCGGCAGTTTTCAGATTGGGCCATGGCCTTTTCCTCCTATGCGCACTTCGATAAATACGATATTCCCGGTTTTTTCCCGGTGGATGCCCAAGGGATGTCCAGTGCGGCTGTTCGTTGCGCCCAGTGGGGAACCCAACAATCACCAGACGAAAAAGCCGATACAGCCATCTGAAAAGACGGGTGCATTGACCGCGTGTGCCCAGATGCCTCAGCCTTCGATGCCATAATTCCAAATATGTTCAGTCTGCAATCCCTGCGCAACGCCCCCCGCCTCACCCGCCTCGTGCTGGTGTGGTTTGCGTTGTTTGTGGGGGTGGCCGTGGCTTCGCCGCTGGTCAACCCTGAGGGCGTGCAACTGGTGTGCACCACAGCGGGCAGCGTCAAGTTGCTCCAGCTCGATGCCGATGGCGAGGAAGCGCAAAGCAGCCAGCACGGCTTGCACTGCCCCTTGTGTTTGCCGGTGGCCGCACCTCCGGCGGTGTCTGTTTCAGCGCCAGTCCATGTCGGGCTGTCTCATGCGCTGCGTCCTCTAGAGCAGGCCCGGCTGGCCTCGCTCATCGGTCTGCCTTGGCAGGCCCGCGCTCCCCCCTCTTTTTCCTGATCACGGCAGCTGTTTGACGGCCAAGTGCGGCGTGCCCGCATGCGCCGATCCCCCTGCCCGTGATCCGGTGCGCTGGCTTGCAAGCGTCGCCATACCCTTTCCCCTCGTGTCTTTTTTTAACTGGAGTTCGCCATGAAACGCGTTGTTGTCTCTTTTGCCGTCCTGATGTCGGCCTTGTTCAGCCAGGCCCAAGCCCAAGTCACCGTCAAAGACGCTTGGGTACGTGCCACCGTGGCGCAACAAAAAGCCACGGGTGCTTTCATGCAACTGCAGTCGGCGCAAGACGCCAAGTTGATCTCGGCCCAGTCGCCTGTGGCGGGTGTGGTTGAGGTGCACGAAATGGCCATGGACGGCGGCGTCATGAAAATGCGCGCCATTCCCAGTTTGGCCTTGCCTGCTGGTAAAGCGGTGGACCTCAAGCCCGGCGGTTACCACGTCATGCTGATGGACCTCAAAGGTCAGGTCAAAGACGGTGACACCGTGCCTGTGACCCTGGTGGTCGAAGGCAAGGATGGCAAGCGTCAAAACATCGAAATCAAGGCCTCTGCCCGCACCGCTGCCGCGCCCGCCATGAAGCAGGGCGACGGCCACATGCACAAGCATTGATTTCGTGACTTCTTCCTGATCCATCCATGACTTGGACTTCTGCCCAACTGCGCAGGCTCACCCTGTGGCTGCTGTGCGCGATGCTGCTGGCGGCTTTGGCCCCCACGGTCTCGCGAGCGCAGGCATGGAGCCAAGGCAGCCCTGTGCCATGGATGGAGGTGTGCACCACCGCAGGCGCACAGCGCACGGCAGCCGACACGCCAAACGACGAAGCGCCACAGCCCGGGATGGGCATGCTCGACCATTGCGCTTTGTGCGTGCTGGCCAGCGACCGCTTGGCACCACCAAGCCCCGACTTT
>ERZ1034361.583-NODE-583-length-22743-cov-4.413615_pt1 | contig 22743 bp, 25 predicted proteins | sample MGYA00520617_ERZ1034361 | MGnify/ENA primary metagenome ERZ1034361 (study PRJEB33736, sample SAMEA104284507) | Azolla filiculoides | biome: Urban; feature: Water surface; material: Ditch water | place: Netherlands | collected 2015-10-28 | depth 0-0.1 m ...
TGGTTCTGGCAAAGTCATCGACAACCCGTGTACCGATTGCCACGGCCGTGGTCGCAAGCGTGAAAACAAAACCCTGGAAATCAAAATCCCGGCAGGTGTTAACGATGGTGACCGCATCCGCCTATCCGGCGAAGGGGAAGCCGGTGTTAACGGTGGCCCCTCGGGAGACCTCTATGTTCAGATCAGCCTGCGCCAACACGAACTCTTCACGCGCGACGGCGACGACCTGCACTGCGAGATCCCCATCACCATGACCACCGCAACACTGGGTGGCGACATCGACGTGCCTACGCTCGACGGCACTGCCAGCCTGCGCATCCCCGACGAAACGCAAACCGGCAAAATCTTCCGCCTGCGCGGCAAAGGTGTTACCGGCATGCGCAGCGGCGTTGCGGGTAACCTCTATGTCCATGTGGTTGTAGAAACTCCGGTTAACCTGAACAGCGAACAAAAAGAACTACTCCGCAAGTTCCAGGAAAGCCTGGGAGAAGATCACTCCCCGCAAGAAGGTGGTTGGCAGCAGAAGTTGAAGAACTTCTTTAGCAGCTGATTTTCACAGCGCTCAAACAGAAAGAGCCACCCAAGGGTGGCTCTTCTCTTTGCAAGGCTTTTATGTAGATGTACTGACTTATGCGTGATATCTGAATTCTTGAGTCTTGCCACCGTATCCATATGATGTAGCACGCACATCTTGAACGTAGATATAACTCTCTTCGTGAAGGTTTCCTAAAAGACGATCAAAGCCTTCAAATGCCTCTTTGATGTACTGCGCCTTTTCGTCTTTGGTGTTGGTCTCATCCGTAATTTTGATATCGAAATAAAAGCTGTTCTTACCAAGCTCGCTCAAGAGTTCACCACCCACAAACCAAGAATCATGATCTATGTACTCAATAGCAATCGCTGTTACTTCTCGTTTCTTTTTCAGAATTCTAGTAGTCAGATCCATTAACAAACGCCCAATTTCATTTGTTTGGTTCTGAGACTTTTTCCCGCTTACCTTGACAGTCAGAATTGGCATATCAATCTCCATTGGTTAGCAATACAACTAAAAGGACAAAAAAACTACTTGAATGAGTTACTGATGTTTCTCAGATTTTTAACTATTTGTTCAAAGCTATCACTGCCGATGATGCCTTTAAGCTTCTTCGTCACCTTCCCGCTAGCTTGGTTAAGCTCATCCTGAATGCGCTGAGCCTTGGGGCTAGCATGCAACTCAAAACTTCTAGCATCGGCGCTGGCCTGAACTTTGTTCACAAACTCGAGCTTAATCAATCCATCAAGGGTTCTTGAACAAGTAGCCTTAGAGATATTTAGTTCAACAGATAGATCGGTTCCAGTAATGCTTTGCTTGGCTAAGATTGTTCGAAGCATAAACGCCTGAGACGGTGTGAGCCCAAACGGTTTGAATGCGTGCGACCATTCCCGCTCCAGATGACGCGCAAGGGAAGTGGTATTGAAGTAAAGACATTGTTCAAACATATGTTTAGTATATCGCACTTGGTTAGCAATGCAACTAAATACGGCTGTAGCCGACAGCCATCCTAGTCAGAATCAATACCAACCTTGTGCTTGGCCTTGCGAATCAACCGGGAAGCACGGCGGCGGTCCACTTCAACCTTGGGGCGGAACAAGCCGCTGCTCAGCGCCTTTGCGGGAGCGTTAAGAGGTTTAGGGCGACGGCGGGCACGTTTGGTCATACTTGACATTCTACTCCCAATGTATATATTTCGTGTATATACATTCAGCCACGGAGATCACCATGACAACCGCACGAATTTTTATCTCCGGTAATAGCCAGGCAGTTCGGCTCCCCAAAGAGTTTCGCTTTGATGTTAACGAAGTTGAGATTTTCAGACGAGGAGACGAGGTTGTTTTGAAAGCGCCTCAGCCAAACGCCATAGAAGTATTTAATCTACTCCGACAGCTTCCTGCTGAGTATCTCTCTGAAGGTCGCGATGATGAAGTGCCACAGGATCGAGAGTCACTCTAATGTCCGGCATCAAATACTTGTTGGATACCAACATCTGTATTTACATTGCGAAGCATAACCCCCCCAAAGTAAAGGAACGATTTTTGCAGCTAGCCGCTAGCGATCTGGGGATGTCAATTGTGACCTATGGCGAGTTATGTTTTGGGGCAGAGAAAAGCCAGAATTCAAGTCAAACACGCGCGGTCGTTGAGCGTCTTGCTGAAGCCATACAGATTGAGGCACTCACGCCAGTGGTTGGCATTCATTACGGTGAGATTCGTGCGCAGCTGCAAATGGCCGGTACGATGATCGGTAATAATGACCTCTGGATCGCTGCACATGCACGCGCTAATGGCTGGACATTGGTGTCGAACAATACAAAAGAATTCGAACGGGTCGATGGCCTTGCGCTTGAAAATTGGGTTTAGCTAATCCCGAATCTTGACGCGCCCTACCCACAAAGCTGCCATGACATTAAAGCTGGCGGCGACCAGCCCGACCCAGCCGTAGCCGCTGATCAGGCCATCCGGTGCCTGGGTGATAAATAGGCCACCCACCATACTGGCGAGGCCCATGGCCATGGATTGCACGGTGGCATTGAGCGAAAGAAAGGTGCCCCGCTCCTGCGGTTTAACGGCTGCGCCCACAATGGCCAGCAACGGCACCATACGGCCGGACACAAGAACAAAGAATAGCGTGGTGATGCCGAGGTAAACGAATAGCGACAATGCACCGACATTGGTCACCAGCAATACAGGCAGACACGCGCCGATGGCTACTACGCGGAACATAAGCACCTTGCCCAGCTGATCGGCCAGAGCGCCAATGAGTCGGGCGGTGATTAATGTGGCGGCGCCCCCCAGGAAATAGATCATGGGGATTTCATCAGCCGCGATGCCTACGTTCGCTACGGCATAAAGCGTGATGTACGGGATGACCGTGAAGCCGCCGAAGATGACCAATGCCGTGAGCAGCATGGCTTTCAGATGGTTAGGCTCAATGGCCACGCGCAGCATTTGGCGAACAGCTTTGCCCTCCTGTCGGGCATGTAAGTGGCTACGGAACTCTGGCAGGGCTTTGTGGCCAAACCAGACGAGCCCCCCGCTCAGGAGCGCAATCAGAAAGAACGGTGCCTGCCAGCCCAGGGCATCGGCCAGCAGGAGTGATAGCGGCACACCGGCAATGCTGGAAACAGAAAAGGCAGTGGCCACATAGCCGGTGGCTTTGGCACGCCGTTCAAAAGGAATGGCATCCGCTACAACGGTATGCACCATGGCGCCCATCATGCCGCCGAAAATACCGGCCAGACCGCGGGCAACGAGCAGTAAGGCATACGTTGGTGCCAAAGCACACATCAGTGTGGCGATGGTGAACGCCAGAAACACACCCAGTAAAAACCGTTTGCGTTCGAAGCGATCCACCACGGGTGCCATCAGCAAGCCGGCAGTCGCCGCACTAAAGCTGTAGCTGGCCACCAGAAAAGCGAATTCCTGCGTGCTGATGCCGAGGGCGCTGATGAGAAACGGCCCCAACGGCATCATGATCATGAAATCCAGCACATGGCAGAACTGGATACCCGACAGGATAAGCAGCATGGCGCGCTCTGCTCGCGCCAGCTTGGTTTGCGGTACTAAGGGATCAGGCACGACGCCAGATGGTGCCCTGAGGCGTATCTTCCAGAACAACACCGGCCTCGAGCAATTCTTTGCGCACACGGTCGGCCGTGGCAAAGTCTTTGGCCTTTCGGGCGTCCAGTCGTTCCTGGATGCGGGCTTCGATCTGCTCAGGCGTCAGGCCGTCGGCATCGGCACCGGTGCTGCGTTGTAAAAACGCCTCCGGCGCACGCTGCAGCAAACCCAGAACCCCGGCCAAGGCTTTGAGCTGCCCGGCCAGTTCACCGCTTTGGTCACGGTTAACCGCTTGGGCCAGTTCAAACAACACGGCCATGGCTTCTGGCGTGTTGAAGTCATCATTCATAGCGCTCTGGAACTTCTGGCCGTAGGCGCTGTTCCAATCTACCGCCACATCGGCGGCGGGCACATTGCGGAGCGCCGTGTACAAACGCTCTAGTGCATTCGCGGCGTCATCCAGATGCGCGGTCGAGTAATTCAGCGGGCTGCGATACTGCGCGCGCAGAATAAAGAAGCGAATGATCTCCGGGTCATAGACCTTGAGCACATCGCGGATGGTGAAGAAGTTACCCAGGGATTTGGACATCTTTTCTTCGATGCCGTCTTTCTCGACGCGGATGAACCCGTTGTGCATCCAGACATTGGCGAAGGTGCCGCCATGGGCGCCTTCGGATTGGGCGATTTCATTTTCATGGTGCGGGAATTGCAGATCAGCACCGCCGCCATGGATATCAAAATGGTTGCCGAGCAGTGCGCTGCTCATGGCCGAACATTCAATGTGCCAACCCGGGCGACCATCGCCCCAGGGCGAAGCCCAGGCCGGTTCGCCCGCTTTGGCGTGTTTCCACAAAACGAAGTCGAGCGGGTCTTCTTTGGCACCCGCCACGGCTACGCGCTCACCCGCACGTAGATCATCAAGCGATTTACCGGAGAGCTTGCCGTAGCCATCGAACTTGCGCACGGCAAAGTTCACATCACCATCACCCCCCTGATAGGCCAGACCCTTGTTCTCCAGGGTGCCGATCAGATCCAGCATTTCCTGCACGTATTCGGTGGCGCGCGGCTCTTTGGTCGGGCGCAACACGCCGAGGGCATCGCTATCTTCATGCATGGCGGCGATGTAGTGATCCGTCAGTTGCTGAATGGTTTGGCCCCGCTCATTGGCGCGGTTGATGATCTTGTCATCGATATCGGTAATATTCCGGACGTATTCCACCTGATAGCCTTGAGCCATTAACCAGCGGTAGACCATGTCGAAGACCACCATGACCCGGGCATGACCCAGGTGGCAGAAGTCATAAACCGTCATGCCGCAGACGTACATGCGCACCTGCCCCGGATGAATCGGTTTCAACGGGGTTTTTTCGCGGGCGAGGGTGTTATAGATCGAGAGCATGAGAGGCTAAAGTAATCAGGAAAATACGGATAAAATGCGTCTTTGAATATAGCACGAACTACAACAACCTCTCCCCACCTCTCTGGAGCATTCCTTTATGCAAACCGTGATTTTGAACACCAATATGGGTGCCATTACCGTAGAACTCGATACCGAACACGCACCGGTTTCTGCCGCTAACTTTCTGTCGTACGCCAAAGACGGCACTTACAACAACACGATTTTCCACCGTGTGATCAATGGCTTCATGATTCAAGGTGGCGGTTTCGAGCCAGGCATGAAGCAAAAACCAACCAAAGCCCCGATCAAGAATGAAGCCAACAATGGCCTGAAGAATACGACCGGCACCCTGGCTATGGCCCGCACCAGCGACCCACATTCGGCAACCGATCAGTTCTTCATCAATGTGGCTGACAACGACTTCCTCAACTTCAAGAGCGAAACACCACAAGGCTGGGGCTACGCGGTGTTCGGCAAAGTCACCGACGGCATGGATGTCGTTAACAAGATCAAGGCTGTTAAAACCGGCACCAGCGGCTTCCACCAGGATGTGCCGAAGGAAGACGTGATCATTCAGTCGGTTACCGTTAAATGATTTTCTTTGCGTCCGATGTTCATCTGTCATCGGACACCCCGGCGATTACGGCACGCTTCCTGAGTTTTCTGGAACGTGCCCGCCGGGAAGCCCAGTCGGTTTATTTGCTGGGCGATATTTTTGAATCATGGGTAGGCGATGAGGACCTGGGTCTCAAAGCCTATCAACCGGTGTTCAAGGCACTGAAAGACACGGTTCAGGCGGGTGTTGCGGTTTACTTCATGGCTGGCAACCGGGACTTCATGGTGAGTGAGAAAGCCCTTGCCGAGCTGGGCATGACGCTGCTTGAAGACCCGTACGTGCTTTCCACCCCCAACTGGCAGTTTGTGCTCTCTCATGGTGATCTGTACTGCACGGGTGACGTGAAGTACCAGGAATTCCGCGCAAAAGTGCGCATCCCCGAGAACCAGGCAAAGTTTCTGCGCCTCCCCTATTGGCTGCGTCGGGCCATTGCGAGCTGGATACGCTGGCGTAGCAAAGGCCGGCGTTACGATGCACAAACCGGCCGAATCACGGACGTTGATTTAGGGACAGTCGAAGATGAAGCGCGTCGCTTCGGGTATGCCACGATGATTCACGGGCATACGCACCGCCCCGCTACCCACGACGTGATTGTGGATGGCATCCATGTCGAACGTTGGGTCTTGGCCGATTGGTCGGCCGAACGCGGGGAATACCTCGCCTGGGATGGCCAGGCAGAAGCAGCACAGCTCACCCGCCACACTATTTAGCCTCAGTTAAGTCGCTGTTAAGCTGCATCGGCTTGAATTGGGGTTTTCAGATACCATATACGTGCTGAAATTCTTTTTTGCCCGTTTATTCACTTTGTTTTTATTGAGGAATTGACCCATGGATGTTCGCTCGACCTCGTCTTATAGCGGCGTAACCATTAACGCAGGCCGTAACCAGGTACTTCGAAACACCTACTGGCTGCTGGCGCTATCGCTGATCCCTACCGTTATCGGTGCTGTTGTCGGCCTTAGCTCTGGCGTACCGATGTTGATGGCAGGCAGCCCGATCATGGGTACGCTAGTGTTCTTTGGCATTGCCTTCGGCTTGATGTGGGCTATTCAACGCAACCAGAATAGCGGTACGGGCGTGCTCCTGCTGCTGGCATTTACCTTCTTCATGGGTGTCATGCTGTCGCAGATTCTGAGCGTTGCATTGGGCATGGCACACGGTGGCGAACTGATTGCCATGGCGGGTAGTGCTACGGCGGCGATCTTTTTCTCCCTGGCCATGTACACCAGCGTGAGCAAGCGCGACTTCAGCTTCATGGGTAACTTCCTGTTTGCTGGTCTGATTCTGCTCATTCTGGCTTCTATCGCCAATATCTTCCTGGCTATTCCGGCTATGGCCATTGCCATTTCGGCCATTGGTGCGCTGCTCTTTACCGGTTACCTGCTGTTTGACCTGAGCCGTATCGTTAATGGCGGTGAGACCAACTACATCGCGGCCACCCTGGCGGTTTATCTGGACATTTACAACCTGTTCGTCAGCCTGCTCAACCTGCTGATGATCTTTACTGGCAACGACCGCGACTAAGGCGTTTTCTGCCAGACGCCTCTAAAGAGCCCTGCGGGGCTCTTTTTTATTGTTTATTTTCAACAGGTTAAAAAATTGTTATCAATTCTGTCAACGCTTGGTAATCGCCCTGCGTTATTTGCCCTACGCGGTCTGCAATCTGGGCCGATTAACCATACAGAGGTTTATCAAATGGGCAAGAAAGCTTCAACAGAATTGGTCGTGCGCCAGCTGGAGCACTCGCTGCACATGACGTCTAAAGAAATCGAAGGCCTGGGTCGCAATTCTGCCGTTTGCGACTACGATCTGGGTCTGCTGGATCAAACCAGCATGAAGAAGTGTCTGGCTGACTCCCTCAAGCTATTTGTTGAGGAAATCGCCCGCTTCAAAACCAAGAACGGTGCCGCCTACAAGCTGGCGCGTCAGCTCTTTTCGGATTCCTATCTGAATAGCGCGCAGCTGATCGTTAAGGTAGCCGCCTAAAATACTGCCACCGCAGCAGATAGCAAAACGCCCGAGTATCTCTCGGGCGTTTTTTATGCGCCGCCGATTACATTACGGGCGGCGGAACATGGCGATGGATTCCACGTGAGCCGTATGCGGGAACATATTGGCAATACCCGCACCCAACATTTCATACCCCTTGGTGTTCACCAGAATATCGGCATCCCGCGCCAATGTGGCCGGATTACACGAAACATACACAATGGTATGCGGTGCATTACCGCGGGGCGCATCAGCATCTGGTAGCGCCTGCACCAGTGCCTGAGCCCCATCCCGAGGCGGATCGATCAGCATACGATCCAGCTTGCCCAATCGTTCCCAGATCGGCTGGCAATCCAGAAACAGATTGGCCGCGAAAAAGCTCGTTTTGTCGCTCAAGCCGTTGAAAGCGGCATTCTTCGCCGCCCGCTCGACAAGGGCTTCACTGCCTTCAACACCAACAACCGTGGCACCGCTGTAGGCAATGGGCAACGTAAAGTTACCCAGACCACAGAACATGTCGGCAATACGCTCGCCGGGCTGGGCATCAAGTAGCCGCATCGCTTTGGTAACTAGGGCATGATTGATGGCCGGGTTCACCTGGGTAAACTCCGTCGGTGCAAATTGCAGCGTCAGGCCGTAGTTGGGGATGCGATATTGAAGCAGTGGCGCATCCGTCTCCAGAAGCGGTTTCACAGTCGCTGGACCACCTGATTGCAAGAACCAGCGGACCTGATGCTGTGCGCCAAATGCTTGCAGCATTGCCAGATCATCATCGGTCAGCGGATCCATGTGGCGCAGTAGGAAAACCGTGTCCAGCACACCCACATTAGATGGATGCTCCCCTACGGCCACTTCCAGTTGCGGTAACCGATCCGGGGCTGACATGCCGGCAAAAAGTGCCCGCAATGGCAGCAGCAAATCAGAGACGTTTTTCGGCAAAATGCTGCAGGAGGACATGTCGGCGATATAGCTACTGCGGCGCTCATGAAAACCGACCAGCACGCCGCCTTTTTTGGGCACCAGACGAACTGATAGACGTGCGCGGAAACGGTAATGCCAGGCGGGTCCGGCTATCGGAGAATAAATCGATGACGGACGCACATTGCCGATATGACGGAGATTGTCTTCCAAAACGCGTTGCTTGGTCGCAATTTGCAGCGCAGGATCTGCATGCTGAAGGGAGCACCCGCCGCACACCCCAAAATGCGGGCAACGGGGCGTTACCCGTGTAGAGGCGGCACGATGTACTTCCGTGACCCGTGCCTGCTCGAAGCTCGGCTTACGACGATAGCTCAACCAACTGACGAGCTCACCGGGCAATGCGCCCTCAACAAAAATGGTTTTGCCGCCATCTCTGGCGATTCCCTGACCGGCATGGTCCAGAGACTCAATCGTTCCAACTGGCATATGTTTTAGGCGCTAACCCGCGCATGAAAAGTAAGAAGAACAAGGCCAGAATTGTACTCGATGACTTTGCTGAAATTCCGGATTTAATGCCCCTGTTGCCAAGGGGCAAACTGTGTATAATTTAAATCAGACTGCTTGTGTAGTCATGTCTTGCCGGGTCTTTCCGGCAGGATATTCTTCAACGACCTTTATCAAAGGGAAGAAAATGAAACAATCACTTCTGGTTGCTGCTCTGATCGCTCTTGCTGTTTCTGCTTGTGGCAAAAAAGAAGCCCCGGCTGCTCCTGCTGCCCCGGCTGCTGCCCCAGCTCCTGCTGCTGCCGCTCCTGCTGCTCCAGCTGCTGCTCCTGCAGCCGCTCCTGCCGCTCCAGCTGCTGCTCCAGCACCAGCTGCCAAGTAATCGCTTTCGCGATCTTGGAACCGCTTCGGCGGTTACAAAAACCGGCCTTCGGGCCGGTTTTTTTATACCTACCGGTGCCTACGATAGCTGGATCGTTAACCAGTCAAAACCCTCTTGCTGGTTCGCCAGATAAAAGCAGTCTGGCACTTCACCTAGCACTTCTCTCACAGACTGCAAAACATGCTCCGGGCTATTATTAGACTGCGATAAATGCGCGGCAACGACATGTTGCAGACGATCCAGATTCAATCCCGCCAGGAACCCTGCCGCATCGCGATTGCAAAGGTGCCCATAACGGCCGGCAATACGTTGCTTGAGGCTATCGGGATAAGACGACTGGGCCAGCAACTCAGGATCATGGTTGAACTCAAGCACCAATCCATCACAATCTTGCAATGACCGTTCAACATGCGCGGTAAGCATGCCCAGATCGGTAAGCACACCTAAGCTCAGTTGGCCGCAAGCAATGACATACTGCACCGGCTCACGCGCATCATGCGGCACTGGGAACGGACGCACTTCAACTGTGCCTAGTTCAAAAGGATCGTGACTATCGATCAGTTTGAGCGTGACTCCATTACAGGCTTCGGCCGAACGGGTATGCAAAGCGGCATGGGTACCATGCGTTAAATAGACTGTAGCCCCCGTCTTACGTGCCAGAGCCATCACGCCACCAATATGATCACCATGTTCATGCGTGACGAGAATCGCATCCAGACCTTTGGGGTCTACCCCGCGCGCTTCTATTCGTGCCAGCACATGGCGCAGGGGCAAGCCACAGTCGATCATGAGGCGGGTTCCTTGCGAGCCCCCCGCCTCGATCAGTAATGCATTTCCCTCGCTACCGCTGCCGAGAGAGGTAAAACGAATCACCGCAATTGCTGGAGCAACAGATCCAGAATCTGACGCGCAATCGGCGATACATCCGCCTGACCAGAGTTACCCGGGGCCAGAACGATCACGTTGGTCGGACCGCCCGATTGCTGCTCACGCACGCTAATACGATACTGAACCTTGGTGGGCACCTTGTCGTCTTTGCTACGCCAGAAGGCCAGGCTAGACCAGAAGCCGCCCTCACCCTTTTCTACAACCGATTTATCATCGGAGTCGACATAACGCACGTAATACAAGCCGCTAGCCCGTTCACGATCTTCCACTGTAAAGCCAACCCGATCCAAAGCCAGGCCAATACGACGCCAGCTACGATCAAAGTTGTCATCAACAACAAGCATGGCACCACCATCGGGTGCGGTTGCCATCTTTGCTTTATCCACGGAGACTGATTTACCGCCGTCAAACTCCTTGGCCAGTTTCTTGGCTTCAACTTCATCCACGCCATCAAACTTGAACATCAGACGACGCAACATTTCTGCTTCCAGTGTTGGGTCGGCATCACGCGGCTGCCAGCGTGTTTCGCTCTTACCCTCGGTAACATACACTTCAACCATGCCGCGATGGCTAATAAAGATATCAGTGGTGCCCGGCTTGGTACCCTTTTCAAGGCGCGTGCGGTATTTATCGCGTTCCGCGGTTGAATACAAGGTGCCGAGCACTTTACCCAGGAAGCCTTGAATAGCGCCACCGGGGACGCTGGCACGGTTTTCAGCCCAATCTGTTTCCATCACACCCGTCTGCGGGTTTTCACTCTTGAGAATAAACCCGTTTTCCTGCCAGAAAGCCTTGGTAACGTTCCAGGCTTTGTCCTCAGGCACCGTCACGACCAGCCAGCGATGATTGCCCTGACGCTCAACCTTGGCGACACCACGCGCACCTTCCGGCAGCACGGTTTCGTCTGAATTCTGACGCTGAGCCACTTTATTCTTGGCGTTGATCTGCGAGAACACCGCAGTACCCGTAGTAGCCACATTGGGTGCAGCATACTGACCGCTATTTGTCGGACGCGTCAGATCTGGTGGAATATCCAGTGGTGGTGCTTTAGCCGCGGTGCCGTAATCAATCTTCTTCGATTCAGGCAGGTAGGAACATCCAGCAACCAGCACAGCCAATGCAACCAGGCCAAGCTGTAGCGAACTACGGGTCATTAACTTCATTAGATCAGAGTCCTGCCTGCTTCATGGCGGCGCGTACGCGTTCATGGAACGCCGGAGCCAATTGCGTTAGAGGTAAACGTAGACCATGCGACATCAGGCCCATTTCAGCAACTGCCCACTTCACTGGAATCGGATTTGCTTCGCAGAACAGATGGCGATGCAGACCAATCAATGGACGGTTAATGCGTACTGCTTCAGCGGCATTACCCGCGGCAGCGGCGGCACACATGTCGTGCATTGCCCGCGGCGCCACATTGGCAGTAACCGAAATATTGCCGTGGTAGCCCATCAGAATCGTAGCCATACACGTCATGTCATCGCCGGAATACAGCGCAAAATCTTTAGGTGCGCGTTCAATCAGATCCCAGGCACGATCCAGATTACCCGTAGCGTCCTTAACGCCGATAATGCCGGGCACCTGAGCCAGACGCAGAATCGTGTCGTTGCTCATATCGGCAACGGTACGACCCGGTACGTTATACAGAATCAAGGGAAGCTGCACCGCTTCGGCAATGCTGCGGTAGTGCTGATACAAACCTTCTTGTGATGGCTTGTTGTAATAAGGCACCACTGACAAACCGGCATCGGCACCCGCATCCTTGGCGCGCTGGGTGAGATAAATCGCTTCTTTAGTGGAATTAGCGCCCGTACCGGCAATAATGGGAATCCGTCCTGCCGAATGAGCTACCGCAATCTCAATCAGCTGACAATGCTCATCCACATCAACCGTTGGCGACTCACCGGTGGTGCCTACCACCACGATGGCATCGGTCTTTTCTTTAATGTGAAAATCGACCAGGTTGCGAAACGCTTCCAGATCCAGCGAGCCATCCGCTTGCATAGGGGTAACAATAGCAACAATCGAACCGGTGATCATCAGGGAACCATCCTTGAAAATGGCAAAACTAAGACATTAGACAGATTAGCTGAAAGCGGGCGTACATGCGGTACGTCGATTTCTTTGAAAACCCTCGTATTCTAGCCGAAGTTCAGATTTCAGCGAGTGCTCGTAGGTGTGCAGTCACACTTCGGGCTAAAGCCGACATCACATACCCACCTTCCAGCATCGAGACGATACGGCCGTTGGCATGGCGCACCGCCACATCCCGCAACTGGGTCGTAACCCAGGCGTAATCCTTCTCGAAAAGCTTCATACCCCCCATATCGTCTTCGTAGTGCGCGTCAAAGCCCGCTGAAATAAAAATCATCTGCGGTTTAAACGCGTCCAGACGGGGAATCCAGGACTCTAAAACGGCTGCCTGCAGCTCCTCGCCACCGGAACCGCCGGGTAGCGGTACATTCACCATATTCGAGGCGGGCTTATCTGTGCCGGAATACGGATAGAACGGGTGCTGGAAAATACTGCACATGAGAATCCGCTCGTCACCGGCACAGATGTTCTCAGTGCCGTTACCATGATGGACATCAAAATCAATAATCGCCACGCGTTCCAGTTTGTGGTGCGTTAATGCGTAATGCGCAGCAATGGCAATGTTATTGAAGAAACAGAAACCCATCGGGGTTTCCCGTTCGCAATGATGTCCGGGCGGACGAATCGCGCAAAAGGCATTTTCGGCCTTGCCTTCCATGAGCATATCAACCGCCAGAATACCGGCGCCCGCTGAACGCAGTGCGGCCTGCCACGTATGTGGATTCATCGCAGTATCCGGGTCAAGATGTGCGATGCCGAATGCGGGCGACGTGTCTTTGACCTTTTTAACATGCGAAGCTGGATGCACCAGCATCAGCTGCTCCAGAGTTGCCAGCGGCGCATCGTAATGCGTGAAATACATATCGATCCCCTGGGCAATCAGGTGATCATTAATCGCGGTGAGTCGTCCCGGTGCTTCCGGATGCAAATCGCCCATGTCGTGTTTCAGGCAATCCGGATGTGTAATGAATGCGGTACTCATAAGCCCTACCCCTCCCTTGGCGCATAAAACGCCCCGCCCGTGCTGAGACACAGGATCTGATTATTTTTAATAATTATCTGCCCATTCCGGCATGGGTTCAAGGGTGTGGGACGAAGCACCGTAAATGTGAAAAAATGTGGGTCAATTTAAGAACTGCTCCTATATGACCCTGTCTTGCCAACGCACCTTGCATCGTCTACCCGCCACTCTCTTGCCGGTGGTTTGCCTCTTAATCTGTGGTTTAGTGCTACCGACAGAGTCAGCGGCTAAAGCCAAACCGAAAAAAGCCCCCGTTGAGACACAGCAACCATTCATGTCGCAAAACCCTGAGGTTCAGCAATTCATCGCCGACATGCAGGAACGCCACGGCTTCGATAGCGCCTCGCTCACTACCCTATTCGACCAACAACGACCAGACAATCGGGTGGTCAAGATCATGGCGCCCGCGCCAACCCAACTCACGCCTAACTGGGGCGCCTATCGTAGCCGGTTCGTCAATGCACGCCGGATCAATCGTGGCGTAGATTTCTGGGATGCCTACGCCGACCAACTGACACGCGCTGAAAAGCAGTTTGGCGTGCCCGCAGAAATTATCGTTGCCATTATTGGTGTTGAAACCGAATATGGGCGCAACATGGGCAGCTTTAGCGTACTCAATGCCCTGGCCACGATTGGTTTCTATGGCGAACGGCGCCGTGATTTCTTCCAATCCGAGCTAGAGCAGTACCTGCTCCTTGCTCGTGAAAATCAGCTGGATCTTGCAGGCACCAAAGGCTCATTCGCCGGCGCTATGGGCATACCGCAATTTATGCCCAGCAGCCAAAGGCGTTGGGGCGTGGACTTCGATGGCGATGGTCGTATTGACCTGAGACAAAGTCCGATCGATGCGATTGGTAGCGTTGGCAACTTCCTCAAGTCGCATGGTTGGCAGACTGGGCAGATCGCCGTTATACCAACGGTTGCTCCCAACCCCTTGCCAAGCCAGTTCGAAAAAGTAGAGATCAAACCAGGGATTAGCCTAGAGGCTTATCAAACGGCTGGTTTCTCGTTTAACAGCAGTCTCCGAGACGAGACGCTCGCCACACTGGTAAGTCTGTCCACACCCAATCAGCCGACTGCCTACTGGCTAGGTTTACAGAACTATTATGTGATCACGCGCTATAACCGTTCAGCCGCGTATGCCATGTCGGTTATTGATCTCGGTGCAGCCATCAGAGATGCCTGGGGCACACAGACCACTGCACCCCTGGCACGGAACGCCTCAGAGTAAGGAATCGGGGGTCAATCGACGGCCCCGGACAATGCCCTGGAGGCGTACCAAGGCCTCTGACTGAATCTGCCGAACGCGCTCTCTCGTTAAATCCAGATCGGCAGCAATTGCCTCTAGCGTTTCTGGCTCGCCGCCACGCAATCCATAACGGCGTTCAATTACCTGTCGCTGGCGTTCAGGCAACATGTCTACCCAGGCCAATAAAAGCGTGACCGATTCCGAACTGGCTAATGACTCATGGGGGTCATCGCCCTGCTCATCGGGCATCAGTTCGCCCAGGGTATGCGTGGAACCTGTCTCAACCGGTTGATCAAGCGATCGTGTTTGCTCACCCCGTTGTAGCAGCGTTTTAATTTCATCACTCGGTCGACCCATCAACCCTGCCAGCTCCTCAATCGAGGGTTCCCTGGCATGCTTAGCCGCAAATTGCCGCCGCTGCCGGTAAATACCATTGATATCGCGAACCAGATGTACCGGTAAACGCACCAGCCGCCCCTGGTTAATAACCGCTCGTTCAACGCTTTGCCGAATCCACCAGGAGGCATAGGTCGAAAACCGAAAGCCGCGCTCCGGGTCAAACTTATCCAACGCATGCATCAGACCGAGATTACCTTCTTCAATCAAATCCAGTAACGGCAAACCACGGTTCATGTATCGACGCGCAATAGACACTACTAACCGGAGGTTTCTCTCAACCATTTCCTGGCGGGCCGCAAAATCACCTTGCTTAACCCGTCGCGCCATCTCCAATTCCTCGGGCGCCGTTAACAACGGGCGCGCACCAATTTCATTGAGATAGGTTTGTGTGACATCCGCCGCAAAACGTTCAGTCCCGGATTCATCCTGCCCGTCTTGAACGGCGATGCCTTCTGTAGTCAATGGCAACGCATCAAACTCTGCAGACAATGACTGCAGGTCATCATCAGCTGGTTCTTCCGGAAAACACGTTGCTGCCAGCGCATCTGCTGGCAGACTATTTATGCTGTCGTCATTGTGCTCTGCCACACCACCGGAACGCTCATCATGTAAGTGACGTTCCGGTGTGCGCGGCATGTTAGGTTCCGCGCTGACTCAGGAACTTCATTGGATCCACTGGCTTACCCTGTCGCCGCACCTCAAAGTGCAGCATCGCCGTATCGGCATCGCTATCACCCATATCGGCAATCCGTTGCCCACGTTTGACCGCTTCACCTTCTTTAACCAGGATCTTGCTGTTGTGCGCATAGGCAGTCAGATAGTTACCATCGTGCTTGATGATCACCAGATTACCGTAACCGCGTAAACCGGAGCCTGCATAGACCACCTTGCCTTCAGCAGCAGCATCGACCGGCTCACCCATCTTGCCGGCGATATTGATACCCTTGTTAGAAGACTCGTTAAAGCCGGCGATGACCTTGCCCTTAGCCGGCCAGGCAAAACGCACACCATCTGCCGTCGCGGCCGCTGTGGCACTCGATGTGCTCGGCATGTCTTCGACCGGCTTTTTATTTACTACGGGTGCTGATTTCTCAGTATCACCCGGTTTGTCATTGGACTTTGCCCCAGCGTTTGCAACCGTATTAGCGGGTGGCGTCTTTTTCGTGCCCTTTGACGCTGTGCGTCTAACGCAGAGGGTCCGATCTAACTGAATAATATTCGGGTTAGCCAGCTGATTCATTGCAGCAATATCACGATAATCGGCGCCTGCATCCAATGCAATACCGATCAGAGTGTCACCCTTGCGCACCGTCCATGTCTGCGTACAGTCCTTCGGCAATGGTGGGTATGGCGATACAGAAGCAGACTTGCCATCATCCACCGGCGCTTTCGAAAGCGAGGTACACCCTGCCAGCATGGCTACCAGGAGCGCACCCACCAAACAAATTTTATTTACGGACTGCGTCATTCAACACCCGGCAACATAGGGACAAACTTCACGGGCTCCATCAACTGCTCGTTCCAGCCTGTCTCTGTTCTTTCAATAACCAACATACGCTGGATGGCAGCCTCTGTTGATGCACCAAACGGCAGAACCATTCTGCCACCAACTGCCATTTGCTGTAAGAGGGCTTCCGGTACTTTCGGTGCCGCTGCCGCCAAAATAATCGAGTCGAAGGCGCCACTTCGGGAATACCCAGATAACCATCTCCATGTTTAAGGCGCACGTTAAAACATTTGATGGCCCGTAAATTCAACTTGGCACGTTCGATAAGTCCAGCAAGGCGTTCGATCGAATAGACCTCTTTGGTCAGCCCCGCCAGTACAGATGCCTGATAGCCGCACCCGGTACCGATTTCAAGAGTTTTACCCAGAGGCCGGTCGCCTGCTCTCAGACACTCGATCATCCGAGCCACAATAAAGGGTTGCGAAATCGTCTGTCCCAAGCCTAACGGCAACGCAGTGTCTTCATAAGCCCGATGCGCAAAAGCCTCATCAACAAACAGATGCCGTTCGACTTTGTTAATCGCAGCGAGTACGCCTTTGTCTTTAATCCCCTGCTGCTGGAGACGTTCGACCATACGAGCCCGCGTACGGGCCGATGTCATACCTTGACCAAGAGCAGCACGACTCATTAATTAACCCAGCCAGCCACGAACTGCATCGAGTTGATCGGTATGGGTCAGATCAAGTCGTAATGGTGTAATAGAAACATAGCCCGCTTCTACTGCATGAAAATCAGTACCAGGACCGGCGTCTTGTGCTGCCCCAGCTGGACCAACCCAGTAAACAGTCTCGCCACGTGGATTAACCGCCCGAATCACCGGCTCTGCTTTATGGCGTTTGCCCAAACGCGTAACGCGCATACCCGCCAATTGCTCAAAAGGCACATCGGGCACATTAACGTTAAGAAGCACAGGCTGACCCACCGGACGTTTGATGAGCTTCTCGGCGAGCAGGCGGGCAACCTGACCGGCAGTCTCAAAATACCGACCTTCTTTGCCAACCAGTGACACGGCCATAGCTGGCACGCCTAGCAAAAACCCCTCGGTTGCCGCTGCCACCGTACCCGAATAGACGGTATCGTCACCCATGTTGGCCCCATGATTGATCCCGGATACCACCAGATCAGGCAAGGTATCGATGAGGCCAGTAACAGCCAAGTGCACGCAATCTGTTGGTGTGCCATTTACAAACCGGAATCCATTTGGCGCGGTACGCAAAGTCAACGGGCGATCTAGGGTCAGCGAATTACTCGCCCCGCTACGATCCCGCTCGGGTGCAACAACTTCTAGCTTACCCAACGACAACAAGGACTGATGGAGCACACTCAACCCAGTCGCAAAATAACCATCGTCGTTCGAAAGAAGAATATTCATGAGCACCTCGTTTAGCCTGTAAGGATAACCCAAAGGGCTCAGTAATTCCCATACAAACCCCCAAAAGAAAACGGGGTCGATGACTCGACCCCGTTTTCTTTATGCAGACCGCCTTAGCGAATCAGCAGGCTTTCCAGCGAACGACCTTGGTTAAGTGCATTTTGCACCCACAGTGGCTTACGGCCACGGCCGGTCCAGGTTTCAGATGCATTCGATGGATTAGCATATTTCGGTGCAACTGGCTTACGTGTACCGGACGATGCTTTACGTGCTTTCTTGGTGCCAGCCAGTTCTTCCAGTGAATAGCCATGCTCGCGAGCAATTGCCTTCAGCTTTTCAATAGCAGCTTCACGAGCAGCATTGGAAACTTCTTCTGTGCGGCGCTTGATTTCAGCAGGAATCTTTTTCAGCAAATCTTTTAATTGCTCAACATTTAGTGTCGACAGATCCATAATAACTCCAGAACAAACTTTGTTTAAATTAACCGGTTCGAATTAGGATTAACTCGATTGAGATTATTCTAATGTTCCAATCATTCCAACGCAAGTTTATTTTATTAAAGACCGTTTAATCAGAAATGTTTTTGCGATTTTTATATAGGTATAAAAAAACCGGTTCGCCCTAGCAGAACCGGTTTAATTAAAACACCACAAACTAATGGTCGGCGTGACAGGATTCGAACCTGCGACCCCTAGTCCCCCAGACTAGTGCGCTACCAGGCTGCGCTACACGCCGACAAGGGCGCCATTCTACGACATGGCGCTTTTTTACTCAATCTCAGATACGCAGCAAATCAATAATTTCGCCGAGCACCGCCCGCAAATCAGCAGGCGCGCTCGCAGTATTTACTGCTGGCGCCACCGAAGCATGTCCCGGATGGCTTAACTGATTGCGCGCACCATGAATCGTGTAACCCTGATCATAGAGCAGCTCACGAATACGGCGCACTAAAAGAACTTCGTGGTGTTGATAATAGCGTCTATTACCACGGCGCTTTAATGGCTTAAGCTGAGTAAACTCCTGCTCCCAGTAACGCAGTACGTGAGCTTTAACACCACACAGGTCACTGACTTCACCAATGGTGAAATAGCGTTTAGCGGGAATCGGGGGCAACGCCGAGCTTGGCGCTTCCGGCGTCGTATCGACCACAGACTGGCTGAACAAATCAGACATATGAACGAGCGCCTAACTTAGTGACGTGCGGTTTTCTGAACGCGCTCGACTTCGTCTTTCAGCTTCTGGCTCGGGTGAAAAGTCACCACACGACGCGCTGTAATGGGAATTTCTTCGCCAGTTTTAGGATTACGACCTGGACGCTGCGGCTTATCACGCAGCTGGAAGTTACCAAAGCCAGACATCTTGACCCACTGGCCCGCACTGAGCGTATCGGCAATCTCGATAAAGAAGGCCTCAACCATATCCTTAGATTCACGCTTATTCAGACCGAGATTCTCAAAGAGGATATCGGAAACTTCGGCCTTGGTGAGTGTCGTCATGATGCAATACTTTCGAAAAAACAGAAGACATGCGACGGAGGTCGCTTATCAATAATAATTTTAGCTGAAATCAGGTTCGCAAGGTTGCGCCGGCTTGAGTCAGCTGTCCCAGCAAATGGGTCATAACTGCTTCAACCTTTTGATCTTCAAGGGTTGCTTGAGTATCCTGCAACGTAAAGCGGAAGGCAAGACTTTTTGAACCTTCTGGCACACCTTTACCCTGATACTGGTCGAAAAGGTTTACTGAACGCAGCACATCTGGGGCTTTTGTCCACAGCAGATCCATCAGCGTCTGTACCGGCACCTTGGCGTCAACCAGCACCGCCAGGTCACGCACAACCGCCTGGAATGAAGATACCGGCTCATACACAGACACCTTAGTAGGCGTTAGGGCATCGATGTACAGTTCAAAAAGCACCGGTGCCGACTCCAGCTCATATTTCTGAACCCAGCGCGGATGCAGTTCACCAATCCAGCCAATCGGCTGATTATCACGCAGCACCCGGGCGCTGCGTCCCGGATGAAATGCCGGATGTACAGCAGCCTCAAAACGAAGCGGTTGCGCCGGGCTTAACGCCTCAACATCCGCTTTGACATCATAAAAATCAACCTGGCGCGTCGGCACGGCCCACTGTTCCGGTGCAGCACCACCCCAAGCCAGACCACCGATACGTAGCGTCTGATGGTAACCATCAACCTGGCCAGCTTCTGTAGTCTGCTGCTGCCGCTCGAAAACACGGCCGCTTTCAAACAGACGTAAGCGTGGCTGACGCCGACGCTGATTGTTGATTAGCGTGTTAATCAAACCACCGATCAGCGATGAACGCATCACAGAGAGGTGGCTGGCAATTGGATTGGCCAGTTCAACCGGTGTTGCGTTTGCCGCAAAATCGGTTTCCCAGGCTTCTGGCGTAAAGGCCAGATTAATCACTTCCTGGTAGCCACGCTCAACCAGCGTACCGCGCAGCGCATCCAGCGGGCGCGACTTTTCTGTCTGCCCTTGCATATTCATCGGGCCAATCGGCGGTTTGGCAGGGATATTGTCGTAACCGATGACGCGAGCCACTTCCTCGATCAAATCTTCTTCGATCGACAAATCATGACGCCAGCTCGGCGGCACAATTTCAAGCCCGGCTTCAACTGGCTTCGGCTGAAAACCCAAACCATTAAAGATCTTCGTGATTGCATCATCCGAAGGATCGATACCCAACACCTTGCGAATGCGTGCGAAACGCACTTTTACCGAAGGACGCGCTGGCAGCTGGGTAACCTGATCAACCACTGGACCTGCTTCACCACCGCAGATTTCCAGGATCAATTGCGTAATACGTTCGACACCTGTCACCGTATCGGCAAAATCCACGCCCCGCTCAAAGCGATGGCCGGCATCGGTACTCAAAGTTAACCAGCGGCTACGGCCCTGGATAGCTGCCGGGCGCCAGTAAGCCGCTTCAACAAACACATCTTTGGTAGATTCCGTGCAGGCTGTACGCTCGCCACCCATAATGCCGGCCAGACTAATGGCACCCGCTTCATCGGCAATAACGCCATAGCGTTTGTCCAGGGAGACTTCCGCACCACCCAGCAAAGTCAGTTTTTCCTGATCATTCGCCCAGCGTACCGTGAGGCCACCTTGTACCGCCCCAAGATCAAACACATGGTTCGGACGGTTCAATTCCAGCATCACGTAGTTGGAAATATCCACTAAGGCACTAATTGAACGCAGACCAGACCGTTCAAGGCACTGCTTCATCCATGCCGGAGTTTGCACTTGGGCATTAACACCCTTGATAACGCGACCGGTAAACCGACCACACAAATCCGCCGCATTAATCGCTACCGGCACTGTGCTCTGATGCGTTGCTTCAATCGCCTTAACCGCAGGCACCGTCACTGGCGCACCCGTCAGCGCAGATACCTCGCGCGCGAGACCCAATAGTCCCAGACAATCCGGACGATTCGGCGTCAGCTTCAGCTCCAGACAAATATCATCCAGACCCAGCAAGTCGCGTAGCGACGCACCCGGTTTGGCAGCTGCATCCAGAATCATCAGGCCATCACTTTCCTTGGCCATACCCAATTCAACCGCAGCGCACAGCATACCGGCCGAAGGCACACCACGGACTTTAGCTTCTTTGATCTTGAAGTCGCCGGGCAACACGGCGCCTGGCAACGCACAGGGCACCTTAAGGCCGGTGGCCACATTGCTGGCACCACACACGATCTGGCGCGGCGTTCCCTCACCCGCATCCACTTCACACACATTCAAACGATCAGCATCTGGATGTTTGGTCACGGACAGCACATGCCCGACCACAACGTTGTTGAATGGCGGCGCTACAGGGCCACGCTCTTCTACTTCCAGACCAGCCATGGTCAGCAATTCAGCCAGCGCTTCCGAAGACAGATCCGGATTAACAAATTGGCGCAGCCAGGATTCCGAGAATTTCATGCTTGAAGTCTTTCGCTAAAACTCGACGTTGAACGACGCGCCACTCAGGCTGCGAACTGATTCAGGAAACGAACATCGCCTTCGAAGAACAGGCGCAAATCATTGATGCCATAACGCAGCATCGTCAGACGATCCGGGCCCATGCCGAAAGCGAAGCCAACGTAGCGTTCAGGATCAATACCGGCTTCCGCCAGCACATTCGGGTGCACCATGCCGCAACCCGCTACTTCCAACCAACGTCCCTTGAGCGGACCTTCACCGAAGGCCACATCAATTTCTGCCGAGGGTTCGGTAAACGGAAAGAATGAGGGGCGGAAACGCACTTCCAGTGCATCCGTTTCAAAGAACTGATGCAGAAAATCGATCATCACACCCTTTAGACCCGAGAAGGTAACGTGCTCGCCCACCCAGAGACCTTCCACCTGGTGGAACATCGGCGAGTGGGTCGCATCGGAGTCCACGCGGTAAACACGGCCCGGCGCAATGATGCGAATCTCGGGCATGCCTTCTTTACCGCCGTAGGCTTTGACATGGTTCTGCATGTAACGTGCCTGGATCGGGCTAGTATGCGTGCGCAGCAATACGTCTTGCTGCACATTGCCCTGCGTGTCCTTCAGATAAAAGGTGTCGTGCATCGAACGCGCCGGGTGATCATCCGGAGTGTTCAGTGCGGTGAAATTGAAGTAATCCGTTTCAATTTCCGGGCCCTCGGCCACGGAAAAGCCCATCGAGGCAAACAAACCTTCAATACGTTGCAGGCTGCGAGTGACCGGATGCAAACCACCGCGATCCATACCACGACCTGGTAGTGTCACATCCAAAGCTTCTTCGGCAAGACGTGCTGCCAATTGTTCTTC
>ERZ1034361.586-NODE-586-length-22704-cov-2.828081_pt1 | contig 22704 bp, 22 predicted proteins | sample MGYA00520617_ERZ1034361 | MGnify/ENA primary metagenome ERZ1034361 (study PRJEB33736, sample SAMEA104284507) | Azolla filiculoides | biome: Urban; feature: Water surface; material: Ditch water | place: Netherlands | collected 2015-10-28 | depth 0-0.1 m ...
AAAAATGTATCTTCGCAGGGTTGATCCGTCCGCCTTGCGCCAGATCCTTCAGGCCAGACAGGCTCCATCCCTTGCCAGCGTCGCACGCAAGGCATCGACTGCGACGCTGCGCATCTGTACCGGCATTTCCTGCTTGCCCTGCGTGCCTGCTGCCATGGCGGCTGCGGTGCCCGCGGCCTGTCCGACCGCCATCGAAATCGTCATGACCCGGATGGCGGCCATCGCCTGGTGCGTGGCCGAGAGGCCCCGGCCGGCCACCAGTGCGTTGTCGAAGGCGGTGGGAATCAGGCTGCGGTAGGGGATCTGGTAGGCGTGGTCGTCGCCCAAGGCCTGGTAGTCGAGTGCACCGCCCGCTGCGGGGTGGATGTCGATGGGGTAGGCGCCCGCGGCAATGGCATCCGGAAATTGCACCGGCTGCAAAAGTTCTGCGGCCGTGAGCACATGGTCGCCTTCCACGCGCCGGGTTTCCCGCACGCCGACCTGGGTGGCGAAGGCCCGCAGCTGACCGGCTTCGCAGCCCGGCACATTCTGTTGCAGGAACCCGGCCGCACGCCAGGCCTGGCGACGGCCTTCCATCTCTGCGGCACCCAGCGCGAAGGCATCGGTCGCATCAATGCCCAGGCGGCTGATGTTGAACCAGGCGTCGGTGGAAAACGGGTCGCGGCTGCCATGCAGCGCCGCACGGGCCAGTTGACCTTCGGCATAGCCGCGCTGCGCCAGGGCCTGCACCGTGGCGGGGTCCAGTGCGTCGAAGCGGGTGAAGTCGATCGGCCCGAAGCGGAACATCATGGTGGCCGGTTGCAGTGCTTCACCTTCGTCGAGTGCCAGAAAGCGGGCGCCGGCCTGCTTCAGCGCATCAATGTCGCCCGAGGTGTCGATCAGCACTTTGGGCTGCAGCGTGAGAATCCCGCTCTTGGTCAGCACACGCAGCGATGCAATTTGCCGGCCCTGCGTGGCCACATCCAGCAGGCTGGCGTGCAGCAGGGGTTTCACGCCGTTCTCGGTGACAAGATCGTCCAGCACCAGCTTGAGAACCTCGGGGGCGTAGGGCACGCGGTCCATCTTGTGGCCGGTGGACATTACAAACGTTTCGTGCGCCCCGGCCGCGCCATAACCGGCCAGACGTTCCACCACCTCGTGGGCCAGACCGGCCACCACGCGGCGGCCGTTGCCGGTCTGCCAGCTGTTGAACTGCGCCACGGCACCGGCCGTGGCGTTGCCGCCCAGAAAGCCGTAGCGCTCCACCACCACGACGGATGCACCATGCCGTGCCGCCGCCACCGCGGCCATGGTGCCGGCCACGCCGCCGCCGCAGACCACCACGTCCGCGTCGATGGTCTGCAGATCTGCTCCGGCGCGCATCAGTTGTCCACCTTGATGCCGCGCGTCTTGATGACGTGCTGGTAGCGCGCCGTCTCGGCCTTGAGGTACTGGCCCGTGGCCTCGCGCCCGCTGATCACCGGCGTGACGCTGAGCGCGGCGAAGCGCTTTTGCACCGTGTCGCTGGCCAGGGCCTTGGCGAGCAGGCCTTCCAGCCTGGCCAGGCCTTCGGGCGGGATGGTGCCCTTGGGTGCCAGCAGCGCGGCCCAGCCCTGCACTTCGAGGCTGGGGAATTTGAGCGAACGGAACGTGGGAATGCCCGGCAGGTCGGCCACCGGCTGGCTGGCCGACACCGCGATGGCGCGCAGCCGGCCCGAGCGGATGTGCGCGATTACGCTGGGCAGGTTCAGAAAGCCCAGCGTGACCAGGCCGGAGATCAGGTCGGGCATCAGCGCGCTTTCGCCCTTGTAGGGCACGTCGGTGAGGTTGGTGCCGGTTTCGAGCGAGAACAGTTCCGCCGCCAGGTGCGCCAGCGTGCCGTTGCCGCTGTTGCCGGCGGTGAGCTGGCCGGGGCGGGCCTTGGCCTCGGCAATCAGGTCGGCCAGGGTCTGGATTCTGGACGCCACCGGCACCACCAGCACCAGCGGCTGCGACGACACCATGCTCACGGCGTCGAAGTCGCGCGCCACGTCATAGGTCAGCGCGGGGTTCAGCGAGGGGTTGATCACCATGCTGTTGCTGCCCATCAGCAGCGTGTGCCCGTCGCGGCTCTGGGCGGCGGCCATCACGCCGATGGCGCTGCCGGCGCCGGGCTTGTTTTCCACGATCACCGATTGCCCGAGTTGCGGGGCCAGCAACTCGGCCAGCACGCGCGCAGAGCTGTCCGACGCGCCACCCGGGGCGAAAGGCACGATGATGCGGACCGTTTTGGACGGCCAGGCATCGGCGGCGCGGACCAGGCCGCTGCACAGGCCCGTGGCGCCGAGCGCGATGGCCGAAAGGACCTGGCGGCGGGTGGGCAACGCCGGGTGCCTGGAGGAAAGCGCGGAGGATGGGGCGGGTTTCATGGTCATGTTTGTCTGCCTCTTGAAGGGTTCGTACCGCCGCCATCTTAGAAAGCTGATGGTTAACTTGCCAATACAAAGATGGTGACATGTCATAACATCTTGTTAACTCATTCTCGAAGAAGGACGAAGCATGAACCTGCGCCAGATCGAAGTGTTTCGCGCCGTGATGCTGGCCGGCTCGGTGACGGACGCCGCGCGGCTGCTGCATGTGTCGCAGCCGGGCATCAGCCGGATGCTGGGGCATATCGAGACGCAACTGGGTGTCGCCCTGTTCGAACGCCAGAAGGGGCGCCTGCTGCCCACGCCCGAGGCACAAGTGCTGTATGCGGAAGTGGAGCAGGTGTACCACGGCGTGAAGCGGATCGACGACTGCGCCGCTGCCCTGCGGACCGGAAGTCAGTTGACGCTGCGCGTGCTCGCCAGCCCGAGCACCGGCCTGGAGATCGTGCCGGGCGCCGTGGCGGCTTTGTCAGCCCAGTTTCCAGGGGCCAGGCTGTTCATGGAGACCTTGCCTGCCCGCGCGATGGTGGCGCAGTTGCTGAACCGCGAGGCCGACATCGCGATTTCGACGCTGCCGCTGGAACACCCGCTGCTCCAGGCCACGGTGTTGGGCCACTGGACGCTGGCCTGTGTGTTTCCAAGGGGGCATGCGTTCGAGGCGCAAACGGCCTTGCGCCCGCAGGAGATTCTTCAGGAGCGGTTGATCCGCTTCAGCGCTGACACCCCCCAGGGCCGCACCATCGCCGACTGGTGCCGGCAACACGGCATGGAACCCCAGGCGCCGATTGAGGTGCGCGCAGGGCAGGCCGCCTGTGCCCTGGCCGCCAGTGGCGCCGGCGTGGCCGTGGTGGACAGCCTCACCGCGCACGCCTGGAGCACCGACAGGCTGGCGTTCCGCCCAGTCACGGACTCACCGGCCTACGCCATCTGGGCGGTGACGCACCGCAACCTGCCGCAATCCATGCTGCTGGCGGCGTTCGTGGCGCAGGTGGAGCGCCACGTGGCGTGAGTCCGCAGCCGGCCCTTCAGGCCGGTGGCTCAATGCCCCGGTAGTGGGACGGCGGGTACTTGCAGACCGGACACATGTCGCCGGGCACGACGTTCACGGTGGATCCGCAGATCTGGCAAATGTGATAACGGTCTGTTTTTTCGTCGATGGTCCGTGCCACTTTCTCGAAAAACGTGGGCGCCCAGCGCTGAATCTGCTTGATCTTGTCGCGGTGTTGCTGCTCGGAGGCAAAAGCGTAGCGCACCGTGTTCAGGGCGTCCTCGAAGTTCTCGGCCTTGAGTTGCTCCAGCAGCTTCGGGTAGAAGGCATCGATGGAGTGCATCTCGCCTTCGGCGGCGCGGATCAGGTTGTCGCGTGTGCTGCCGACGCGCAGCGCAGGCTTGGGCAGGGGCGCGAGCTCCACGTTCAGCCGGGTGAGGATCTTGCCGAAGTTGCTGGCATGGATCTGCTCGGACGCGGCAAACGCGGTGAACAGGTAGGCAATGCCCTTGTAGCCCTCCTGCGTGGCGCGCTGGCTGAAGGCGTTGTAGTGGTAGTACACGCTGGTTTCGGTCTCGCGCGCGGCCTGCATCGCCGCGATGGTGGCCGGGTAGGCCGCACCCCATGCCGCCTGCAGCGCCGGCAGTCCTGCGGCCGCAGCCAGGACCTGAAGCCAGCGCCGGCGGTCCAGCGCGGGCAGGCACAGCGGGGTGGTCGTGGGCAAGTGAGGGGGCATGGCCAACTCCGTCAAAAAAACATGGCCGTATTCAGCGCCAGGGTGCCGGGTGGTTCCTTGCGGAAAATCAAGGAGCGTGCAGCTTGCGGCCCGCATGGACACAGGCGCTGGCCTGGCCGGACGCTTCAGGGCCCGGCTGGGAGAGGTTTGGTGGGTCACCAGATAATCTGCGGACATTCACACCGACAGGCACAACCCATGTCCATCTGGCACGCCCCCATTTCCCTGGATACCCTCAACCAGCGCGGCCAGGGCTGCGCCAACGGCCTGCTCGGCATCGAACTGATCGAGGCCGGAGACGACTTTCTCAAGGGCCGCATGCCGGTGGACGCGCGCACGCGCCAGCCGGCCGGCGTGCTGCATGGCGGCGTGTCCGTGGTGCTGGCCGAGACGCTGGCCTCCTGGGCGGCGGCCTGTGTGGTGGACCCTGCGCGTTACCACTGCGTGGGCCAGGAGATCAACGCCAACCATGTGCGCGCCGTGGAGGGCGGCTGGGTCGAGGGCGTGGCCCGGCCGCTGCACCTGGGGCGCAGCACCCACGTCTGGGACGTGCGCATCAGCAACGAAGCCGGCAAGCTGGTCTGTGTGTCGCGCGTGACCATGGCCGTGCTGGCCACACCCAACCGGTATTGAGGCCCACGCGCAGCCCGCCCGCTGGGCCGCAGCGGTGCGCGCTGCGTTGTGCGAAGCCGACCCAGCCCAGCCCAGCCCGCTGGCGCTTGGGCACGCTGTGTCGACCTGGAATATGAGATTTTTTGACCCGTTCCCATTGTTAAATGGTCAAAGTTTGCTATGTTTTCAGGACTTTTCTGGCGCTTGCAGCCGGTCGATGCGGCGCAGGTGCTGGCCGCTGCTGCCGAACATCAGTTCGATCTGCGTGGCGCGGCGGAAGAAGCGGCCCACGGGCAGTTCCTCGGTCACGCCCATGGCGCCATGCAGTTGCACCGCACCCTGGCCGACCGTGCGGCAGGCGGCGCCGACCGTGACCTTGGCGGCCGAGACCGCCAGCGCGCGGGACCGGGCGGCGTCACGGTTCCCACCGTTTTGCGCGTCGCTGGCGTCGTGGCAGGCGTCGGCCACCGCCCAGGTCAGGGCTTCGGCCTGCTGAAAGGCGATGTGCATGTCGGCCAGGCGGTGCTGCAGCGCCTGAAAACTGGCGATGGGCACGCCAAACTGGCGCCGCTCGCGCACGTGGGCCAGGGTGTCGGCCAACATGCGCTCCAGCACGCCCAGCGCCTCGGCGCACACGCCCAGCGCGCCTGCGTCCAGCGCGGCGGCGAGGGTGTCGTCCGCAGCCGGGCCGGTCTGCAGCACGGCCTCAGCGGGCAGGGCGATGTCGTCCAGCCGCACCTCGCTGGCCCAGCCGCCGTCCAGTGCGCGCAGGTCGCGCCGGCTCAGGCCGGGGTTGGCGGCGTCCAGCAACACCAGGGCGGATGCGCCGCTGGCCGCGATGCGGGCGGAGACCAGCCAATGGGTGGCCCAGGGCGCGGTGGTGACGGCGCTCTTGCGGCCGTCCAGGCGCCAGCCCGTGCCGTCCTGGCGCAGCGTGCAGGCGGCAGGGCGGGCGGCGTTGCGGGCGCCGGGCTCGGCGTGCGCCCAGGCGACCACGGCATCACCGGCCGCAATGGCCGCCAGCAGCGCATTGGCCAGCGGTGTGCCCGCGCGCTGCAGGGCGCTGCCGGCCACCAGCGCGGTGGACAGGTAGGGCTCGGCGCACAGGGCGCCGCCCAGCGTGCGCAGCACCACCAGGTGGGCCCGCAGGCCGCCGCCCAGCCCGCCGGCGGACTCGGGCAGGCCGGCGCCGGTCAGGCCCAGGTCGCGCGCCAGGCTGCGCCAGACGGGTGGCGAGGGGGGCGCGTCGACGCGGGCGTGGCGGCTTAGGTCGATGTGGTCGGCCAGCCAGCGGCCCAGGCTGTCGCGCAGGGCGGTTTCGGTGTCGGAGAAGTCGTCGAAGGTCATGGTGGGGGCCTCAATGCTGCAGCAGGTGGGCCGCGACCAGGTTGCGCTGGACTTCGTTGGTGCCGGCGTAGATCGACGCGGCGCGGTCGTTCAGGTAAGACGCCATGGCGAACAGGCCGTCTTCGCTGACGCCCAGGGTGTGAGCGCCGGCGTCTTCCAGCCGCGCATGGGGCAGGGCGGCGGGGCCGGCGATGCGCACGTGCAGCTCGGTCAGCGCCTGCTTGAGCTCGGTGCCCAGCACCTTGCCGATGGAGGGCGAAATGCCCGGCGGTGCGCCGCGTGCCTGGGCGCGCAGGGTGCGCAGCTCCAGCGCCTGCAGCGCCTCGATGCGGCAGTGCAGCCCGGCCAGCTCCCCGCGCAGATCGGCGTATTCGGCGTCGCCCTGGCCGGCGCCGGCAAAGGCGTCTTCCAGCGCGGCCTCAAGCCGCCGCCACCGGGCGCGCAGGTTGGGCGCCCAACTGGCGCCGCGCTCATGCTGCAGCAGGTATTTGGCAATCGTCCAGCCCTGGTTTTCTTCACCGATGAGGCCGCTGGCGGGCACGCGCACGTCGTCAAAGAAGACCTGGTTGAGTTCGTGGTCGCCCGAGAGGCTGTGGATCGGCCGCACGGTGATGCCGGGCAGGGCCATGTCAAAGCAGATGAAGCTGATGCCCTGCTGCGGCTTGCCGCCGCTCGCGGTGCGTACCAGGCAGAACATGCGGTTGGCGTACTGGGCGTGGGTGGTCCAGATCTTGGAGCCGTTGAGGCGGAAGTGATCGCCATCGGCGTCCTGCCCCCGCACGGCGCGGCATTGCAGGCCCGCCAGGTCCGAGCCGGCGCCGGGCTCGGAGTAGCCCTGGCACCAGTAGTCGTCGCCATTGCGGATGCCCGGCAGCCAGGCCTGCTGCTGCGCCGGCGTGCCAAAAGCCATGATCACGGGCGCCACCATGCCCGGCCCCATGGGCGCGCGCGGCGGGGCGTCGGCGGCGGCCAGTTCGCTGGCAAAAATGTAGTGCTGCATCGGCGTCCAGCCGGTGCCGCCGTGTTCGACCGGCCATTTGGGCACGCTCCAGCCGCGCTGTGCGAGCACGCGGTGCCAGTCGTTGCCGTGCGGGTCGTCGGTGAAGATGCCGCTGCAGCGCCGCCCGGCGGCGCGCAGGGCGGGCGTGAGGGCGTCGTCCAGGAAGCGGCGCACCTCGTCACGGAAGGCGGCCTCGTCGGGGGTCAAGCGGGTCAGCATGGGCAGGCTCCTGGCCAGTGGGAGAGGGACGCAGGCGCGATCCAGTGGCCCGGCGTGTCCATGCATCTTAGGTGGCGAAGCGTCCGCAGGCCATCGGCGTTTCTGCGGATGGGCAGGAGTCCCTTGGCCGCTCAAAAAGGCACCGCTGTTGCGAGGCGGGGGGCGATCGGCCCTGTCCCGGCTTGCACGGAGACCGCTTTTCAGAATTATTGAATGAAACAGGGCCTAACCCATCGTGGATAGGTCATTTTCTGCTATTCATTCAGGACTTCCTGTGGCGCGGCCGGTGGCTGGCCTTGCCCTGCCAGCGGGCTCAGAACGCCAGCTTCAGGCCTGCCGTCACCGTGCGGGCGCGGGCCGTGCCGGCCTGCCGGGCGGCCGACGCGTAGAGCGTGACGGCGGGGGCGGCCTGCCAGCGCACGCCGGCGCCGATCCAGGGCTTGCCGCGGCCCGGGCCAAAGGTTTCGACGCCCACGGCAAGTTGCTCTTTCAGCGCATGTTCCAGGGCCAGTGCCCAGGTGCCCAGGGTGTCCCGGTCGTCCCGCAGGTGCAGCACGCCGAGGTTGGCATGGCCGGTCCATCGGGCATGCAGGGGCGCGGACACCACCAGCGTGGCGGCCGCATTGTCCCAGCGCTGCGCGGCACCGGGCGCGCGCACCCAGGTGCTGCCCCCTGCCAGGGCGACCGATGCATGGGCGTCGCCACCGTCCACCAGTCCGACCTTGCCACCCAGGGTCAGGTCGTTGCTGCCGACGCCCGCGCTGCGTGCGTGCGTGGTGCCCAGCGCCATCTGGGTGCGCCCGCCGACACCACAGCCCACCTGGTTGCTCCAGGCGTTGCCGGCCGGTGCGGCGCGCTCTGTGGTGTGGGCGAGGGTGCTTTCCCACTCGCAGGCGCCACGGTCGAGGAGGCCGGCGTCTTCGGTGACGAAGGGCCGGCCGGCATGGGCGGTGCTCGCCAGGAGCGTGAACAGGGCTGGAATCAGGAGGTTTCTCATGCGTGGGTCGGTACAGATGAAGGGGTGTTGTTCGGGGCGGCGTTCGCGTGGGCCGGCCAGTTCAGTTCGATGCAGAACCCCTGGTCTGCCGCCGGCAGCGTCACCTTGCCTCCATGGGCGTGCATGACCAGATCGGCGAGCATCAGCCCCATGCCCTTGAGGCCGGATGCGGGGCTGTAGTCGTTGTTGTGCAAGGCCTGGCGCAAACGCGCAAGGACTTCTTCCGTGCAACCCGTGCCGTCATCGTGGAGACGCAGGTGCTGCTGGCCATCGCCCGTGGTGAATGACGTGATCTGCACCTGCGTGGCGCCATGCTGGCGCGCGTTGTCGAGCAGGTTCATCATCACCGCGGCCAGCAAGTCGGGGTCCACGTCCAGCGGGGGGATGTCGCCCAGTGCGATGTGCAGGGTGTCGCAGGTCCAGGGCTGGAGCAGATGGGCGAGGTTCACCTTCTGGCGCTTGGGCTCGCTGCCGCTGCGGAACATGGTCAACAGGGCCTGCATCACCCGGCTCAGGCGGTGGGCGGCCTCACGGGTGCGCAGCAGCCTGGGCTGCAGCCCGGCGGGGGCTTCCTTCAGTGCCACGGCCAGCTGGGCGTCGATGCCTGCCAGCGGGGTGCGCAAGGCATGGGCAGCGTGCGCGGTGAAGGCGCGCTCGCTCATGATGCGCAGGGACAGGCGCTGGCCCAGTTCGGTGATCGCCTGCGCCATCGGTTCCAGCTCGGCCCGGTGGGGCGCTTGCGGGGCGGTCTCGGGGCGCAGCGGGTCGTAGCGCTTCACGGCGCTGGAGAGTGCCGCCAGGGGCCGGAGTTCGCGTCCGACCAGCAGGTGCAGCACCAAGGTGGCCAGCGCGCCCATCAGCAGCGCACCGATCAGGGTGTAGGCGACGGCTTCGTCGCGCGCCCCCTGGCGCTCTTTGGCGCTTTGGCCGACCAGCAGGAAATGGCTGGGATCTTTCCTGAAGCCCAGGGTAATGACACGCCACTGGCCGTCAGGTGAGGCGCGGGGGGATTTCTCCAGCGTGTGCAGCAACGCTTGCGGTGGGGCCCTCTCGGAGCGGCTCTGGACCTGGCCGGTCCGGGTGTCAATGACCTGCCAGATCAGGTGTTCTTCGTATTCCGATTCGCTCTTGGGCAGGCGGGTGTCCGCGCCTTGCTGGTGCGCTGGTGCCAACACGCTGTGGAGGACCTCTGCCGAGATGCGCAGGTGGTGGTCCATGAGTTCATCGATCTCGTGTTCCAGCACCGCCCAGACCACGGCCGTGACCAGCAGCCCCCACAGCAGCGAGATCAGCAGCAGGGTGCGGGTGACGCGGCGGCGAATGGAGGGCAGGCGTACAGGGTGCATGGTGAGCGGGGCTTCTGTTGACTCAATGCAGGGGCACGCGGTAGCCCATGCCGCGCACGGTCTCGATCAGGCGCTTGCCCAGCTTGTGGCGCAATTTGAAGACATGGACTTGCAGGGAGTTGCTGGCCAGCTCACTGTCAAATCCGCAGACCAGCGCTTCGAGGTCGCTGACCGAGACGATGCGGCCGGCGCGCAGCACCAGTGCTTCCAGGATGGCCCACTCCCTGGCGGTCAGCTCCACGCGCTGCCCGTCCAGCCAGACAGCTTTGGTGTTCAGGTCCACTTCCACCGGACCGATCGACTTGCGCTGGGCGCTGCCCGCCAGGCGGCGGGCCATCACCCGCAATCTGGCCGACAGTTCTTCGGGGGCAAAGGGCTTGACGAGGAAGTCGTCGGCGCCGCTGTCGAGGCCCTGGATGCGCTCGCTCAGCAGGTCCCGCGCGGTCAGCACGATGGCCGGGACGGTCAGGCCTTTGGCGCGCAAGGACCGGAGCCAGTCCACCCCCGAGCCATCGGGCAGGTTCCAGTCGAGCAGCCAGACATCGAAAGGTTCAGAGACATGCATTCTGGCCTGGGCCAGTGTGGTGCACCAGTCCACCAGGTGGCCGTCGCTGCGCAGGAAATCGCGCAGGCCTTCACCCAGGGTCGGGTCGTCTTCCAGAAGCAGCAGGCGCATGGTGGGGTGTAAAAATCAATAGGACTGTTTCACGCCGGTGACCATGGCCCGTACCAGGTGGACACGCTCCAGGCGCCCCATCAGTATCGCCGCAGCCGCGTGCAGTCCCGCCGCCACCAGCAGGCCATTGGCCAGCCAGGCGTGCAGCGCCATGAGCCATTCCTCGCCGAAGAAGGCGTCGGTCGTCTGCAACCAGCCGGTCACGGCCAGCAGCAGCACGATCCCCATCAAGGCCAGCATCATCAGGGCGCCCAGCGGGTTGTGCCCCACGTACGCCGGGTGCTGGCCGTGCCGCAAGGCCCTGAAGTGCCTTTGCAGACGTGACGGGGTGGGGAAAAAGTCGACAAAGCGCGCATGACGGCTGCCCACAAAGCCCCAGACCAGACGGGCCACCACCAGCGCGCTGGCCGCATAGCCGACCCACGTATGCGGTGTTTCGCCGGCTTCCAGAACGAACTGGTTGAGCATCACACAGGTCACCAGGCTCCAGTGGAACAGGCGGACAAAGGGGTCCCAGACCTTGACGGGTCCGGTGTTGAGCGGGGGCATGGGCATCATGGGCGGGAGCAGTCCAATGGAAATCAGGTGGTCATGCAGGCCGCGGCCTCACTTGCGTTCGAGTTCGGCGCCGGTGGCGGGGTCGAAGTAGATTTCGACTTTCTTGCCGGCCTTGTCGAAACCATAGATTTCATAGCACGCCCCCTTGCTGACCTTGAAGGTCTTGATCTGGTAGCCCTGCTTTTCCATCGTGGCTTTGAAGTCAGCTTCCTGCATCCACTTGTCTTTGGGCACGTTGCAGGTGGGGCCTGCCACAGCGGCGGTGGCACCCAGTGCGAAGAGGAGGGCGGCGGCGATCTGGTGTTTCATGAGAGGTCCTTTCAGTTGGTGAATTGATGCAATAAGCACAAAACCGATTGGAACGCCCCCTGATTAATGGGCTGTTAACTGCGCTGAAGGGATTCTTAAATGGGGAGCGGCCACCGGATCGGGACATTGCACGCCCCATTGCGTGGGCGTATCCGGTGGCCGTCAAAAGGCAAGTGCGGGCGCTGGAGGCCCGCCGGCCGGATCAGTCGGCCTGGATGTTTTTTTCCTTGATCAGTTTGCCCCAGTGTGCGTGGTCGGCCTGCGTCAGCTTGCCCAGGGCCTCCGGCGTGCCGACTGCAGGGGCGAGGGCGCTGTTCAGCAGCTTGGTTCTGACGTCGTCGGACGCCACCGCCGCGTTGAAGGCCGTGTTCAGCCGGGCGATGACGCTGGCGGGCGTGCCGGCCGGCGCGTAGATGCCGAACCACGAGGAGGCTTCGAAGCCCGGGTAGGTCTCGGCCACGGTGGGGATGGAGGGCATGCCCTCGAAGCGCCTGGCTTCGGCAATCGCCAGCACCTTGAGTTTGCCGGCCGTCACCAGCGGGGTGAGTCCGGCCAGCGTGGACACCACCACGTTGATGTTGCCGCCCAGCAGGTCGGTCAGCGCGGGGCCGATGCCACGGTAAGGCACATGCACCATGAAGATGTTGGCCTGCTGCTTCAGCATTTCGCCAATGACGTGTTGCGGTGAGCCGTTGCCGGCGCTGCCATAAGACAGCTTGCCAGGGTTCTTGCGCGCCAGCGCGACCAGCTCGGCCAGACTGTTCACAGGCATGTCCGCACGCACGGCAATCCCGATGGGGCCGTTGGCAATTTGGGCCACGGGCGTCAGCTCCTTCAGTGGATCGAAGTTGGCGTTCTTCGTGACGTGCGGGTTGATCGTCATGATCGCGTTGGTCGCCAGCAGCAGGCGGTAACCGTCAGGTGTTGACTTGCCCACGTAGGCGGCGCCGATGTTGCCGCCTGCGCCGCCTTTGTTGTCAATGATCACCGACTGGCCCAGCAAAGCCGGTAGCCGTCCTTGCAGGGTGCGGCCAATGAAATCGACCGACGCACCGGGCGGGTAGGGGACGACGATTTCGACGGTGCGGGAGGGGAAGGCCTGGGCCCGCGCGAACGGGGCGATCCCGGTCAGGGCCAGCGCTGTGGCGGCGCCGAGCCAGGTGCGGCGGCTGGGGCAATTCGGGTTGTGCATGAAAGTCTCCTTGCTTGGGGTCATGAATTGGGTTTCTGGGCGGCGCATTTCAGTCCTGCAGCCAGCGCCGGGGCACGGACACCAGCATCTCCAGTGCCCGCTGCCCGTAGGCCTTGCCCTGGGCATCGAGCCGCAGCGAGGCCATGCCGCCGCCGCCCAGGGCTTCCTGCAACAGGAAGTTGAAGGCGTGCAGGCCGGGGGCCTCGAAGCGCTGCACCTCGCCGCTCACGCAGCCCGCGAAATGGGCCGCGATGCGTTCGGGCGTCAGCTCGCGGCGCAGGTGATCGACGTAGCCGGGCTGGCGGCAGATGATGGCAATGTTGGAGGCGTCGCCCTTGTCGCCGGAGCGGGCATGGGCCACGCGCAGCAGGGGCACGGTGACCAGTTCGTCCGCACCGTGCGCCGCGGGGCTCGCCGTGGCAGCCGGGGCGCTGGCGGCGGCTTCGGGCCGGGCTGCGGCCGGCGCGCCGGGCGGCACGTGCACGGTCACCGGGGCCTGGGCGCCGACGCTGACCACGGGCGGGTCCAGCCGCGCCTTGTCGATCAGGAAGGTGTAGAGCCGCACCACCGGCGTGGCCTTGGGCCGCCCGCCGATCAGGCCGGCCGTGCCCTGCGCAAACGACAGGCCGACCGAGCCGAGTTCGCGTGCGAACAGGTCCAGGGCCTTGGGGTCCGCGTGTTCCACCACGAGGCGCAGCACCACTTCGCGGGCGGCGCGGGCGCGGGAATCGGCGCCATAGGCGGCCTCGCCGCCGAGCACCTCGACGTGGGTGGCGCGGAAATCCGTCCAGCCGCGTGCCGTGAAGCGCATGCGGGCACGCTCCACCAGTGCCTGCGCGGTGCGTTCGGCCTTGCGCACCGCGTCCGTGCCGATGATGGCGACCATGGCCACGGCCCGGTAGCCGTCCTGCCAGGTGGCGGAGACCTTGTACTGCGCCGTAGGCGGCAGGCCGCGTGCGCCGGTGACGCGCACGCGGTCCGGGCCTTCCTGCGTGAGCTGGATCTGCGAGAAGTCCGCCACCACGTCGGGCAGGATATAGGCGGCCGGGTCGCCCACTTCATAGAGCGTCTGCTCGGCCACGGTGGCCGTCGTGACCATGCCGCCGGTGCCGGCCGGCTTGGTGACAACAAAGCTGCCGTCGGCCCGGCATTCGGCCACGGGGTAGCCGATGGCGTGCCAGCCTGGCACGGATTCCCAGTCGGTGAAGACGCCACCAGTGACCTGGGGCCCGCATTCGAGCAGGTGGCCCACCAGGCTGCCCGCCGCGAGCTGGTCGCAGGCGTCCGTTGCCCAGCCGAACTCGTGCATCAGGATGCCCAGCGCCAGCGCGCTGTCGGCGCAGCGGCCGGTGATCACGATGTCGGCCCCCTGCGCGAAGGCCGCTGCCACGGGCAGCGCGCCGAGGTAGGCGTTGGCCGTCAGCAGCTTCGGCGGCAGCGGCGCGCCGCTGATCCATTCGCGCACGCCTTCGGTGCGCAAGGCGTCGGCCAGCGGCAGCAGGTCGTCGCCCTCGACCACGGCGATGCGCAGGTTCAGCCCCTGTGCCTGGCAGAGCGCTTCGAGCGCGCGCTTGCAGGCCTGGGGGTTCACGCCGCCGGCGTTGCTGGCCACCCGGATGCCGCGCCGGGCGATCTCGGCCAGGTGCGGCTTGAGGTAGCCGACGAAGTCGGGCGGGTAGCCGGCGTTCGGGTCCTTCATGCGGGCGCGGGCCAGCAGCGACATCGTCACCTCGGCCAGGTAGTCCATCATGAGGTAGTCCAGGTCGGTCTGGAGCAGTTGCTCCACGCCCATGGGGCTGTCGCCCCAGGCGCCCGAGGCGCCGCCGATGCGGATCACGTCTTTCATGGGGTGTTTCCTTTGGTAGGCTGGGCGGCCCAGCGGGGCGGGCGTTTTTCGTTGAAGGCGGCCAGGCCCTCGCGCGCGTCCGAGGTGCCGGAAGCCACGGCGATCTGGGTTTCGGCGTAGGACAGCGCTTCGTGCCAGCCCATGGACTCCATCGCGGCGATGGCCACCTTGCCGCGCCGCAGCGCCACGGGCGAGACCGCGCAGATGCGCGCCACCAGGGCGTCGACGGCGGCGTCCAGCCCGGCGGCTGGCACCACTTCGTTGGCGATGCCCATGGCTTCGGCCCGGCGCGCGTCAATGAGCCCGCCGGTCAGGCACAGCTCGTTGACGTGGCGCGGGTGGATCATCTTGCGCAGGAACACCAGTACCTGCATCGGGAACACGCCGACCTTGGCCTCGGGCAGGCCGAAGCGCGCGTGTTCAGCCACCACGGCCAGGTCGCACAGCGACATCAGTGCCATGCCGCCGGCCACGCAGTCGCCGTTGACGCGGGCGATCATGGGCAGGCCGGTCTCGCGCACCACGCGTGCCAGGCGGCCGAAGTCCGTGGTGGGCTCGTCGAGCCCGTCGCTGAAGACGCCGGTGCCGCGGCTGAGGTCCGCGCCGGCGCAGAAGGCCTTGGGGCCCGCGCCGGTCAGCACCAGCACGCGGATGCCGCTGTCTGCGCGGGCGGCGCGCACCGCCTGCTCGATGCCGGCCAGCACCTGCGGGTTCATGGCGTTGCGGCGCTCTTCCCGGTGGATGGTGATCCACAGCGCGGCGCCCTTGCGCGTGCTCAGGATGACGTTGTCGGTGGGGGCCGTTGTCATGGAGGTTTCCATTTCAGCAGGTCAGTAGGACTTGGGCAGGCCCAGCTCGCGCTCGGAGATGAAGTTCAGGATCATCTCGCGCGACACCGGGGCGATCTGGCACGCCACACATTCGCGGAAGTAGCGCTCGACATGGTATTCGGTGGCGTAGCCCATGCCGCCATGGGTGCGGATGGCGCGGTCGCAGGCGTGGAAGCCGGCGTCAGCGGCCAGGTATTTGGCTGCATTGGCCTGGGCGCCACAGGGCTGGCCGGCGTCGTACAGTTCGGCGGCGTGCAGGGTCATGAGTTCGGCGGCGTACAGCTCGGACCAGCATTCGGCCAGCGGATGCGCGATGGACTGGTTCTTGCCAATCGGGCGGCCGAAGACGACGCGCTCGGCGGCGTAGTCCGCGGCCTTGCCCAGCGCGCGGCGTCCGATGCCAATCACTTCGGCGGCGTTGAGCACGCGCTCGGGGTTCAGGCTGTCCAGGATGTAGCGGAAGCCCTGGCCTTCTTCACCGATGCGGTTCTCCACCGGAATCTCCAGCCCGTCGTAGAACACCTGGTTGGAGTTGACGGCGTGGCGGCCCATCTTCGGGATTTCCGTCACGGTGACGGTCTTGGGATCTTTCTCGGCAAAGAACAACGACAGGCCCTCGGTGGGTTTGGCGCATTCCTCGATCGGTGTGGTGCGCGCCAGCAGCACGATGCGGTCGGCCTGCTGGGCCGTGCTGGTCCAGATCTTCTGGCCGTGCACCACGTAACGGTCGCCCTTGCGCACGGCGCGGGTCTTGATCTTGGTGGTGTCCAGGCCGGCATCGGGCTCGGTCACGCCGAAGCAGGCGCGCAGTTCGCCGCTGATGACCTTGGGCAGCCAGTCGCGCTTTTGCTGCGCGCTGCCATGCTTGACGATGGAATGCAGGCCAAAGATGTTGATGTGCACGGTGGAGCAGGCGGCAAACACGCCGGCCGAGGCGCCGATGGTCTGCATCATGACGGCCGCCTCGGTCACGCCCATGCCGGCACCGCCGTATTCCTCAGGCATCGCGATGCCCAGCCAGCCGCCTTCGGCGATGGCTTTGGAAAATTCGTGCGGGAAGGTGTGGGTGCGGTCGAGTTCGCTCCAGTAGTCGTCATCGAAACGGTCACAGATGGCGGTGACCGCTTCACGGACGGCGATGCGTTCAGGGGTGTTGGCTAGGGCTTCAAACTTCATGGGGTTTCCTGCGGAGACTAAAAGACGGGGTTTTCAGAGGGGGCGGGTGGCGCTGGCGGCACCGGCCTGCGCGAGTTCGGCCAGCACCTCCTGCGTGTGCTCGCCCAGGTTCGGCGCCAGGCGGCGGATGGAGGCCGGGGATTTGCTGAAGCGCACCGGAAAGCGCGTGAGCTTGAGCCGGCCCTCGGTCGGATGCTCCCGCTCTTCAAACAGGCCCACAGCCTGGAGGTGCGGGTCGTCGAAGAGGTCTTCGATCGCGTTGACCGGCGAGACCGGGATGTCGGCGCGGGTCAGCAGTTCGATCCATTCGGCATTGGTGCGCGCGGGCAGATGGCTGGCGATGAAGCGGCCCATGTCCTCGGCGTGCTGGTTGCGGGTTTCCTGGCTCAGGAAACGCGGGTCGGTGTCCAGCAGGTCGGGCACGCCGACGAGCACCGAAAACGCGCGCCACTGGGTGTTGGTGTAGACCACCAGCGAGAGGTCGCCGTCCTTCGTCCGGTACGGGCCGCGGGTGCGCGACAGCAGGCGCTTGTAGCCCATCGGGCCCAGCGGTGGTACGAAGGCCGCGCCGCCGATGTGGTCGCCCAGGACGAACTGCGCCATGGTCTCGAACATCGGCACCTCCACGGCCTGGCCTTCGCCGGTGACGAGCCGGTGGTGCAGCGCACCCTGGATGGCAATGGTCAGGTACAGGCCGACGACGCGGTCGCAGAGGTTCACCGGGGCGTAGCGCGGCGCGCCGTCCACGGCCCGGAACAGGCCTGAAATGCCGGAGGCCGCCTGCATCAGGTCGTCATACACGGCCTTGCCGGCTCCGGGGCCGTCGGTGCCGTAGCCCACGGCCGTGCAGAAGATGATGCGCGGGTTCAGCGCGCTGAGCGTGTCGTAGTCCAGCCCCAGCCGCTGCAGCGCCTGCGGGCGGATGTTGGACACCAGCACATCCGTCTGCGCGGCCAGCGCCAGCAGCGCGGCGCGGCCGTCCTCGGTCTTGAGGTCGAGCAGCACGCTGCGCTTGTTGCGGTTGAACTGCAGGAACAACGGACCCATGCCCTCGTGCCGCACCGGGCCGATGGCCCGCATGATGTCCCCGCCGGGGTTTTCGACCTTGATGACATCGGCGCCGAGGTCGCCCAGGATCTGTGTTGCGGCGGGTCCCATGACGACGGTGGTCAGGTCCAGAACCTTGACGCCCGCCAGGGGGCCGGGGGGCGCGGTGCCGGTGTGGATGGGTCCTGCTTGGCTGTCTTTCAATGTCCTACCCTCTTGGTAAAATTACGCAATAGCGAATAAAAATTCGTGAATGCGAATTTAAATCAAGAAAGGGACCTTGTAATCAGGGTTTTCACTTAGTTTTGGCGGTGTTCCACGGGAGGTTCAGGTCAGATTTCGCCTTGTTGCAGACGGTGCGCGGCGTCCCGGAGGGACTGGACTGCGTGGTCAAACTGGCGCTCCATCCGGTTGCGCGTCCCTGCGGCGGTGATCACGTACAGCGCGCCATTCCAGAGGAACTGGGTGGAGATCGTCAGCGCGTCTTCCACACTTTCCTCCCGGTTGATGTACCAGCCGCGCTCTCCCGAGACCTTCAACTCCGCCAGCAGTTGCTCGCGCGACGTGATGGTGAAGGGCGTCATGGGCACCAGCTCCACGCCCTGCAGATAGGCGGCCTGTGCGTCCGGTGAAAAACTGCCCAGCAGTGCCTTGCCGGCAGACGTGGCGTACAGGTTGCGCACGCTGGTGCCCACCACCACGGAGAACCGCAGCGGATCGGGTGGATTGCAGACGACGAGGTAGGTGAGCTGGTGTTCCTTGGCCTTGCCCAGCGACACCGAGGCGGCCAGGTCCAGGCTGAGTTGCTGCAGGATGGGTTCGGCGCGCTCCGTGACCGGGTCGTTGTCGAGGATGGTGCGCGCGATGTCATGCAGGCGCGCGGTCGGGTAAAAGCCGCCGCGGGGTTTGACTTCGTACAGGTAACCACGCTCTTCCAGGGCGTGGACCACGTCGTGGCAGCTGGACATCGGAATGTCGAGGCGTTTCATCAACTCCGTCAGGGACAGCGGTCGTTTCAGTGCCGCGAAGGCCTCGAAAACGTCAAGGGTGCGGTAGACGATTTTGGACATGGTGTAAGGCAGGCTGAAGTCGGGATGCAATGGCGATACCCCATGATATTCGCGCTGGCGAAGTGCGATTCGGGTTGGCGTAAAAATGAAGCGGGAAGATGGGGGTGCGCAGTTGTATATTTCTTCGATGCATTCCAAACGTCCCCACCAACGCGCCGACCTTGTCCGCATTGCCATCCATGCCATGTCCGAGCGGGGGCTGGAGCCCGAATTTCCGGCCCGTGTGGAGGTGCAACTGGCCTCCATCACCGGCCCGGGCAGCGAGGCTGGCACCGCCAGTGCGCCGATTCACGACCTTACCCCGCTGCTCTGGTGCTCCCTAGACAACGACGATTCGCTGGATCTGGACCAGTTGACCGTCTGCGAAGTTCTGCCCAAGGGCGCCGTACGGCTGTGGGTGGCGATTGCGGATGTGGATGCGCTGGTCAGGAAAGACACCCCGATCGACACCCATGCCCTGATCAACACGACCTCGGTGTACACCTCCGCACGCATCTTCCCGATGCTCCCGGAGCGCCTGTCCAATGACCTGACCTCGCTGAACCCCCATGAAGACCGGCTGGCGCTGGTGACCGAGATGGTGTTCAACGCCGACGGCTCGCTGGCCGGCTCCACCGTGTACCGCGCCCGGGTGCGCAACAAGGCCAAGCTGGCGTACGACGCCGTGAGTGCCTGGATCGATGGAGAAGGTCCGTTACCCGAGGCGGCTGCGCGGGTGCCTGGCATGGAAGCCCAGCTGCGCACGCAGGACGCGCTGGCGCAGCAACTGCGTGCGCGCCGGCATGCCGAGGGCTCACTGGAGCTGGAGACTTTCCAGCCCCGCGCCCTGTTTGAGGGCGAGCAGGTCATCGACATCCGCCAGCAGGTGCAAAACCGCGGCCGCCAGCTGATCGAGGAGGTCATGATTGCCACCAACGGCTGCACCGCGCGCTACCTGGCCAGCCACGGCGGCGCGTCATTGCGGCGCGTGGTGCGCTCGCCGGAGCGCTGGCTGCGCATTGTCGGCGTGGCCAAGGAATACGGTGTCACCCTGCCGGAGGAACCGGATTCCCGGGCGCTGGAAGCCTTTCTGGCCCGGCAGCACAAGGACGACCCGCTGCGGTTTCCGGATCTTTCGCTCGTGATCGTCAAGCTCATGGGGCGCGGTGAGTACGTGGTTGAGACCCCGGGGGGGCCGCCCATTGGCCACTTTGGCCTGGCCGTGCGCGACTACACCCATTCCACAGCACCCAACCGGCGTTTTCCCGACCTCATTACTTCGCGCCTGCTGAAGGCTGCGCTGGCAGGCCAGCCGCAGCCGTATTCGAACGCCGAGCTGGGCGAACTGGCCCTGCATTGCACCCGGCAGGAAGATGCGGCGCAGAAGGTGGAGCGCCAGATGCGCAAGTCGGAGGCGGCGCTGCTGCTGGAGTCCCGTGTGGGCGAGCGCTTCGACGCCCTCGTCACCGGCAGCGCTGCCGAAGGCATCTGGGTCCGCGTCTTCACTCCGCCCGCCGAGGGCAAGCTGATCAAGGGCGACGGCGGCCTGCGGGTGGGCGACAAGGTGCGTGTCAAGCTGGTGTCCACCAATGTCGAGCGCGGCTTCATTGATTTTGTGCTCGCGGGGTGAGCAGAGGGCTGCTGCGCGCCTCCCGGAAGCGTCGCATCAGACCGCCTTCATGTTCCGCAGCGAAGATGGCGTCATTGCTTCACTTCATTGACAAGGTTCGCCATGCCCACTTCCCTGCGTCTGTTTGTTTCCCACTACCTCTGTGTGGTCATCGCTGCACTGGCGCCTGTCGTCCTGGTGACCTTCCTGTCGGTTCCGTTCAACCTGGGTGGCCACCCGGGGGACGTCCGGTCGGCTGCGGCGCTGGCGGGCCAGCACATGACCTGAGCCATCGTTTTGATTCCACCAGACTGCCGTTTCCGCACTGAATTTTTCCCTGACTGCCATGAACTTCACTGAACTCGCCGATGACCCCGAAGACGCGGACCACAGCCTAGCCGAGCGCGCTGCCGCCGCCTCCCGCAGCACCTGGGTCAGTGTCAGCGTCAACCTCGTCCTGACCACGGTCCAGATTGTGGTGGGGGTGCTGGCCAAGTCACAGGGCCTGATCGCCGACGGCATTCACTCGCTGTCCGATCTGGTGGCCGACTTTGTCGTGCTGTTTGCCAATCACCACAGCCAGAAGGACGCGGACGCCGACCACCCTTATGGCCACCACCGCTTCGAAACCGCCGCGTCCCTGGTGCTGGGTGTGCTGCTGCTGGTCGTCGGCCTGGGCATGTTGTGGTCGGCCGCCCAGAAGCTGGAGTCGCCGGAGACGGTGCAGACGGTGCATGTGATCGCGCTCTGGGTGGCCGGCGGCGCGCTGGTGGGCAAGGAGCTGCTGTTTCGCTACATGCTGGCGGTGGCCAAGCGCGTCAAGTCCAGCATGCTGGTGGCCAACGCCTGGCATGCGCGTTCGGACGCGGCTTCGTCGCTGGTGGTGGGCATCGGCATCGCCGGCAACCTGGCGGGCTACCCGATCCTGGACCCGATCGCCGCGCTCATCGTGGGCTTCATGGTCACCAAGATGGGCTGGGAATTCGGCTGGGACGCGCTGCATGACCTGATGGACCGCGCGGTGGACGAGGAGGAGGTTGCCGCCATCCGCCAGACGCTGCTGGAAACCCCCGGCGTGAGCGACGTACACGACGTGCGCACCCGCAAGATGGGCGACATGATCGTGGTGGACGCGCACATCGAAGTTGATGCCACCCTCACTGTCGAAGCCGGTCACGACATTGCCGTGGTGGCGCGCCAGCGGGTGCTGCAGCGCCATCGCGTGCTGAACCTGATGACCCATGTGGACCCCTGGCGCCGGCCGGATCTGGACCACGCGAAGCCGTACGACGGCGTGCCGCACGAGGCTGGGGCGCCAGACCGGGTACAGGGCTGAAAAATCAGAAAATATGATGCTTTCCCAGCGTCGAATGGTCTTTGTTTGCTATTGAAAATATAGTGTTCAGCATCCGCCTGGCGCCTTCGCAGCGGTGGTGACCAGCACGGCAAAGGTGCCCATCGCCGCTCCAGCCAGCCCGGCCGCCACCAGAAAGGCGCTGGCCGGGTGCAGCAGCCACAAGGCGCCGGCCAGCAGCGAGGCCGGCAGGTACAGCAGGCCGGTCACGAAGTTGTAGAGACCGATGGCCGACGCCCTCCGCTCGGGCTCCAGGTCGGCAATGAAGGCCTTGTTCTGCGCTTCGTCGATGGCATAGAACACGCCGTACAGGACGAAGAGGACCACCACCTCCCAGCGGGCGCTTGCAAACGCGAAGCCCACGCACAGCAGGAGGTAGGTGCCGTAACCCAGCAGGAGCATGCGCGGGCGACCGGCCCGGTCGCCCAGGCGGCCGACCAGCGGAGCGGCCATCACGCAGGCCAGATTGAACAGCGCGTAGAGCAGCACAATGTCCTTGACCGCGAAGCCCACGCTGTGAGCGCGCAGCATCAGGAAGCCGAAGCTGAAATACGCCAGTGAGAACAGGCCGGCCGACACCAGGTAGCGCTTGAATGCCGGGCTGAGCACCGTCCAGGTTTCGAGCAGGTTCTCGCGCTGGCGCTGTGCGGCGGGCTGGTCCTTGACCAGGCTCAGCGCCACGATGCTCAGCACCGCCGGCACCATGGCGACCCAGAACAGCACCCGGTAGGTGGACGCGCCGTCCCCCAGCCACGCCAGCAGCCCGTAGGCCGCCAGCGGCCCCAGCACGGCGCCCGACTTGTCCAGCGCCTTGTGCACGCCAAAGGCATAGCCCCGCGTGGCCTTGTCGGCCACGGCCGACAGCCAGGCATCGCGCGGCGGCCCGCGAAAGCCCTTGCCGAGCCGCTCGATCACGCGAAAGACGGTCAGCCCCGTGACTGTGCTGCTGACCAGCAGGATGGCCTTGGCCAACGTCGAAAAGCCGTAACCCGCCAGCGTGAAGACCTTGCGCCGGCCCGTGCGGTCCGACAGCCAGCCGGCAAAGTAGTTCAGTGAAGACGACGACAGGTCGGCCAGGCCCTCGACCAGTCCCAGCAAGGCCGCAGATGCGCCCGCGATGGTGGTGAAGAAAATCGAGAAGACCGAAAAAATCATCTCTGAACTGAGGTCGGTCAGGAAGCTCACGAGCCCCAGCTTCAGCACATCGGGGTGTACGCCAAATCGGTCCTTGGGGGCTTGATCGGAGGCCATGGTGGGGTTCCTGCTGCGGTGGGCTGGGCATCGGCCCGGCCATCCGGGCCGCGCCAGTCTACTTGCCGCGGTTTAACAGCGGTGTCACATGCCGTCGCTGTAATGAGGCCAACTTTCATGGAGCCTCCTGCAATGTCCGATTCCACCCGTCGCCGCGATTTCCTGGTCAAAACCG